>Ga0268276_1002185_pt1 | contig 17263 bp, 29 predicted proteins | sample saktaG_4_FD_190145 | JGI IMG/M metagenome (GOLD analysis project Ga0268276, IMG submission 190145) | Saline water microbial communities from Sakinaw Lake, British Columbia, Canada - sak_2010_1_5_45m | ecosystem: Environmental > Aquatic > Non-marine Saline and Alkaline > Saline ...
GACAGCATTGATATTCGTGAGGTCGGTGAATAGCCCGGTCACTTCATTCGTTACGGTTCCAAGATCATTCGTCCACATCAGGCCCGGACCCATTGTCCATCCATTCGTCACAGTTACCAGCGCCTGAGTCACTTGACTGCCGAGCGGGTCTTCCTGCCATGATAAAAAGATGAAGCGTTCGTTTACATTGGTTGCAGATACCAGAGACCCGGTCATTGTGTCGCCTGCCTTTGATACTTTGGCAGATAAATCGGCTTTGGTTACTTCACTTGCACCGTCCCCGCCTGGAAATGTTATACCAGCATAGACAACGCCTACCAGTAACAGACTAATAGCCAAACCAAGTAATACGTACTTCATTGCTTTCTCCAGTTGATGCTTTTAATAGTAATCCCGCCACATAACGTCCACGAAAATCAATACACAGTCCTGAACTTGTCATGTAATCTGACCAGTCGCATGTATTTGTAACGGCAATGGAAGCATTCGTATAAATTACAACTACTTCCGATTCCCGCCAACAGATAGGCGTATTCGTTACGGGGTCAATAAACGCTTGTGCCGCACCTTCCGGCTTAAAGCTGGAATAGGCAACGCACCATGTAGAATTGGTACTTACATAGTATGTCTTTGTAATGGATTCGGGCTGTGTAGTAACTCCCTGTACCAGTGAACAAATCACATAGGCAATAGCAAACAGGATATACATGGCTATACCGACTTCCACGATACGATTATATACTTTCATTTCTTTACTCCTATGAAGTTACAAAATTTTTAACTTGCTCAAAAATATTACAATTCCCTGTCGCCTTCGGGATCGTCCGAGTAATCCTCGGTAAATGGCAACACTACTTCATTGCCTTCTTCATCCGCAAAGCTGATTGAATCCAGGAACGCTTGAAAATCCCGTTCTGATTTGTCCCTTTCGGCGTTCATTATGTTATACTCCGCTTCTGATTACATCTATCTGTGCCTGTCATTATTGGCTTCGGTTTGCCATCAGGATATACTTTACATTTCCTTTGGCCTTTGGCATGATAAGCGCACATCATACAGTCTGATACTTTTGTCATTTCATTAATCCTGCTTTCTTTAACAACTCTTTCACCATTGTGGTTCCTGCTGTTTTGCTGTGCCAGACTACTCCAACCACACATTCTGCAAAACATTCGCTTGCGTTTTCCTGTGCATACATGCTTGTGACATTCTCCCAATCAACGCCCTTCTCCTGATAGAAGGTTAGCCATTTGTCCGCATCCTTACTACTTAGCTTCCGATAGAGATTATGGCCTAATTCGTGTATCGCCGTATCTATTTCAGAAGTCTGGAATAGTATAGGCGTTAATCCCTGCTTTATATCAGCTATGTTTTCGGCATACTGTTTTTGTATCGCTGATAGATATTCGGGAAATACTTTGTAGCCATCACCTGAAGCCATTGCATATACTCCCTCTGTCACATGCCCTTCTTGTATGCTCAGATTCTTTGCTACTAAATCAACCCGCATTCCAGCTCTCTGCATAGAGATTACCGCATCATGGTTTGCATTTATAATCTTTAAGGCATCACTCCGCTTAACACCAGCATCTATCGTTATAGCTAATCCACGCTGTTCATCCCGTGCTACCGCTTTGATTATTTTCTTTTGAATCGGAGTTAAATTAGCTGTTCTCACTGGCTTCAGTACCTTCCCAATCTTCCCTAACTTCACAGGTGGCAACCCACCTATCAACTCCCATGTCATTGGGTCTATATAAGCCGTTTGAGCCATCTTCGGCGTGTATCCTAAGAAGCTACTTACTTTATCAAGAACGTCCTTTACTACTTTGCGTTTCTCGTTATCAGACGCAAACCGCACTTTCTCATATTTCTTCAATTCATCATGTGCTATTCTGGTTCCGTGATATGTCCGATAATCCTTTACCGTATACTTCCCGCCGCTGATTTCTTTGAAGTACGCATTCAGTTTTCCGGCACTCACATCAGGGAATAGGGGATCGAGCCTGCCTACTAATTGCTTCCGTTCACTCAACCATGTGGCTAACTGCTTATCCTTGATAGTGCGATTCCAGGTAATGCCCTCTTTAGCAGTAAACTTAAATCGAACTGTATCACCGCTGATGGTTACATGGTTGCTTTTCAAGGTTGTCAACCCGTATGCCTGAACCTTAGCTTTTCTATCGGCTGTAGACCCAATCCTGATAACGGTTTTATCTTCTAAGTCCAACAACCACGCTTCGGGCTTGCCTGTTGCCATGTCTCTCTGCACGGCTCGCCGGATTCCAGGCATGTCCTCACTGAATTTGCGTATTCGTGCGAACTTCTGTTGATCCTGTTTCCCCACAAACTCAGTGGAATATCTGCGCTGAACCCGTCCGGCATTGTCTACTCCTATTGCCTGTAATTTGCTTTGTGGAGCTGAAGATACATGGACTTTCTGCCATGAAGGTGGCAACTTCAATTTATTCAACCGTTCCATCACCGCTTTATCAGTCACGGTTACGCCGTTCTGTTCCCACGCAAAGACTGGTACGCTCTTACCTTTGACTTCCATTGTGCGTATCTGTCTGCGGACAAATGAAGTGGTTTCGGATAGGCCATAGAACACGCCTTCGGTAGTGGTTTCAGCGGGAACTGCCAGTCGTACAAAATTATTTTGCATAGACTGAGATTCCATAACTGTTTCTTTCGTGCCGTTGTCTCTCGCTACTTTCATGTCTGCAACTCCATACGGCAATACTCTGTGCCTGCAATAAACATGAAACGGCGGTCGGCCATTCGGTAAGGTAGCTATGGATTGCCGGAATACACCACGGCTGTCTTTGGCTCCGTCCCCTAAGTGGTATATCTTCAATTCAAAAGGTATACACATCTCACAGGAACCATCGTGCTTTGAAATCTGCACAAACTCAAAACCGTGCGCTAAACTCCAATTAATGCTTCCGGCATTGGACGCTCCCGCTAATCTGGTATGTGCTGTTAAGTGTGCATAATCATCCAGTCGCATTCTGCGTCCACCAACCTTGATTAAGTAGCCATCCGATATTTTCAGGTATTCATCGAACCACTCCGCTGGTATTAATCCTTTCAACTGTCTGGCGGCTTCATTGACTGACTTGCCACCTACCAGCGCATCTGTTATGGCACGGTTGATCTTCTTATTCTGTTTGGCATCCAGATACCTGGAACTCATGACATCCCGTATATGCGTCTTTGCATTTTCGATTGCCAACAGCGTGTCACCCATAATGGACTTCACAGCGTAATCAACCGCCCCTTCATCCATACCTAGGAATGTATTCGGCGTAACCCGTGACTTAAAGCCTGCTAATTTTCGGGCTTGCTCTCCACCTTCTGCTACTGCCTCCACTGCACCCAACTTCGCTATTTCTTCAGTGCTGATACCTAACGCATCCAATTTGTCAAAGACCTGTTTCAAGATTTGTTTTCGTTGCCATGCTAATCCTTTAGAGTAGCTATCCCACTGCAACATCTTGATTATGTCCTTAGCCGTCCGACTATAAGACGCTTTCAACTCATTCAAATATCTATCTATCTCTGCCACGCTAACGCTCCAAATCTGCTACGGCAAATCCACCGCCTGACCCACCACCTGCCACATACGGACTGATTAACTGAGCCGCCGCCTTGCTTATGTTTTCCATGTCGTTAAACGATGTGGATAACTTGCCAATAGTCATTTCACGCAATAGTGACGGATTGCTTTTGATAGCAGTCGCAATCAGCATTCCGGCACTCTTGATCCGTTTATACGCAACTGTTTTATCCGCACCTGTTAAGCCTTCCACATACCAGTAATCTATCACGCTTTCAATGATGGAATTGGTCACATCACAAAAGACATCTGCATCAGCCTCTAGTGTCCCTCGCCCGAAACTGGAAGCCATAAACTCTGCGGACGTTATATATTCTTTGAACTGATTAGCCATGGTTCGTATCCTGATAGTAACCGATTAAGCAATCAATATCGTAAAACACTTTTATTCCCTTCTTATTTGCACGGGCTACTTCTTTGTCTGCTCCCCGTGATTCACCTGGGAATCGTATCAACGCATCACACATATCCAGCCACGGATTATAATATTGCTCCCACTCTACTGTTGTATGCTGATGAACCAGACTCCAGAAATGAGCCAAATGCGGAATGTACGGAGCCATCCCTGCATCTAAAAGCCTTTCGGCTATATCAATAGCTGTCCGCACATGCTGGCATGTATCGCCTACACTGTACGGGCCTGCTATATAAACTTTTATTGCTTTCATTTAATTATGTACTTTATGATTTCACCGAAAATGTATTCGTGCATATACGCTTCCGATTCTTCATTACTGAAATTTGGTTTACATCCCACGAACCTTAAAATAGCATGAGTTATATGTGTTGTCTCATGCGTTATAGTTTTTAATCCTTCCACTTCATTACTCAAATCCGCTAACCACATTATGAAAGCATACTCGGTTTTGTTTTTTTTGTTTACAAACTTATCCGCTAGTCCTACATTTTTATTTAATCCGTTTGCCTTTCGTAATTTCTTATTAAATCTTTCCTCTAAATATTTTTGTGTGGCTTCAGGACTACCAACATATACTTCCACTTCCTGATTCCACACTGGTATCTTAACAATGAATTTCGGCTTCATGCTATCCTTATAAACTAACAGGAGGGAGATATACTCCCCCCTGCGATTGTTTAGCTGTCTTAGCTCACGGTCAATACACGTATGCGGTCTATCAGTCCGAGATTCGGGATAGTCGTAGCACTGACACCAGTTGTGCCAGCACCTGCGCCTTCACCTTGCTCTACGGGTTTGATTCGGGCATAGATGCCTGCTATGCTGGTAGCTGGCCACGCATAACCGCTATCCGGCATTTGCGCTCTCAGAGCTTCGATTGTCGGGCCACGGCATGTGCTTCCATACTTGGCTATCGAGCCTTTCGGGAAACCATCGGGGCCTATCGTTGCCGAACCATCAAGCATGATGGTCTTATTACTGGCGATTAACAGCTTCCGTTCCGTACTGTCAACTTCAGCCACACGGTCATACTTGATAATAACAGGCAATTCCAGTTGCATCAGGATTTGATTGATCATACCTAATGTAACCAGTTTGTCGCTGTTACTCTGGCCGTGAATGGCCTTCTTAACCACATTGTTCATGCGGATAAGATTAATGACTGTGGCAGTCGTCAACTGCACTTGCGGATAGAAGCCGTTCTGCGTTTCAAAGATATCCGCTTCGTCACGCATGACTTGGAGAATATCGGCATCGGCATTACTGAATTTCAGTTCCGTTGCCAGTGTTTTGAAACGACTGGACGCACCAGAAGACGGCACGACATAATCGAAATCACCTTCCACACCGCCATCGGGGTCTTTCAGATTGACCTTACCAGTGGACAATGCTTGAATGAGATTGTATTCTTCTCTGGCGAAAATGCTTTTCAGACACGTTCCCAAATCATCATACAATGATTCGACTATCCGGCGCTGTTCCGACTCATACCTGGGGAAAAGAAGTTTCTGTATATCATCAGGCGTTAAGTCAATCCCGATTTTTGTTGCCGGAATTATGCCTTGATATACTTTCACGCCTTTACGGCCAGTTCTCGGAATAGCCGCCAAATGACCTACGACTTTAGACACTACAGGACGATTGAACGCACCCTTGACTATCTCTATGCGGAGATCGTCAACGTTTTTCGGGGGCGCAACAGTCCTGTAGATGTATCCAGCTTGGTCAGCTTTCTTATCTACCTGCTCCACGAACTCACTTACGACTTCAGGAGTAAGCTGATCTAAAAGCTGTTTGAATGTTAAACCTACAGCACCCATAATTACCCCCTCGTTATACGATTGTTAATACGCAATCGGCCAGTGCTTTCAGTGCGGTCTTTACCGCTGAAGGCACAGTGCCATTCTTGCCGTTTACTGCATACGGCATACCTGCCTCACGCAAATGAGCCACTTTGCAAAGCACTACGGTTGCATCACCATTCTTGCAGTCTACCGTTTCCAGACCAACGCCAATAGCATCAACACTGCCATCATTCGCTTTCGCTGCATCACCCGTACTTACCGCCGTGCCTAGGGTAGTATCAACAGTGATTTTGTCACCGTCAACAGTCCCTAATTCAATGGCAGTAATGGTTTGTGATGTCAACCATGCTCCCCCGTGATAAGCAGAAAATTCATCTCCTACCACAAAGGCTTCAGCATTGTCAACATAGTAGACAACTGCCGAACTGATCGCATCTTTAGTAGCTACCGTTGCCGTGCATTTGCGGAACAGCCCACTTGCAGTGATGATACCGATTACCGAACCCGCTTGTACAAACTTATGATTGTCATTATCTGTATCAGCGGGAATGGCATCAGCATCTATGGTCACAGTGCGCCCGGCCAGAAAATCCGCAATGGTATCCAGCCATGCACTCTGATTCCCACATTCAGCCACAAGTTTCATTCCAGGGTTATTCATACAATGCTCCCATCTTAATTGTTAAAACTGACTCGCTCTGCCTGCTCCGTAGCAAACTTCACCACATCAGTAGGTTTAGTTTCCGTGCTATTTGCTCCGACTTTGGTTTTATCTTCGGATTCAGCTTCAAAGTATGACGGACGTGTTCCCTGCAATCCGGCATAAGCTTCATCTGATATGGTTACATCAACAACCGTTCCGTCCTTGTCCTTTGCCACCTTGACTTTCTTACTGTCCAGTTTGTCTAAGGCATCCTCAATGCAATCGGCCTTAATCTTTTTGTCCAGTGTAACCTTCTGTTTCAGCATGAATCGAATAGTGGCCGCTTCCTGTTTCTGTTGGGACTCTAACGCCGCCTTCGCTCCATCTTCATCATCATCAACAGGAGTGTCCGCTGGCTTCCCGCCCTTAGTAGTCGGTTTGGCTTTGGCTTCATACGCCTGCTTAATCATGATTCGCAATTCGGCTCTGGCATCTTCATCCGTATTCACATTGTCCGGCACTTCGATACCCACTGCACGGGCTATCTTCTTCAATTCACTCACAGACCCCGTTACTCTCGCCGCACTGTTACCAGTGTTCCGGTCATGGATTATCTTTCCTATTGCACTGACCTGTACATCTTCGGTTGCTTCCGCTTCCAGTCCTAAAATGTCGGTAATCTTGCTCATAGCATTCTCTCAATATTAGAGGTTATCACTGACTTCTTGTTTCTCATTCTGCACAGCGTCAGGTTTCTTATCCAGAATGGATTGCATACTTTCGTTATACAATTTTTCTTGTGACTTCACACGGGAAATCACAGTCGGTATATCTATATCAGCACCAGACCGCTTAATTTCGGTTAATGCTGTTTCAAGATCGTACATGCCTTTATCATAAGCATCAAGCGCAAATTCTTTCTCTCTCAACGCACTGGCAGGCAACACCTGGGGAAATTTAATGGACACATCCACTTCGTCTATTTTACCAGTGAACGTCACCAGTTTCTTTGCCACGCCGTATCTTATGACGAATTTGACCAGTAGAGCATACTTTTCCCTGCGGATAGTATGTTTCATAGTCACCATATCAATTAACGGCCCTAGGGCCATAGCAAGGGACTCCCACGCTGGCCAGTCCTTACCAGCTAATGCTCCCGCACCCACCCTTGTTAAATGCGAATTGACATACAGCTTATCGGTTAGCATGTTGTCATACGTCTGCAACGCATCCAGCAAATGACTCACATCAAGAATGTATGCCTTATTGCCGGATTCCCCTGTAAATATAACCTTGCCACGGCCTAACGAGTATTTCTGTAACAACTTAATATCATCAATAGACTTGCTTGATGTCTCTTTCGTTTTCCGCAACACGGGTTCTTTGCCTTCTATCACAACAGGCGGGGACGCTTCCATACTGGCCGTTTCATCCGTGTCGGCATTGTTCCGGTACAGCTTTTCCAGTGCGGTTATTACAGATTGCAAATCACTCTCCGGCTCTAACTCATCCCCAGGCTTATTGTTGAAATGGATTATCGGCAAAAAGTCTATGTCTAACGTTTCGGTCTTTTCGGGCGTGTCCGTTGTCGCTGTCCACGTCACCAATCCTGCTTTATCTTTCTTGGTTACATACTCGCCCGTTGTCTTAGTAACCTTGTCTTTCGTTTTCCGGTATAGTTCCCTGTAAACTACCTTCAGCCCGTTTTGTGTTTTATCTGTCAAGCGTATGTACTTGTAACCGATTAATTCACGGTATTCATTGTATATCGGCCAGATATATTCAGGGTCAATCGTGCGAATAATAATCCGCTTTGAATCGGCTGAGTAATTCAGAATGAAAACCCCACGGCCTTTGCGGGAAGCATACTGTTCTGCGTCCACTTCCTTTGCTGACATTAGGTTCTTATCCCATACACTCTGCACAAATGTCTGTACTTCTTCTATTTCTTTGCCATTCTCATTCAGTATCTGAAATTGCAAGCCTTCCCGTACCATGGCACTGGTGATCCGTGTTACAATATACTTCGCATCTCCCAAACCGATACCTGGATTCTCACCGACTACTTGTATGAGTTCATCAAAGAATAAGGCGTCACAATACGTGAAGTAACGCAATATGTCTACGTCCTTCCCTTCCAAATATTCTTCAGCCCATGCCTGGAATTTCTTGCCAGTCAGAAAAGTATAATTATTCAATTTAGATATTTCTTTAGCCACTGTATAGCCCCAATCGCATTAATTCCATTATCGTTTCCGGCTTGTCTACCCCAGGCACTACCACTGTCGGAGTGTACCAGCCTTCTTCAGCAATATACACTGCTACATATCGTTCTTCATCTTTGGTATGATCGTCCTGCTTCAGCGGTTTGGTAAGCCCACGGCGTGATGCTTCTTCATCCCACCGATACAATGTAAATTCTTTCAGCGAGTTCGGACAATTCGGAGCATAAATAATAATCTCACCGTGCTTAATCATTGCTCCGTAAATCCTGATACCATACGCCACATCATTATTGGCTAAATGAACAGGATACCCACGCTGTTCTAACTCCACCCTGAATGACGCCGCTGAAGGATCAATCACTACCGCTTCCAACATGTTTATATCATTGCCGACAAACGCATCAAAGGCATCTGCTAACTCACGGTCTGATAATTCTACGCCTTTGTTTTCATCCGCACGATACCACCATTCATCCGCTTTATACCACCTGCCATTTTTCAGATAGTGCTTGCCGTATGTAGTCGGATCGGTTGCTATGCCATAGTCTATGCCAATTATTACACGCTCCGGCGCTCCTGGGTCAACATATGTTATATTGCGGTCCGCATCAAAACACCTGTAAATAATACCTTCTGCAATAACCCACTTGCCTAATATCATCCGTTCATAGAACACGCCTGTAAACAATTCTTCCAGCTTCGTAATAAATTCGGGCGTGTTGATAGGATTGTCATGCAAATCAAAATGAGCATTATAAATGTACTTGCTCTTTTTCTCGCTGTCAATAAACTCTGTCTTGACAAAATGATACGGGCTGTCAGGATTGCATGTACATAACGCCTGCCCGTCTTTCGCTATGATATTTCCTATGGCACGGTCTAACAGACTTTGCGGATACAGCGTGATTTCATCCAGTAGCGCACCCGCATATTTACCGCCCCTGATTTTGCTTTCAGCCTTGATGTCATTCGCTCCGTATATCTCGCACTTATGCCCGTTGATATACAGAATGCCACGCTTATAATGAATCATCTCGCCAAACAATCTTTGCAATGGCTCCACTACATTTCGTTCAGCCGTGCGCTCGGTCTTTCCCATAATCAAGAACGGCAAGTCGGACACTTTCGACTGCCGTTCCACCATGAGAAAGAACATCTCATTGGTCACATGACTTTTCCCCGAATTGATACTACCATCCAGTATCACAATCGGCTTAATGTCCTGTAATACTGATTCAAGCACTACCCGTTGCTGTTTCGGGCTTAGCATGTTTTCTCCTGCTCTTTGCAAATGCCAGTAATTGTTTAATATCTTCCATTCCAGGCGGGGGAGCCAATTCGCCGCTGCGCTGCCCGATTTCTCCGGCCACCTTGATTGCTTCAAGCGCAACCTTGTCACCGCCCTTGCCCTTGTCCTTTCCTTCGTTGCTTTCAAGTATATCTTGCAGTCGCAACAGCCTTGCCAGTGCATCATGTATCCACAAACCCGCTTCTTCAGCAACAATGTTTCGTTGCTCAATATAGGGGCGCATCTTTGTTTTAGAACGCTTCCATTCCCACAACCGCTTCTGTGCATACTCATTGAAAAAACGTTTGCGGACAGTAGGATTGTTAATATCAAGACCCATCTCAGTCCACACATGCCCGAATCGTTTTGTAGCCGTCCGTAAGGTATAAGCAATCGGAAAATTGAACGTAAGATACGACATGATAAAGCCTTCGGCTTCTCGGAGGCATTCTCGGAACAGTTTGTTTTCTGCTTTTTTCTGTCTGTCTGCACTAACATTGCTCATTATTGTGTAGCATTAACTCTGCTTCCCTGTTTCTCAACTTAATTGTTGGTATTATTGGCTTTAATCGCCACTCAACATTGCTGTTGGATTTACTCTGACTCTTGCCGCTTGTCTGTCATGGCCTTTCGGAAATAGGGGAAGGACTTGCGCCCTCCCCCTTTTGCCACTACACGGAGAACACCTTATGGTGTGGCAAGGTAGACACGGACAATATTGTTTGACGTGTTAAGACACTTAAGTGTGATTCGATCTTTCTCGTTGAGTAGTAACTGCTTAGTCATGTCAAACGTGACTGTAGCTGTACCCCCTGTAGTTAAATAAGTGTATGCTGTAACAGCGTAAGAACTTGTCACTGTGCCATCACTTGATATGATATTGATGTCCGGTGTAGTAACGCCCCCCCGATTTTGCGTATGCCTGACCCTTGGCCGTGACGGTCGCCGTCACTCCCGTTACATTCGGTAGCGTCCACGCCCACTCTACACCAGTAGTGGCATTAGTTACGTTAATAGTGAACGGGCCGAATACTGTGGACTCACATACAAACGCCGCCATAGCTATCACAGCTAAGACAGTTGCAATTAATAGACTTGTGTTGTGTTTACCTTTCATTGTCATTTCTCCATCTTTCGTAGTTAAGGATATTCTCCATTCCTGTTTATGTTCGATTTAAAAGCAGTAACAGTACCGTATCACCGTATGTGTGCCTGGTATGTGTGCTGTGTCTGTAATCATTCAGTGGCTTCAAGGATTTTTGTTTAAGGCATTGGCGGTACGCTTCCAGTAGGGGACGGTAATGCTTATTCCTGCAACTCCCGTCCGGCTTGATCCCGAAACTTTTTAAGAACGCTCCAAATAACGTTTCCATGTATGGCTCTCCCTTTCCGCTTTCTACCTGATGTTGCATTTGCATACTGGTTCTCCGTGTTTTCTGTTAGCGATATTCACGCAAGTATGACTTCCACTGCTTTCTGTTCCGCTTATGTTCCATCCGTTTAGTCCTTCGGCTCAATCTTAAAGCTGTTTCAGCCTGGACAGCTTCATAACTTTTTCGATGCTTGGACTCAATTTCTCTTTCCTCTGGTTCGGCTTTCACTTTTCTTTTCGGTAATTACCTGCCGTTTAATTGCACAGGATAACGATAATCGGCATCTATTTGCCGTTTGGTAATGGTGAATGCCCGTTCATCTTTTCATAGGATCGAGCCGTAAAATAAAAAGTAACCATAGAAACAAATGCCGCTATGAACCATTCCGGCACGTTGCCTGTTTTGTATGTCGTCCATCCGGCGATCCAGCAGGCTGTTACCGTAACGATTGCACATATCCAAGGCCGTATTACTGAGTTCATATCAAATCCCTAACAGTTTTATCTTTCATCCGACATGTTAAATAATGCGGGATGTTACCCTTAAGAGTAGGGATGCAGAGAACATCCATGGCCTGATTCACTACGCCAGTAGGATTTGTGTCTTCCACCAGATAAATACTTACAGAATTCTTGTCAACCGGTATAATTTCTCCCGATTTAGTTCTTACCCAAATAATTTCAGCTCCACACAATGCGCATCTGGTTCTTACGTTTGTACCCGCATTCATAACCGCCAATCCTGATAATTGCTGTAAATCCCTTTTGAGATTCACGTTACTTTTTGTACACATGGCACATAAGCTATTATGGACTTCAGGTAGGGGCTTACACCCGCTTTTGGGCGCCTATCACGCTCTGAAGATCGTATCACTCTTTTTTATTAGCCCATGCTTAACCTTTTGGGTCTTGCATGGGCTATACACCGATGTTGTCACTATCGTAGCAGCCCTCTGCTACTTTCTGTAATTCAATTTTACCGATTAATTTTTTTATTTCACAAGCAGACTGTACAAGAATGATAGAGACTGTATAAGAGTGAGTAAGATGGTATTAGATGGACACACTTTATGGAATTGCATGGAAGGATGGAATCTATATTATTCCATGGACATTATGTTTTCGGGGATACTGTCACATTCCGACAGTTTGGCACAATTATTGTCGCAATTATGGGGTAAGAATTGTGGATTCGATTTCAGACAAAACGTATTCCCATATGATATCATGGTTGTGTGGACGTGTAACGATTCGCAACCGAACTGCACTATTGTCAAGCGGATAATGTTTGAATATTCCTATGGCTTTCTTATGAACGGCTTTAGTACCGTTACAACGTATCACCGTTACTGTCCAATCCGTGTGTAGGTTTAATGCTAACTGACCTACACCTGTAAATACTCTCGGTGGCATACCTTTCTCCTGTTATTGTATTTCCCATTCGTATCTGATTACCCGCGCCTGTAACTTCCCTTCGGCATTCATCACATCCAGCCTTTCATTGTCATAGAACTTCCTGCCACTCACTTGCCCCAGGAACGTTGTTTCTATCTGCTTTACTGTCTGGCTGTCATACTTGTTATACTTCAGCCACACATTATCTTCTGATATTGGTTGCATGGCTTTCTCCTATATTTTGCCACTTGCGATTGTAACGCTCAATATGATACATACACCCTTGATTGCATGAATCATCAACCGGACTTTTCCACCATTCGCATGTTTTCTTGTTTAAGAAAATGCAGGTTTTACATGTACTTGACTTCATTCGTTTCCTCTTGAAACTTAGTAAGATTTTCTGATGTTAGTCTTCTTGACAAGTCGCATGATTTACCCTCTCCAACCACCATCCATTTGTCAGACGTTCCTTTCATGGCTTGGTATCGGCAAGAGTATCTATATGTCCTGTAGTTGAACAACGTACAAAACATACACACCGGACACGATATTTCCCCTATCCTGCGATTCCGGTAACGGGTTCCTTTCTTAAAGTCTCTCACGGTCATAACACTGGCTCCCATTCGTTATAAAATATGCCTATGTGCCGCCATTGTTCAATACCTTTAGGCGGATAAGCGCCATACGCTTCCCACCTGATATACACTCGCCCCTGCCGGATTATAGTTATACGAAACAATTTCCCGTTGCCATCCTTCAACCGCCATCGTACATGGTACACGCCTTTGCCTTGTGTAAGTGCTTCCAGTTTCCGGCGTGTGTGGTCAATCAATTCTTTTTCTCCATCTAACATAGCGTTCACTTTCTTTATTGTATAAGCCTTGTTTCGGTATTGTGTATCAGGCACTTCAGTTCTTCCGGCATGTATTCGGCCAAATCCTTCTTGATGTAATACTTCTTCCCCAACCGGTTAAGAATTGTAACCGCTTCAGTTACAAAATCTGTCCAATCAATTTGTGATTCCAACGCCGGATCGTGATTCAGTTTACCTACCTTGTATACATCCACATACCCTGCGGTTTCTTCAATAACCTGCAAACTTCGTGCAGGCCATAGCACAGGTTCTAATGATACCCACGTTTCTATTCCTTCATCATGTGCTATTTTGAGTAAGTCAATCCTTCGGGCTGGTTTCGCTGCATTTGGTTCCTGACTCACAAACGGATTTATGGAAGTCATAGTCACTGCAAAAGCATCCGTCATCCGATTGTATAAATCAAAATCCATTTCGGCATGAAATCCTTTCGTTAGTACCTGGAAGGGTATGTTATACCGCTTCAGCATCTTGATTACTTCTCTCGTTAGCCGTTCTGTCCGGTCTAACTCCTGGTATGGATCACTCAGGAAACTGAGCAACACTCTTTTATTTGCATTCTGATGTACCGCACAATCTTTTTCCAGCATAGCCAGTAAATTCGGCCTTGCATAAGGCTTCAGAAAGTCCTTACCCATCTTCGTAACTATTCCCCGTGCATAACAGTATGAACAATCATGCGAACAGCCCACATAATGATTCAGCGATAGCAGGGAATACTCTAACGCTCTGCCTTTCGGTTCGTAAATGATACTCATAGGTGTTCTCCATTAAGGTTATATAATTATACTCTTTTTAGCAGTAAAATACAATAAAAACCTAACACTATCAACTACTTACGCCGTTCAAACACTCCTGCAAAATAATTGGCGTTACCTGCTTTCGCTCGTATCCCGTCCAGACACTTAACCCCGAATTGTTCTTCGGCATACTTAACCATGACTGACCGCATAAATTCTAAATGCCTGCCTAAACATGATATCCGCATCTTTCTGGGAATGCCTAAAATTCCTTTCATCCCTATCGTTATGCTGTTCATGTTGACATTGAACTCGATGCACTCTGTCAGAATGCACACAAAACGCCCGTGCTTGCGCTTAGAAATCAAAAGGAACTGTTCCCAGGGGTTTCCGTAAGCATCTATGTCCATGAGATTCCACGGGGCTAAGTCGGCGGTTTTCAAATATTCCCTGTTATCGCAATGAATATCTGCCGGAGTATCAGGCTTAACATCTATTCCCAAATACGGCATTCCCTGATAACATAGCTTGCGAATGGCTTGATACCCACAGAACAAATCTAAGACGTGCGGTTCGGTGATCTGTTTTAATCCCCACTCTCGCACCGCCACTTTCAGGCCCACATTGGTATTGTCCACCGCTTTCCATTCTGGCTTTATCATTTCTTTTTCTCCTGCTCCTTATGCCCGTTTAATGCCCGTTCCTTGCATTCCTGAATGTATAAGTCCTCACAGCGGTCGAACTCATCCCTCTCCGCTTCAGACTTCAACTGGTTTCTGGCAAATTCTGTGAATCTCATTGTTGTTCTCCTGTGCTTTTAGGTTTATTGTTGAGCCATCTGTTATATGCAGTTTGGGCTTCTTCTTCAGTAAGGTAAATAGGTTCCCCCTCACCAATAGCCCACTTCTTACCAACTTTGTGTACTTGGTTTATCATTTGTATTTTATGTGTCCGCATTTAATACACCTGCATAGTATTACTGGTTTGATAGGTATCCGGCCAGCGTTTAACACACGGTATAAACTGATTCGTGTTTCCTTCTCTTGATATTCATGAAGGCATTTCATACTGTTACCTGTTATGGTTAATATCGAAAATCCGTCCAATGGATTATTTTACCTTTGAAACCAGCTTGGAACCATTCAATAAATTCTGTTACTGTTTTAAAACCATCATTGGTTGCAAGCTGTTTCAATATAAAATAATCTTTGGAAAATCTAAATGGTTCAATCATAGTATGGTCTATTAGTATGATTGCACCTGAATGTTTCAAGTCCCTCAGGGTTATGGATTGAGTACCCGTACAGGTTCTGTGAGCAAAGCATTGATAGTCTTTTGTTCTTACTCCTGTGGCACACTGTATCTCCATACCTTCATGCCACCGATTGTACTTATCTTCACGAATGGTGTGAAGTTTAATCTCGTTCAATATCGGCGTTACTAATTGTGGTTTGAATGACAGAATCATTGTGTTCTCCTGTTTAATTACATGCTACTCACGACAGTTAAATTCTCCACGTCCTTTATCCGTTCCTGGACTTCATGCACCTTGTCTATCGGGCCACGAATGACTATCCAGAACGGCTTGTATGTTTCTTCCAGTGTCCATGGTTCGATGGCGCCTATATCTTCTTCAGCCGGATTAAAGATGTTTTCAAAATCATCTTCATCAAATTCCGGCAAAGTAAATTCCCCTAGTTCTTCCTGGCTGATGGCATACTTCTCCACGAATTGATGCAACCCGTCCTGTGTCACTTCGCCATACCTACTGGACGCTTGCAGGATCAACAACGCCGCATCATGCACATTGGCACACTCAGTGTATGTGACTGGTAGCTTATTGGTCTGCTTCCCGTTCTGAATAAGCGTATAGCCTTCTTCAAGCAATCGCTGTACTACCTTGAACCACTGATGTGCATCTATAATTCCTATCAGCTTATTATTGCAGTGTGCCACGTTCACGGGGAAAGCAAACCCATGGTGAAGGATGGATTGCTTTAGCTTTTCGTATTGAGCTTCACTCAACGCTTTTAAGCCGCCTAGCAACGGCTGTAATATGTCAATAGGAAGGCTCTTGTGACCTTGACATGTAATAGTAATTGTTTCCATAAGTACCCAATTTAATTGTTACAGGCAGAGCCGAACCTATGCCTGGTATTCCTTTCGCCTACAGTATCGGACATAATGTCCGTTATCTTATCCGTTATCATATTATCACTTCCGGTTGCGGATTAGTTGCGGATAGTCCTTTTCGTCTCTTTCCCATCATGGTCAGTCATGTTCGTACCCTTCATTCCTTTTTGCAATATTATCATGCTAACTATCACTGCAACCGTTACGCCTATCAATATCCCTAATAGGTATGCTTTCATCGTCTCGTCCCCTTATTTAGTTGTTAATTGTTTCCTGCCACCATTCCATTAGCTTATCAGGGATAAACCAGCGTATGGTATTAGGCTTGCGTTGTATATAACAGTATTCCGGTACATCTCCACACTCTACCATGTTTAGAAAAGCGTGTTCGCCATAAGCAAAAGTAGCACAATGCTTTTTCAAATACTGATACGCTTTCTTTGCTCCAGGCAATAGCGTGACTGATGGCATGACTGGTGGCGTGTGTTCTGCTACTGCTGTTTCCATACCTTTTCTCCGGTTAATTGTTTCCTTCGTAATCTCTTATAATGCCGTATCATTGTTCTGGCACACTCTTTACCGCCGAACCGCAACTCTGTTCGTATCTGCTGTCGTAAGAATACCAGATCGTTTGTAAATCCTTTTCGCTTTATTTCTCCGTCCATATTATCCCTTCAATGCTCTTGTTTCAAAAAAGTCTTGTAGTAATGGCTGTTCCTGCATTATTTCTCTGGACAGCCGACTGGAT
>Ga0268276_1002187_pt1 | contig 17251 bp, 16 predicted proteins | sample saktaG_4_FD_190145 | JGI IMG/M metagenome (GOLD analysis project Ga0268276, IMG submission 190145) | Saline water microbial communities from Sakinaw Lake, British Columbia, Canada - sak_2010_1_5_45m | ecosystem: Environmental > Aquatic > Non-marine Saline and Alkaline > Saline ...
TTACCGTTTCATAAGCACTTTGTCCATCAGGAACTAAAAATGTTCCAAGTCCAAACTGTGGCATCAGTACGCCATTGTTCAATTTGATGTTCATGAGTTGCTCTCCTTTAATTTTTTAATTAGATCAGGTGTCAATGTCTTAAGCACTTGAAAAAGCATTTTTCGAGCTGAATCAAGGTCTTTTAAGTCCATCATTGCTGCCGTAGAGTGAATGTATCTTGCTGGCAATCCAATGGTTGTTGCTAAAACTCCACTGTTTAAGTCAAATGCTTTAGCAGCATCTGTTCCACCCATTGAAACAAAATATTGATAATCGATCTTATGTTTTTTTGCAAGTTTGACGAAAAAGTCCATCAATCCCTGATGCATCACATTTCTTGGATCATACATGCGAAGTAAAAATCCTTTACCCAAACCACCTAAAGCATTTTGATCAAGTGCGTCATTAACTGGAGAAGCATCTAAAGCAAAGAAAACATCAGGATTGAATGTTTGCACAGCTGTTTCAGCACCTCTTAAACCAACTTCTTCTTGAACGGTTGCTCCAATAACTAAGGTATAAGGACATTCTATATCATTAAATTTTTCTATGGTCTCAAGAGCCAAACCACATCCATAACGATTATCGATCGATTTGGAAATGATGCGATTGGGGTTTTTGGTGTATGCAAATGGATTATCATATAAAACCATATCTCCAGGTTCCACACCAAATGATAATGCTTCCTCCTTTGAACTTGCACCAATATCAAGAATCAAATCAGCTATAGCAGCGCTTTGTTCTTTTTTAAGATGAGGTGGAATAGCACCTATAATTCCCTTGATAATGCCATTTTTAGTGTATACGTTTAAAACTTGAGACACTAAAACCTCACCATTGATGCTTCCAAGGTTTTGCAATTTTAGCATTCCAAATTCATTGATGCTAACAACGATTAGACCAACTTCATCCATATGACCAGCAACCATGACGACTGATGCATTGGTATCTTTTGCCTTTTTAACTGCAAAAATAGACCCTAAGCGATCGGTTACGATTTCGTAATTTGAATACTTTGCCATTTGATTACGCATGTAGGTTCTGATATCTTTTTCATATCCACTTGTTCCAGCCAAATCAAATAAATCTTTATATACTGTCTTTAACATGGTGTTCCACCTTTCCAATCAATTGATAAATCGGTCCGATTTCTCGTTTTCTAATTTCATATTCGGTCATATAATTTGATGGTTCTAATTGATAATCGATTTTTTCAATCGTTATATATTGGTGCATGTATTCAATGCTTGAATCAAATAAGTCAATTTGATCAGTTCTAAACTGAATAAAGGCTTGATCCTTGAGAATTTTGACATATTTATCCATAAAACTTGGAGCTGTCAAGCGTCTTTTGTGATGTTTCTTTTTTGGCCAAGGGTCAGAAAAATTTAAATAGAGTCCATCAACTGACCTAGGATCTACATAGGATAGTATATTTTCAGCATCACCTAATATAATGATCAGGTTTTTAAGATTCAAAGCTAATTTTCTTTCAAGTATACGATAGCATATGTTCATGTTGACTTCCATAGCAATATAGACATTATCAGGATGATCTTTGGCAAGCGATGTCATAAATAGCCCTTTACCACTTCCAACTTCAAGAAATGTAGGTGCTTTAGTGAGTTCTATTTTTTTGATGTCGATAAGAACTCCTTGAGATTCTAAAAGCTCAAGTGTCACATATTTTAATTTTTTTTGACGCATCGTATCATGTCCAATCTTTAAAAACTTAAAAGTGGTAGAATAACCACCACTTCATTATGTTTAATATTTGATTAAGCCAATCTGCCTAGATTCTCAGTTAAGATAAAGTCAGCTATTGAAGATATTGCTTTTTCAGCATCACTTCCTGAAACAATGACTTTAATCATCTCACCTTTATAGATACCTAAAGACATCAATCCCATAATTGATTTTAAATTGACTGTTTTATCATTTAAGCTCAAGTCAATTTCTGAATGAAATGACATGGCTAAATTGACCAATCGGGTCGCTGGACGGGCATGTATGCCGTATTCAGATGTGATAAGGAATAATTGTTCCATTAAGAGTCCTCTTTTCTTCTATCATTTAGAAATGATAGTACGTCTTGTGTGTGATTTTTGATTAACAAGGTAATTAATTTGCCTTTGACAAAGGCTGGAATTTCAAGTGTTTTCAATTTGATAGCATCAACAGTTTTCATCTGATCAACTTTTACTTGTAATCTGCGATGTTCACTCGTGATACTTAAGATATTTGCTGAACCACCAAGTGCATCATATAATTGATTGAGATAATCCAAACTCAATGAAGGTTGTAAAGGTTTATTTTTCTTGTTTGATAAAAAGATAACTAAACCAATGATGATCAAGAATGCGATTAAGCCAGCAAATATTGCATAAAATTGAAATGTGTAAGCTATTGCTAAAATATTCATATTTCACTCTCCATACAAATAGATTATATCTATTTTCTTATTGAATTTCAATTACTTTATAAACATTGCATCACCGAATGAGAAAAATCGGTAATCCTTTTCTATGGCTTCTTGGTATGCATGTTTGATTAACTTGCTGCCAGCTAGTGCGCTGACAAGCATCAAAAGTGTCGATTTTGGTAAATGGAAATTGGTAATCAGTTTATCAACTGCTTTAAATTGATAGCCAGGATAAATGAAAATACTTGTCTGAAAAGTACCCGAATGAAACCCATTGTCGAAGTTACTTTCAATTGTTCTAAGTGATGTAGTTCCAACACAAACAATTTTTTTCTTATTAAGAACTGCTTCATTTAAGCTTTTTGTGCTCTGTTCAGTTAACGTATATGTTTCTTCATGCATATGATGTTTTGTAATGTCATTTTCTGAAACAGGTTTGAAAGTGCCTAAACCGACATGAAGTGTCACAGGAATGATCTCAATCCCTTTATCTGCTATTTTCTTTAGTAGATCTTTGGTGAAATGCAATCCTGCAGTTGGTGCAGCAGCACTTCCCAAATCCTTTGCATATACGGTTTGATAACGATCCTTTTCGGTTAGTTTTTCTGTAATATAAGGAGGAAGTGGCATTGTGCCAAGTTTTTCTAATATCTCAATAAAAAGACCTTCGTAGGATAATTTGAAAACACGAATGCCTTCTTCTTTTATTTCTATACATTTTGCAGTTAACAAGGATTCAAAATGGATGATTGTTCCCAGTTTGATTCTTTTTGCGGGTTTTGTTATTGCTTCCCAAGTATCTTTTTCCAGTTCTCTTAGCAACAAGATTTCGATTAATGCTGATGTTTCCTCTTTGATGCCCATTAACCTTGCTGGTATGACTTTCGTATCGTTGATAACAAGGATGTCATTGGCATCTAACTCATTGATAATTTCATAGAAATGAAGATGTGATAGTGTCTGATTTTCACAATTCACTATCATCAATCTTGAATGATCTCTTTTTTCACTGGGATGTTGAGCAATCTTTTCTTTTGGTAGAACAAAATCATAATCATTTAGCGTCATCATCAAATAATCCTTTATAAAATTTTATTCCCAAAGATTGATATGTCTTTTCTGTAGCAACACGGCCTCTAGCAGTTCTTTTAATATAGCCTTCTTGAAGCAAAAAAGGTTCGTAAACATCTTCAATGGTCGTTATTTCTTCACTGATTGTTGCTGCAAGTGTTTCAATACCTACAGGACCGCCACTGAATTTTTCAACGATGCTTCTTAAGTATCGATAATCAGTATGGTCTAAACCGTTATGGTCAATGCCTAATTTGGAGAGTGCGTGATTGGTTATCTTTTCAGTAATGATGCCATCACCGATGATTTCAGCAAAATCTCTGACTCTTCGAAATAACCTATTAGCAATTCTTGGTGTACCTCTACTACGCATGGCTAATGAATTAATTGCAGAAAGTTCAATCTCATTTTGATAAACTTTTGAGGTTCTTGCGACAATCTTCTTTAAATCTTCAACATTATAGTATGGAAGTCTAAAAACAACACCAAAGCGATCGCGTAGTGGTGCGGATAAATCGCCAAATCGAGTCGTTGCACCAACGAGTGTGAAAGGTGGTAGATCAATTCGAATTGAACGTGATTCATGGTCTTTTCCTATCACGATATCCAAGACATAATCTTCCATGGCTGCATACAATACTTCTTCAACAAATCGTGGTAACCGATGAATCTCATCGATGAATAAAACATCACCAGGATTGAGTGAACTTAAAACAGCGGCTAAATCACCGCTTCTTTCAATGGCAGGACCACTGGTTATTTTAATTTGAACGCCAAGTTCATTTGCTATGATTTGGGCGAGAGTTGTTTTTCCTAATCCTGGAGGGCCATATAATAAGATGTGATCTAAAGCTTCTTTTCGCTTAAGTGCAGCTTTAATGTAAACATCGAGCATTTCCTTGATGTCTTCTTGACCAATGTATTGATCAAGTGTCTGGGGGCGAAGCGATTGATCTTCATCTTCTTTAGTGGACATCGCAGTGACAATACGTTCTTTATCCATGTGTCACCTACTTAATGAGCATTTGTAGTGCTTGCTTGATCATGATTTCAACGGTTTGATCATGATCCAATTTTTTCATAACTTTTCTGATTTCTGTTTTTGAGTATCCAAGAGCATTGAGTGCATCTTCAACGTCATTTTTATGTGTTGGTAGTAGTTCTTCATCCTCTTCAACAAGTTTGCCCTTTAAATCTAAGATAATTTGCTGGGCACTTTTCAAACCAATACCAGGGAATTTCATCAAATATTTAACATTGCTTTCTTCAATGGCTAGAATCGTTTCATGAATCTGATCAGTTGCCAATATGCTCAAAGCACTCTTGGGTCCAATACCAGAAACACCGATGAGGCGAATGAATAATTCCTTGCTTTCTAGACTCTTAAAACCATAAAGATTATTAATATCTTCGCGAACATAATGATGCGTAAAAATTTGAACTTCCTCATCGATATGGTAGTTATAGGGATTTGGTGAAATTATCAAATAACCAACACCATTGTTTTCAACAACGATATAGCTTGGTTTTATCTCAGTAATTTTGCCTAAAATATATGCATACACAGAAATCACCATACCTTTTATAGTTTCTTTTTATTATATCATTTTTGACGAGTTTTTTCTATCATATACCATGATTATGTTATAATTATTTTAGGACGTGATGCTTATCCAAAAGTTTGAATATTTAAAATCATTTAGTAGTGATTTAAAACAACAATTGAGTGTTGATAAAAAATATCTGCCAATTTCTAAGAGATTGGTGGTTCTTTTGAGTGAAATTAATCCATTTATTGACGAAATAAGTAAAAACCAACAAAATTTATCAACTAAATACTTAAATAGAAGTTTAAATATTAATAAAGCATATGCTTTCAATATAGAAAATTTCCATCGTTCGATGAAAGTTTTAGAAGAAAAAAATCATGCTGAAATTGAAAAAAGCCAAAAGGTAAGAATACAAAAATCACATGAAATCAATCAGAATTTAAAAGCTGAGTTTGAAAAAATAGAACTGAAGATTATTCAAGCAAAACAAAAAGCTGATGAAGCTTTACTTCAAGCAGAAAATAACTATAAGCGTGAACATAGTGGAATACAGCGCATCATGACGACAGTCAGAAAGACGTACCAGCAAACAACATCTACTATTGAAAATGAGAAAACGCAAGCCGTTCAAGCCATTTCTATTTCTTTTGAGAATAAAATCAAAACTTTAGATGAGCAAATTGTCGCTCTAGACCTTCAAAATCAAGAAGATATAGCTGTTATTCGTGCTGAAGGGCAAAAATCCGGTCAAACAAATGATGAAACCTATTTGATCATCAAAAACACATATACACAGCTCAGTATTCAACTCAATAAAAAAATCAATGAAATCAAAAAGAAACATCAACATGCTTTAGCAGTTATCGATAAGGAATATGAATACAATCTAAAACCAATTGCCAAATCTATTGAAGATCTAAAACTTGATTATCAAGATGCACAAAAAGTATCCTTACAAAAATACAGCGAAAAAATGAATAGTCTAAATGTTATTTTTGATATTCAAAAAACAGCGTATGAGGCAAAAAAAGAACGTATTATTCATGAATCAAATGAAGCAATAACACTTTTTAATAGCAAACTCTCAGCCTATAGAGAAACGATTCAAAAAGAAAAACTCATCGTATCTAGAAAAATGAGAGATGAAATTAAATCTATGGAAGAAGTTTCAGATCAAGAAAATCATAATCGAAAGTTGACAGTTATACTCAATGCCCATGATAATGATTTGAATAAGCAAATTGTTAGAACCAATAAAGATATTTTGGATAAGCAACGTGAGCAACAGCATCGTTTGTTCATTCATGATCAACAGCATTTAAGAGAAATTAATGAATGGCGTTTAAAAAAGATCGTTTACGAGTATGAGAAAAAACAGGAATTTACTAGAATTGATCTTAATTTTCATCATAATCTTACAACATCTGAACAACAACTTAAACTGCTTCAAGCGAACTATAATTATCAAAAAGACGTTTTACTCTTGAATCATAATAAAGATTTATTGCCCCTTGAGTTTCAACTTGCCATAGCTGCTGCTGTTCAAGAACGTGAACTGAATTTATTAGGAAATGATGCACATCAAGCAATTGCTCACACAAGATATCAAGAAAATCTCATCAATTATGAACTTAAGAAAAAACAAGCTGCACTAGAGTTAGAAAAGGTAGTTTCTGGTGCTCTTTTTGAAGCTGACACACAGGTTTTAAATGTCAGTATCCAACTCGAACTAGAAAAAGAAAAGATTAAAAGAGACTATGTAATCAACGAACAAGAATTGCGTATTGAGCTTAACAAAGCCATTTTAAATCGCGCAAAACAATCCATTGAATTTGAATTGAATCAAGAAAAAATGAGCATTGATTCTGATCGTGAATTGATGCTGATAGAGAATAAGTATGCACTAGATTTGATCAAAGCGGAAGCATTGAAAGAAGAGTACAAACGAGAATTTGTCATTAATGAAGCCAAATATAAGAATCAACAACGTATGAGCAATGAGAAAGCTTCACGCTTCTTGAAAACATATCAGATTGAACTCGAAATGAATCAAGAGCAGTCTGAAGATTTTTTAAGAATTCTACGCATGTATTATAGTTTGGTTTTGAGTTTGAAAAATCAGTTGATATTCTTATATCATCTACCTTCACACCCTGAAGTATTCAAAGGAACCATCAGTAGCATTCTTCTACTCTCCAAAGAACTCAATCTTTCATTGATTTCTATTCTTGAACATTACCAATCAATGGATCAGGAATATTACATCAAGAAAATTGAAGATTTAACAGGATACAAATATATGCTCAAGCATGAAGACACAATGAATTACTACAATCAGGAAATCAGTAAGATTATCCAAAAAAGAGCATATGTTGAGAATGATATTAAAAAACTTGAGGATCAATTTTTTGTCAAACAGAGTGTTTATGAACGGACACAGTCAGCAATCAATCAACTTTTAAAAGATAATGAAGAATTGAAAAATCACGATGTGAAAAAAAATAACAATCAAAATGAGATCAAAAAAAATCACAAACTCGTCATCAGCTACGAACAAGATATCAAACGCATTCGTAAAGATTTGACGACTACAGAGCATGATATCGATCTCAAACACCTTGAAATTGTCCCTATAGATGCTGAAATTAAGCGCATGACTGAAAAGCAAAATAAAGCTGAGGCTATGCTTGAAAAAGCTAAGCACAAAGAAGCTTCCCGCTTCTATCGATTCTTGAATAAAAATCAAGAGATTTATCAAACATGTGCCATCGATATCAAAACTTATTTTGATTCAATCCAAGGCTTTTATGAACATTTGAAAAATGAAGTCTATGTTTCTGATGCTTTCTTAACGATAGAAAATATGAATCTTGACAAAGTATTTGAACATTATGAAAAACGATTGATCATCACACAGCAATCATTGATGAATTTAATGTTGGACTACTATCATCAAAATGAAAAAGAACAGCTCAAAATGATTAAAGGATTTAAAAAATCGATGTCTACACTCATCAATTCACTTAATCAAACCTACAATCATCACGTACGTGATACGTTTGCTGAGCAAGAAAAACATGAATTTGAAAAAGAAAAACAACTTCAAGTTCAAAAGGATAAGATTAAATCAAAAAAAGAATTTGATAGAATGTCTCATCAAAAGAAACTGAACATCAATCAACAGATGATGAAGCAAATCGAATCTAAGATTACAGCAAATAGTACAAAAGAAATCCAAGAACTTAGGTTACTTAATGAAAATCAGATTTCGATTGCAGCACAATATAATAGTGAATTTGAGCAAAAACAATCAAATCTTGAAGATTTAAATAAAAAAGCAATGCTTCAAATTGATAATAATATTCAGTTGGCTATCAAAAATTATCATGAGCTTGAAGCCTCAGTAGGAGCTAAAAACCAAGTTCTTCTTATGAGATATCAGATGAGTCATGATAAGAATATTGAAACACTTAAGCAAAAGACATTTCATTATGAACAGCTTGTCTTAAAAGCAACTCAAGCTGATGAAGAGCGCACACAACAAAATAGAACAACCTTGAAACGCATGAATGTCAAACGTGAAAATGAACTTAAAAATATCGTTGTTCATCACAAGCGTTACCTAGTTTCTTCAAGAAAAGATCAAAATCTTGTATTGGGCAAAGAATTGAGATTACTTAAGAAGAGTCATAATTTCAAAATGCGCATGTTGCATTTAGGCTAAGGAAAGAGCAATCTTTCCTTTTTTTATATAAAAAAATAAGGACAATGTCCTTATTCTATGAATTCGAATTCAAAATTGAAGATTCGTATCGTGTCATGATTTTTTGCTCCTGCTTCGCGAAGTGCTTCATCGACACCCATACTTCTAAGCTGTCTTGCAAAACGTTTAACACCCTCATCTTTTGTAAAATCAGTACGATCAAAAATGATTTTCAACTTATCTCCTGAAAGTTCAAAGAGATTATCAACTAGATTGATAACAAATGCAGGCTCATCATCCTTGAAGATATAGTTTCTAATTTTGTCATCATTCTTCTCTTCAACGATTTTAGGTGATTCACGCAAAGTTTCAATAATCTTATATAAAAGCTTATCAACATCTTTTTGTTGTTGGGCAGAGATTACCATGATTGGTAATTTGATCTGTTCTTGGAGTTCCTTAAGCTTTAGATCTGTACCTGGCATATCAATCTTATTAGCAACAATAATCTGTGGTCTTTCAAGCAAAGCTTCATTATACATTTCTAATTCATGATTAATTTTGACATAATCACCACTTGGATCATCTCTGGTTAAGTCTAGGACATGAAGAAAAACACGACATCTTTCGATGTGTTTAAGGAATCTGATCCCTAATCCCATCCCTTGATGAGCATTTTCAATCAAACCCGGTAGATCAGCTAAAACAAATGAATCATCGCCAACTGAGACCATCCCGAGATTTGGGTGTAAGGTTGTAAATGGATATTCTGCTATTTTTGGTCTTGCATTGGATACAACAGAAATCAATGTTGATTTGCCGACACTTGGATAGCCAATCAAACCAACGTCAGCCAATACTTTTAATTCAACCAAGATTTTGAGATCTTGACCCAAGTCACCATTTTCAGCATAATCGGGTGCAGGATTTCTAGAAGTCGCCATTGCAATATTACCGCGACCGCCTTTACCACCACGTGCAACAATGAGTTCTTGATCATGATGCAGTATTTCACCAATCTTAATCGATTTATCTTCAGTATAAACGATTGTTCCTAAAGGAACACGAACATAGGTATGTTCAGCACATGCGCCGTGCATACCTTTGGACATACCGTTGACGCCTGGTTTTGCTTTGATGTGTCTTCGATAACGTAGTTCTAGCAAAGTGGATTTTCCTTCTTCACCAACAAAAACAACGTTTCCTCCGTGTCCACCATTACCACCCCATGGGCCACCATGCTCAACATATTTTTCTCTACGATATGAGGCCATGCCGTTACCACCACGACCACCATAGACTTCAATTACTATCTCATCAACAAACATTTAAAACACCTCTTCTTTACACAAAAAAAGGATAACTAGGTTATCCTTCGTAAACTGATACCTGCGTGCGGTCACGGCCTTTTCTTTCATACTTAACGATGCCGGTTACCGTTGCGAATAGCGTATCATCTCCACCACGACCTACATTAGTGCCTGGGTGAACTTTAGTTCCTCTTTGTCTATAAATGATTGAGCCAGCAGTACAAAATTGACCATCACTTAATTTTGAGCCTAAGCGCTGAGACGCAGAATCGCGACCGTTACGAGATGAACCCGTTCCTTTTTTCGATGCGAATAACTGTATATTTAACTTTAACATGTTATCCCTCCTTCTGATTTTTAATATATTTAGGATATTGTTTTTCTAGATCATTTAAAGTATATTCCAAATTCTCCATCAATCCTTGGATGATGGAATCAAAGACAACAAGTGTCAATTTGAAGTAACCTTCTTCAACTGTTAAATCAATTTTCTGATTTAACTCTAAGTGCTCAATCGCGTTTGCTGTAACAAGGGTTGCTGCGGATACCGCTGCACAGACAATGTCTTCACCATGCTTTTTATAATTGGCATGTCCTTGTACAATGATTTGATTGAGTTTTTCATTTTGATATACAAATCTCGATTTAATCATGGTCTTTTATGCGACGATTGATTCAATCACTAGTTTTGTATATGCTTGACGATGACCTTGCTTTTTGCGGTAATTTTTTCTAACCTTGTACTTGAAAACGATGATCTTAGGACCACGACCGTGTTTCAATACTTTGGCAACCACTTTAGCGCCTTCAACGACTGGAGTTCCGATAACGGTTTTTTCTCCACCCAACATCAAGACTTCAGTAAACTCAAATGTTTCGCCAGCTTCTACTTCTAATTTTTCAACGTAGATTTCTTGACCTTCGCTCACGCGAACTTGTTTACCGCCAGTTTTAATAACTGCATACATGTTGCTACACCTCCTTATTTTTCTGAAGACTCACTATCAAGGTAGCTCTTAAGCGTTTGAGACCTGTCCTATGTGGTACAACATAGATATTTTAACGTAGTTAGGCCGAAAAGTCAACAATAATATATTTTTTATTTTTTGTTTGCTTAATCAGTTTGAAGAACCTTTGGCGTATTTGCTAAATGCTAAGATTAACAATGCTATAATAGTAGCGAGAGGTGACTATAATGAAATTAAGAAAACTAGGGAAAACAAATATTGAAGTCTCGGAAATTTCACTTGGAACATGGCAATTAGGCAGTGTTTGGGGGATGCCCTTTTCACATGATGAAGCATTTCATATTCTAAAAACGGCAGCTGAAGAAGGTATCAATTGTTTGGATACTGCAGATGTTTATCAAGATGGCTTAAGTGAAAAGACGATTGGTGAATATATAAAAATAAATGACTATCATCCCTTTGTTATCACAAAGATAGGACGAAGATTACCAGCACAAATTAAAGAAGACTATAGTGAAGAACATATTAGAAGATTTGTAGATGATTCAAGAAAAAACATCAATGTTGATGCATTAGATATGGTTCTTCTACATTGCCCACCTACTGATCTATATGCTGAAGCACGTGTATTTAAGATTATGGATCAATTGGTTCTAGAAGGCAAAATCAAGCATTATGGTGTGAGTGTTGAAAAGGTTGAAGAAGCGATGATGGCAATGAAGTACCCAGGAGTTGAAGCCATTGAGATTATTTTCAACATGTTTCGCCTAAAGCCAGCTGAAGTGGTTTTTGCTGAAGCGAAGAAAAATAACGTTGGTATTATTGTTCGTGTACCTCTAGCAAGCGGACTTCTTACTGGTAAATACCATCAGAAAACGATATTTAATCCCAATGATCATCGAACATATAATCGAAATGGCGAGGCATTTGATAAAGGAGAAACTTTTTCAGGCGTCAACTATGATCTAGGTCTCAAGGCCGTAGATGAATTGAAAAAATTATTTAATACCGAGAATCTTGCTCCAATAGCATTAAGATGGATTTTAATGTTTGATGCTGTTAGCACTGTAATACCAGGAGCTAGTCGTGCAGAACAAGTCAAATGGAACACTGGTGCAGCAAAGCTGCCACCTTTGACAGAACATCAGATGAAGGGTGTTCAATCCATCTACGATCAATATATTAAAGATTCAGTTCATCATCTATGGTAATCAAATAAAAGAAAAAAAAGGAGCAAAATTTGCTCCTTTTTGCTATATTTTGATAAATTATCTCTTCCCTTGATCATAAATCTGACCTAAAGCTTTTGGTGCTCTAGAATTCTTAGAGAAGAATGCAAGAATAACTAGTGTTGCAATGTAAGGAATCATATTATAGAATTCTCTAGGTAGACCTAGACTGTTCAAGAATGGAATAATCGAATACGATGATGCGATTGTTCTCATGAAACCAAAGAATAATGCAGCAAGTATGATTCTAGATGGTCTCCAGTTACCAAAGATTAATACTGCAATGGCAAGGAATCCAAACCCAGCAACAGTTACATTAAATTCAGTTGAAGTTGTCACAACAAAGATGACACCACCCATACCTGCAAACACACCTGATAGGGTTACAGCTATGAATCTTAATCTGTAAATGTTAATACCTAGTGAATCAGCAGCATTTGGATTTTCACCACATGCTCTTAAGCGAATACCAAACTTAGTTTTAAATATGATAATTGAAATGATGACTAACAAAGCTAGTCCAATAAAGAAACTCAAGTAAACACGCGTGAAAAGCAATTGTCCAATAATTGGAATTTGTGATAAAAGCGGTACTTCTTGAATCAAAAATGATGAGCTGAATGGAATTTGCTGACCTCTTTGAATGAAACGTGCTGTAAAGATGGCAAATGCAGGAGCAAATAAATTGAGTGCAGTAGCACTAATAATCTGATTTGCTTTCATATAGATTGATGCATGTGCGTGGATCATTGCATAAAGACCACCAACAAGACCACCAATCATCATACCCATAACGAGAATGAACTGAACGTGAATTTGCGTATTGACCAACCAAATAAAGAATAAGATTGTAAGTGTCAAAGCAACCAATGCGCTGATGACCAATAATATTCTTTTTGTTGTGATATTTTTCTTGAATAATGAGTAAATGTCTTTCTTAAATAATCGTTTGATAAATAATGAAAGACCCCAACTCATAACTGCTGAAAATGCTAATGAAACAAGAAAGATGACAACTTTGGTCAGTGGAGAATATGGATAAATTTCAAGACCTTGAATTGCCCATACACCAATAAATGCACCTAAGATCATAATACCTTCTAGCGCAATATTTGTAACACCACTTCTTTCAGCGAGCAAGCCACCAAGAGCAACAATCAGCAAAACAGTCATACTGACATAGGTATTTTGTACAAGTTGATAGAGTATATCCATTTTACACTTCCTCCTTCAACTTACGTCGTTTAAACCAGGCTCTTATACGATCACCATAAATCTTAAGTGCAGCCTGCAAAGCGATTGAGATTGCAGTGACATAAATGATCACTGCAATTATCATATCGATGATTTGTGGAACAAAACCATAGGATTGCATATAGAATCCACCCATGCGAAGATTGCTTAGGAATATACCAGCAAATAACGCACCTAGTGGCTCACCTAAACCAAGAAGTGCAACTGATATGCCATCGAATCCTTGAGGGAATATTTCAAATGCTGTTCCAATAGTTTTCCCAACAACAAGATATGCTAGTGCTCCAGCAAGACCTGCAAACAGACCAGAAATTGTCATAGCAGTAATGATGTTTGATTTTGTATTCATCCCTGCATATTTACTACCATCCATTGAAAAACCTGAGGCTCTGAGTTGAAAGCCAAGTGTTGTTTTATGAACAATGATATGTGCTATAATCGCAACTGCAATCGCGATTAATATCCCGATATTTGCACTTGATCCTGGAAATATTGAAGTTAACATGGGTAGTTGAGCTGAAGGAAGAATATTCATTGATCTTGAGTAACTACCATTAAAGATGTTTGTTCTGATTAAATAGATGAGCCAATGTCCTGCAATGTAATTCATCATAATTGATGAGATAACCTCATTCACATTGCTGATTGCTTTGAGCAAGCCAGGAATAAGTCCCCATAAACCACCAGCCAAAGTACCAATTAGCATTGCAACAATCCAGTGAATTCCAAAAGGAAGTTCCCATCTGACACCAACGTATATAGCAACATAAGCACCCATCATCATTTGACCTGAAGCACCTATGTTAAATAAACCTGTTTTAAAAGCAAATGCAACAGCAAGACCAGTCAAAATGATTGGTGCTGCTTGATAAAGCATATTTCCGATACCTTTCAACCCACCATTAAATCCACCAATAAGAAGGGTGAACAAAGCTTGAAAAGCATCTCCAGGATTAAAAATCAACATGATAATCAATCCGATTAATAATCCAAATCCGATAGCAATTAAACTCGGTTTAAGCGCTGTAAAGAACTTTCTCAGAAGCTTTTTTGTTTTAGACATGACTTGCACCTCGCTTTGCTCCAGACATATAAAGACCTAATTCATTGATTGTAATTTCTTTAGGATCTAGTTCTCCGACGATTTCACCTTCATACATGACGAGGATACGATCGGAAAGATTCATAATTTCTTCAATTTCCAAAGAAACGAGTAGAATAGCTTTTCCTCTTCTTCTTTCTGCAAGTAATTGATTGTGTATATATTCTATAGCGCCAACATCTAAACCGCGCGTAGGTTGTACAGCAATCAATAAATCATGAGCACGTGCCATTTCTCTGCCCAAGATGGCTTTTTGTTGATTACCACCGCTCATCGATCGAAGAATCGTTCGTGGACCACCCTCACTTCTTATATCAAACTGTTCAATTAATGTTTTAGCATTTTCCAAAATAGCATCAAATCGAAGAAATTTGTGCTTTTGGTATTGAGGTTGATAGAAATTTTGGAGGATTAGATTGCTTTGCAAATCAAAATCCATAATTACACCATGTTTTTGACGATCTTCAGGTATATGAGACATCCCTGTTTCATATTTAGTACGAATGTTTGTTTTAGAAATATCTTTGCCATTTAATGTAACAGTCCCATGATGAAAAGGAATTAATCCAGTCAAAGCATGAATCAGTTCGGTTTGACCATTGCCATCAATACCGGCAATACCAACAATTTCACTTTGGTGAACATCAAAATTGATATTCTTAACAATTTTCTTTCCTTTACCTTCAATACTTAAATTCTCAACTTTAAAAATATTTTCACCAGGAGTGATATCTTCTTTCTCAACAGTAAACAATACTTCCCTACCTACCATCATTTCAGCCATTTTTTCAACTGAAACATCTGAAACCTTGACAGTTCCAATTGCTTTACCACGTCTTAAGACGGTGCAAGTATCAGCAACTGCTTTAATTTCATTGAGCTTATGTGTAATAAGGATGATGGTTTTTCCTTCTTTGGAAAATCCTTTCATGATATTAATCAGTTCATGAATTTCCTGAGGTGTAAGTACTGCTGTTGGTTCATCGAAAATAAGTATATCGCTATCACGATACAACATTTTTAAAATTTCAACACGCTGTTGTTGGCCTACTGTAATATCTTTTATATAGGCATTTATGTCAACATTGAGTTGATAGGTTTCAATTAATTTTGTTATTTTTTTGATCGCATCATCATATTGAAGTATGCCTTTTTTTACATCTTCAATACCTAATATGATATTTTCTAAGACTGTGAAAGTTTCGACTAATTTGAAATGCTGATGGACCATACCAATACCCATTTTGTTTGCATCATTTGGATTATTGATCTCGACAGGTATTCCATCAATTACAATCTCGCCTTTTTCTGGTTTATATAAACCAAAAAGAATAGACATGAGTGTACTTTTTCCAGCACCATTTTCTCCCAGTAAAGCATAAATTTCTCCAGTTTTTATGGCAATTGAAACATCATCATTTGCTACGAGTGTACCGAAGACTTTTGTAATATGCTTCATTTCTACTTTGTATTTCAAGTCATTCACCTCTTTTGATTAGAAATAAGGGGAAAGCGAACTTTCCCCTTATGCTCAATCATTATTGTTTTAAAATATTAAGCAGTAGGACTGACAGCTTCAGTTAAAGCAGCATTCCATGTGAAACCTAATGCAGTTACAAATGCTTGTAATCCAGCAGCATCAGTAGGAACAACGATAGTTCCAGCAGCTAAACTAGCAAATATTGTATTGTATGAAGCAACAGTGAATGTTCCAAGTCTCCATGACTCAGCAGCAGTTGGAAGACCAATAGCATCGTCAGCAGCGCCTAGAGTTACTGATACGCCACCTTGGAATTCATCAGCATAGAAATCAGCTAAAGCGCCTTTAACAGCAGTTCCTAATCCCTTCATAGCAGATGTAATGACACGTGCAGATAGGTTAGATTGGTCAACGTCAACACCAATAGCCCATTTACCTGTTGTATCTTGTGCAGCAGCCATAACTGAGTTACCAGCACCACCAGCAGCAGCAAAGATTGCTTGAACGCCAGCAGAGAACCAAGCACCAGCCATTGTCTTTGTTTCATCGCTTGGAGCAAATGAATTTAGGTAAACATAATGTTCAGGAGCAAATACAAAAGTAGAATTTGTATTTAATTCATCAGCAGCTTTGTAAGCACCAGCAACGAAGCCAATACCAAAACGTACTACTGCAGGAACAGCCATACCACCCATGAATCCAAGATTGACAAAACCATCTTTAACAGCAGCATAACCAGCTAAGAATCCTGATTGTTCTTCTTGGAAGAAGATTGATCTTGTGTTAGCAGCAATTGTGAAATCTGGAGCTGAACCATCATAAGTAGCCATAGTACCCCAGTCAATAACATTGTGTGGTGAACCATCGATTAAAACAAATTTAACATCAGGATGGTTAGTTTGTGATTTGTGAACGCTGTTTTCAAATAAGAAACCAGGAGTTACAACAACTTTAGCACCATTTTCAACTGCTAAATCAATTGCAGCAACATAAGCATCAAAGCTAACTTCTGTAGGTTTGTAATACTTAACAGAAATGTCGTTGTCTGCTGCATATTCATTAATGCCTTCCCAAGTACCTTGGTTAAATGAACGGTCATCGATATCACCTGAATCGGTAATC
>Ga0268276_1002190_pt1 | contig 17220 bp, 16 predicted proteins | sample saktaG_4_FD_190145 | JGI IMG/M metagenome (GOLD analysis project Ga0268276, IMG submission 190145) | Saline water microbial communities from Sakinaw Lake, British Columbia, Canada - sak_2010_1_5_45m | ecosystem: Environmental > Aquatic > Non-marine Saline and Alkaline > Saline ...
CGGTGGGGTGGTTTAATGGATGATGATTTTGGAGATATGTTCTCAGATTTTTCAGATATATTTGGTCAGATGGGGATGACTGGCTTGGGAAATTTTGGAGGTGCAACCTCACAAGTAAGATTTGTTGTTGCAAATACTAACCCAACACAACCCTGCATTATAACAGAGAACACGGAAATTGTTCTAAGTCCAAAAGCAATTGAAATTTCAGAAGACGGAACAAACGCCCCACAAGTAACATATGAAGATATTGGTGGCTTAACAGAGGAAGTAAAAAAAATCAGGGAAATGGTAGAACTACCATTAAAACATCCAGAAATTTTTGATAAACTAGGAATAGAGCCCCCGAAGGGAGTTTTATTATTTGGCCCACCAGGAACTGGTAAGACAATGCTTGCAAAAGCTGTAGCTGGAGAAACAGAAGCTCATTTTATTTTATTAAATGGCCCAGAAATTATGTCAAAATTCTACGGCGAATCAGAAAAAAAAGTCAGGGAAATATTTGATGAAGCAGAAAAAAATGCACCGTCTATTGTTTTTATAGACGAAATTGATGCAATTGCACCAAAGAGAGAAGATGCTCAAGGCGAAGTAGAAAAGAGAGTTGTTTCACAACTATTAACAATGATGGATGGATTAAAAACAAGAGGAAAAGTTGTGGTTATTGGTGCTACAAATAGACCCGAATCTCTAGACCCTGCCCTAAGAAGACCAGGAAGATTTGATAGAGAAATTGAAGTTGGCGTCCCAGATAAAAAAGGAAGACTACAAATCTTAAAAATTCACACAAGGGGAATGCCCTTAACAAAAGATGTTGATATAGAAGAAATCGCCGCAAAAACACACGGTTTTGTCGGTGCAGATATTTCCGCTCTAGCAAAAGAAGCTGCAATGGCCGTTCTAAGAAGAAATATTAATGATTTTAGCCTAGAAGAAGATAGCGAAATACCGGAAGAATTATTAGCAAAGCTAAAAATCACAAAACAAGATTTTGATGACGCTCTAAAAACAGTTCGACCTTCAGCAATGAGAGAAGTTTTAGTTGAAACTCCAAACATAAAGTGGGCAGACATCGGTGGAATAGAAAAAGTAAAAGAAGAGTTGAGGGAAGCTGTAGAATGGCCACTGAAAAGACCAGAAGCTTTCGAAAGAATGGGAATCAAGCCACCAAAGGGTGTTTTATTGTATGGCCCTCCAGGAACCGGTAAGACATTATTGGCTAAAGCAGTAGCAAATGAATCCGAATCTAATTTTATACAAGTAAAGGGCCCAGAATTATTAAGTATGTGGGTAGGAAAATCCGAAGAAGGAGTTAGAAAAATATTCGAAAAAGCAAGACAAGTCTCTCCGTGTATAATATTCTTCGATGAAATTGATTCTCTTGCAGGAAGACGTGGGGGAATGGACGGACACGGAAGTAATGTAACAGAAAGAGTTCTTAATCAATTATTAGCAGAAATGGACGGAATTGAATCTTTAAAAAATGTAACTGTTGTTGGGGCAACTAACAGGCCGGATATGTTAGACCCTGCACTTTTACGACCAGGAAGATTTGATAGAATAGTTTATGTAACCGTTCCAGAAAAAGAGGGAAGATTACAAATTCTCCAAATCCACACAAAAAATATGCCAATCGAAAATAAGGAAAAATTATTAGAAGAACTCTCAGGAGAGACAGAAGGTTACACTGGCGCAGATATAGAGGGGTTATGTAGAGAAGCAGCAATGCTTGCGCTAAGGGCAGACCCAGATGCAAAAGTAATAACGAAAGAAAATTTCGAAAAAGCAATGAACAAAGTTCTCCCATCCGTAACGAAGAACGACGCTGAAAGATATAAAAATATCGAAAGAAAATATTTGAAGAGCGCAAAATCTGCCCTTCCGGAAACAAGTTACACTGGTTAAATTTATTACATATTAAAATCAACTCGAGGGTGATAAGTTCACAAGTTCAAGAGATATTATGGGTATCTCTCGTTCTTGTGTATTCTAATTAAATATTAATCTCTAGTTGCAATATAAACGTAATTATATAGTAGTTACAATACAAAGATTTATAAACACAATTTGTATTAATTAATTATGGCAATTGATGACTTTATAATCGGCGTAGCAGATTTATCTGATCCACTAACAACCGTAGATGGTTCAAATCCTACACATAGACTATTAAGCGAAACAGAACTATCCAGAGGACAACATATATCAATAGGCAGACCATTTGGATGCCTACCAGACATATGCCTTCCTGAAAATGAATATATTTCTAAAAAACAAGGGCGTTTTGAGGTTCTGGGGCAAACAACTGATGGAGTTCCAGTAGTAACCTATCAAGATTATGGAGTCAACAAACCCATTGCTTATTTTAAAGGTCCGCACTCAGAGTTAAGAGAACAAAGGCTAATGGACGGGAAAAGAATAAGAATTTACCCAGGGGACCAAATAAAAATCGGCGAGCCAGGCTACCATACATATTCTCTATCTATAATGAAAAACCCAAAACCTCAATCATGAAACTCTACAAATTAGTTTATTTAGTCGTCACATAAACCTTATCTGCAAAAATAACCGTATGCTCTGCCTGTGAAATTAGCTTCTTCTCTTTCTCTATTAAAACTGGGAAATTATATATAATCCCTTCTTTAATTAAAACTGATAAAGAAAAATTAAAATTTTTCAAACCCGCTTTTTCTAACCATCTCTTGCAAAAAGGCTTAGTCCTATAATTCTTCGAAATAAAATCCAACATCTCTCTAGCACTTCTATCTCTCGGAGTTTTTTTATGCTGTAAAACATAAATTTCAGATAATCTTCCTTCGTAGATTTCTCCACACCCTTCTGTTAAAAACGGCTCAATAGCAATTGCAACATTATTCAATTCAAATTCATTCTCATTCTTTAAATTAGAAACAGTCAAACCTGGATGAATATTATCTTTATCCAATCCGTGCCCTGATAAATTTCTAATTATCTTAAATCTCTTATCTTTTTCCACAATCTCTGATATGGTATTCCCAATAATCTTTACTGGCGAACCAATTTTTAATTCCCTCAATGCACTTTCTAGAGCCAACTCGTTTAATTTAATCATCTCACCATGTATTTTATTATCAGTCAAATCAAATGAAACTGCAGTATCCGCAATAAACCCCTCAACTTCAACACCTATATCAACTTTTAACAACCCGCTAGCTTTTGTTTCATCTCCAACTATTGGAGTATAGTGAGCCGCAATCTCATCAATAGAAATATTCGTAGGAAAAGCTATCTCTCCACCAAGCTCCTTTATTTTTGCCTCAATTTTATCGGCAATTTCAACAACTAAAACATCTTTTTTAACTATCTCCTTCATATACTCTTTTACCTTTTTAGAAATTTCTCCCGCTTTAATATAATTTTTCAAAGCTTCTTTTGAAATCCCCCCTGATTCTTCTCCGTCTTTGGAAACTTTATTGGTCTTCAAATATTTAGCATCCACTATCTTATTCGATCCAAAATTATCTGCTGTTCCATATTCATCCTGTGGCATAATTTCTATAGAAAATAAGAGTTTTTAAATTATCTACTATTACAAATAGAATCCAAAAGATGCGACATCTTTGAACGATAATCCTCACATTCCCTCTCTCTTCTTTCCCCGAACGGAACATTAAAACTTCTCCTGCTTGGAAAATTATGATAAACAGACCTAGCTAATTTTGGGATATATACTACTAGATTATATATAAAATCCCCAAACGTTTTCCTTCTGTATCTATCCATTCATATAGAAAAATCGTTCCATTTAAAAATGTTAACACTCCCCAATTACTTACTCAATTACGAATACGCCTTTCTTTTGGCAAAAAACTCAGTAGAATCCCCTGCGTAGACAATTTCCCTGTTCCTACGAAATCTTCTTTATATTTTACAGCTACAAAATCTTTCATTTCTTTATATTTTTCTTTCTGTTCGACGCTTAGCTCAATATTGTTTCCCCTGAACCACTTCCCAGCCTGCTCTTCGTCTAACTCAACTATATTTCTACTAATCTGATTTTTCATTAAATGTAATGCGTCTAGTCCTATTCTAGCCTCCCTTCTTCCGTGTCTATCTGTTATTTGCTTTCCAAAATATAAACCCAAACCCTCAATCGGAAAATGTCTCCATATCTTTAAGATTTCATCAACAATCAAATGCCCCGAATATGCTCTTATAGACTCACTTCCACTTGACACAAATAACAAATTCGTTTTAAAATCTCCCAAATACGAAATTCCATTTAGAAAATTCTTTTTCTTCGGACTGTCTAGAATATCAATTTTCATCTTCAACCTCCATCTCTAAATCTTCAGCTTCATCTATAACTCCTACCTGTTCTTTCTCAAATTTTTCAAACTTATCTTCCTGAACTAATAAACACTTATCTGATAATTTTCTTATTTTAGCCAAGAAAAACCCATCTGAATTATTATCTTGCGGATACAAACGAATACAATTCTTAATTTCATCATTAAACTTTTCTCCATCCCATTCTATAATTCCATCACGAGTCTTCAGGGGTAAAATAACTTTTTCTATCTCAATATCAAAGTTTTGCTTTAAATAGTTTACAACCCCCTCATCCTCTTCTGGGGAAAGAGTACACGTAGAATAAACCATTTCTCCCCCTACTTTTAATAATTTTAATGCCTCTCCCGCCATTTTTCTTTGAATTCTAGATAAGGATCTAATGAAACTTGCATTCCACATATCAAATGTTTTTGGCGACTTTCGTAAAGTTCCTTCGCCAGAACATGGTGCATCCACCAATATCTTATCAAACTTCATCTTAACATCCTTACTCCATCTTTTACAAAACTGCACACCATCTTTTCTTGTGATAATAGTATTAGAAACTCCTGATTTTTCTAAATTTGAACTTAAAATTCTAATTCTACCCAAACTAACTTCATTAGCGATAATAGTTCCTTGATTGTTCATTACTGCAGCCGCCTGAGTTGTTTTGCTACCCGGAGACGCACATAAATCCAAAACTAATTCATTCGCTTTCGGTTTCAACGCAAAAATCGGCAACATACTAGAAATTTCCTGAACGTAAAAATATCCCAACAAGTGTTCATAAGTTTTTCCTAATTCTCCTGGTTTTAAATTACTAGCCCTATCAATAATTAAAACTTCTGGAAACTCTTCATACGGTTGTTTCATTATCCAACCATAACCTTCCAATCTTTTCTTTAGTTCTTCCGGAGAAATTTTTAAAGTATTTACCCTGATATAATCTGGACAAGAAAAATAAGCTATTTCGAAAAACTTTTTAGCATCTTCTTTTCCAATCAGTTTTTCAATTCTTTCGACAAACTCTGCTTTAGGCTTGTATCTTTCCATCAACTTTTCTTTGTTGGTTTTCTTAACGTAATTTTTTCCGCTATCCATTTTACAAAACTTCGAAGAAGTTTGTAAGGTAACGAGCTTGTCGAGCTACCACTAACTTTCTTGCGAACTTCAAATTTAACTTCCAGCAGGATGATCCTTTAAGGATTTGATTTTTTGTGAGCATTTTGCGATATTTTACCGACTTTTATTTTTTAATTGAAAAATCGCAAGGCAAAAATGCGAAGCATTGATTGCGGCTAACGGGCTTTTTCGGTCGAGCCAAAAACTCGAAATTACTCGAAAAACACCTCATGGCGATTCTTCTCAAAATAACAGAAAAATAGGATATAAAAGACTATTTAATCTAAAATTTTAAACAAAAAACCAGAATTTTAAAAAAGACTTATAAACTATAGACACATAAAACAAGAATGATAAAAATTTTAAGAAGAATCGATAAAAAAGAAAAAGTAAAAAAAATAGACTCTATCGTAGACAACTGCTGGATTAGATGTATCAATCCTACTCCAGAAGAAATTGAAAGCCTTTCTAGAAAATTCAAACTCCGTTCTGATCTAATTTTAGACGGACTAGATGTTTATGAAAACCCAAGAGTTGAACAAGAAAAAGGAAACGTATATATCTTTCTAAGAACACCTATAGCAACAAACCCGACTCAATTAAAACTCGACCAGGATTCAAGCGAATCTTTTCTACTTATCTTAACAAAAAAGAACACGATTACTATAGGAAAAACAGAACTATCTATTTTAAACATGCTTGAGGGATCTAAAAACCTCTTTACAAACAACCGTTCGCTAATTACTCTTTTAATATTATCTTATATTTCCAAAATGTTCAGTAATAGTATTAGAGAAATAATGAAAACAGTAAAAAAAGACAAAGCAAACATCTCTCACTACAATGAAAAAGATTTGTTTAGACTCGTTGTAAAAGAAGACACCATCAATGATTATTTGTCTTCATTTTCCCCACTAATTGACATAAATAAACAAATAATTGGAATAAAAGAATTAAGGTTTACAGAAAACGAAAAAGAGCTTATTAAAGATCTTGCAATAGATTTAAACCAAACACTAAACACGTCTAAAGGCGCACTTAAAAACATTTCAAACATGCGAGATTATTATACCGCAACACTTACAAATAGATTAAACAAAACAATTACACTTTTAACATTCTTTACTGTTTTTTTAACCATACCCACAATCGTATTTAGCATGTACGGAATGAACGTCTCTCTTCCGTCACAATATGATGATCATATATTAGAAATAATTTTTGGTGGAATAATTTTAAGTTGGGGAATATTATATATTTTCCTAAAAAAACTAAGAATGCTTTAAACAAAAAACTAAAACAACTTCTTTTACTAGAAAAGTTTTTTCTGCTTACTTCCTTCGAGTATACTTTCAAAATCAAGCCCCATTGTATCTAAAATCGTCTTCGCTATCGGCTTGATTTGCTTGTCAATATAATGCTCATAATCTATTTTATGTTTTAATTTCTGTATCGGTTCTGGACCGTCTTTAGTGATTAAATACTCTATAACGTTCCCCTCAATCTTATCTAATTTTCTTGCTGCTTTAACGTGTGGCGGCGTAGTCTTTGTGTATTCTTCCAAGTCTTTTCTAATAGATTTTCTATAAACTAGCTTAGCATCTAATTTACCATCACTTATTTCTTTAATTTTATTTCTAATAAATTTTTCAGTATCTTCGTTTTTAAAAATTTTCAATAATAGCTCTCTTTGGAATTCCCTAGCAACATCCGTCCAATCTCCACGCACCGCTTCTAATCCAACAACATCTAAAATTTCTTTCTTACCGTCAAATATTAAACCAGCATATCTTTTTTTAGCAGCTTTACCAACATCCTCGCCTTCTTTTCTAAGTGCTAAAAACAGGATAGATAAATATTGCTTCTTAAATTCCAACTCCAAATAAGATTCACGATGATAATTTTCTTTAACATAATCTTTGTAAAAATCATTAATATAATTTTGTAGAACTATCGCTAATTTATCTGCCTTATCAAAATCTAAATTAGTTTCAACAAAAACACTATCAGTATTGTGTGCCAAAACATAATTAGCAAAAAACCTATGAGTATCTTCCACTTCAATATCATAAACATATTTTGGAGAAGTAATCTTTTCTATGCTTTTTACACCCTGAATATCAAACTCATAATTTTTTATATGCCTTTTTTGAGTAGGATTATTCTTTATGTCTGCCTTTTTATTTTTTCTATCCAAGATAAATCCTATTTTTTCTAAGAAGATATCTTTATTTTTAATTAGAATATTCTTAGAATAAGAGCCCGAAGAATAGACTTTATTTTTTGTCTTATATTTATTAACAGAATTCTCCTTAAAAACGGAGTGAGATATTCCCACCCTATATAACAACTTTCTTACTTCCAGAATATATTCATCATATATAGAAGTATATTTGATAATAGGTGATTTATTTCGAATCATAACACTCCCATCCGCTGAAAACAATCCTCTCAGAAATGCTGCTATATTCTCTTCTTTTTCATCAAATACCCATTTGGGAATTATTTTTCTATTTTTCTCCCTAAAAGAGTCACACATTATCTTTACCAAAATCAATCCATTAATAGTTAAATCTCCACCGCGACTTTTACTAAACCAATAATTTTTTATATATCCCTTCTTTTGCAAAGGAATTATCAACTTACTTAAAACTTCTTTTGTATCCAAACCTAAAGACAGCTTAAGATAATAGTCTTTATTGTCTAACTCGTTAATTTTATTCCTCGAAAAACTTCCATCTCCAACAAAATATCCCATAAACTCGTAAACTTCTTTGGGATAGCCTTTAGTTTTATGTTTTATATTTGGAATTTTTTTTAAAGAAATGATAGTTCCCGCTTTATTTCTAATTTCGGATGGCTTAACTTCAACTAGCCTATTCAAGGGATTAGAAATATTTTCTTTTTTACTATTATGCGCCAATGACTGATAACCAATTAATGAATGATCTTCAGTTATGTCTATATGCCAGTTGTTTGTAAAATGCACCCTATACATCTCCTTGCTACACTTATGCCTCATCACATACTTAACTGGTTTAAATACTGAATTTCCGCCACCATCTAAAGTTAATACGTGAATATCATCTCTAAAATCATATTCTTTTCCAAAATTTTTATTATCTACCTTTGTAAATAACTTTTCTATATCTTCCTCGAAAACCTTTCCGCCACTTTTTACAATTATCTTTGTCTTTCCATCAACGCTATCACTATAAATTGTCTTATGTCTTTTTTCTTCTATTTTCTTCGCAGTTAACTTAATTATCTCTTGTCCAAAACTAGTAATCGCGCTTCCCATTTTCATATTAAAATATCTGCAATTCGGAGAAGCCAAAACACCGAAGAAAGAATTCATAATAATTTTAATTGCGTAACTTGATAACTCTCGTTTTTCTTTTTTTGCTAGCTCTCTTGCTTCATGTAGAGAATGAATTATAGAAGGTAAAATCCCTTCTTGGTTTATAAAAAAAGCTCCGTTAGGAGATTCTATCATATTCTTCTCTTTATTTTCTCTAAAACTTGCTGGATCTATATTAAATGTCTTGATAATGGAAGGATATAGCGATTTAAAATCCAAAACAACAACATTATGATAAATTCCTGGTTTTGGCGTCATTACAAACGCGCCAGTTATTTTTGCGTCCTTATTCCCAAATCTTGTGGTAGGAGAAACCAGCCCTCTTTTGTGCGCCTCTCTAATATACAAAGAATCAAAACTCGCAATAGACGCCGTTAGTCTATCTATCGGCATACCTGTTAAACTAGATCTTTCAATAGCTAAGTCAATCATTTTTGTTTTTTCTAAAATCTCATAAACTAGCCGACAGTCCATAAGATTATATTCTACTAATTTTTCATGTTCCTTTACACCACCAGAAAACAATTCCTCTATTTCTTCAAAACGCTCTTTCCCAATAATTAGCTTAGTTTTCCCTAAAATCTGCTGAGCCACTTCATTAAGCGTATAATTTTCAAATTTTATGTTTTTTATAGAAGGTGCTTCTTTTATGAATGGGTCTCTAATCATGGTTAAACCGTCCAATACTATTCTACCTGGGACATCCATTTTAGAGTTTCTAAAAAAATCTTCTTCAATTCTCAATGTAACATTTTCGTTTGTTCTTCCAAAATCAAAGGGAATTTTATATTTTTGAAAAAGCGATTTTAAATAATCAAAATCAAAATCAATAACGTTCCATCCTGTAATAATGTCTGGGTCTAATAAAATCATTTCCTCTCTAAATTTTTCCAAACACTCTTCTTCGTTTTTACATTTAACAGCATTCTTAATATTTTGATTTCCAACGATAAAAACACGTTCGATTTTTTCAGAATAAATACCAATACAATAAAGACCTTTTTTACCAGTCTCTATGTCTATTGAAACAGTTTTTAATTTAAAATTTGCGATAGGCTCTGATTTTTTAACGTTTGCATCTCTATATACGCGACCGACTTTTTCTTCTTGCTCGAAATCGCCACTAATCTCAACAAATCCCCTAATATCCCTATCCATCATAAATCTATACTCTGGTTTTATATCCGACTCAAAACTATCAACTCCTTCTTCGTGTAATCTTTTAGAAAACTTGGTTAATTCTGCTTGATTTTCAAAAACGATTTTCAAAACACTTTTACCTAAGAAATTTTTAAAACTAGACTTTTCTATTCTGTTTTTATCAGAAAAATCTTTTAGTATTTTTTCACAAGTTTTTCTATCTTCTTCTTTTGCGAAAAAATATGGTTCAAAAGAATTAACAGAAGCGAAACTTTCTGAATTTTCTAGTCTTCCAAATAATCTTACAAAAGTTTTTCCATCAATAGTTATACTGTCTGGATAAACCACAAAACCTTTATATGATACCATTACTATAAAACCACAAAGATTTATTTAAATCCTTCTAAACCCCAAACTTTATTAATTTCATTAACATTAATATATCATGGGCGTACAAATATCCGAAATAATCCCAAAGAAAGAAATAGAACTTTCAGAACTAAAAGGAAAAACAATAGCAATAGATGCATTCAACACGCTTTATCAATTTCTAACAACTATAAGACAGCAAGACGGAACACCACTAATGGATTCTAAGGGAAATACAACCTCACACCTTTCCGGACTTCTATATCGAAATATCAATCTTTTAACAGAAGGCATAAATCTTATTTATGTTTTCGATGGTAAACCTCCCGAACTCAAACTAAAAGAAATACAAAAAAGGAAAGAAGCGAAAGAGCTAGCTCAAGAAAAATATAATGAAGCTAAGGAGCACCAGGACTTTGCCGAAATGAAAAAATATTCTGCTCAAACTGTAAAAATAACCGAAACAATAATTCAAGAAAGTAAAGAGTTGCTAGAAGCGCTTGGTATATCCATTGTCCAAGCAGAAAGTGAGGGCGAAGCCGAAGCTTCTTCAATAGCTCGAAATAAATTTGCATGGGCATCCGCATCCCAAGATTATGATTCTTTGCTTTTCGGAGCACCTAGATTGATTAGAAATTTAACTCTTTCACGGAAAAGAAAAACTTCTTCCGGAGCAATAGTTGATACCGTAATTGAACTAATAGAGTTTGAAGATGTACTAAATAAATTGCAAATAAATCAAGACCAACTTATCTGCTTAGCTATTCTGGTTGGAACCGACTATAATCCTGGCGGAGTTAAAGGAATTGGGCAAAAACGTGCTTTGGAAATTGTTCAGAAATACCAATATCCTGTAAAAATATTTGAATATGTTTCTAATTCTGAAAAATATCTATTAGACTTTGATTGGACCGAGATTTTCAAGCAATTTAAAGAATTTAAACCTGTTACGCGAGAAAAAATACCTGATTTGAAAATCAACAAAGAAAAAATTATTGATATACTGGTTAATAGACATGATTTTTCACAAGAACGAATTGATTCTGCGCTTGAAAAACTAAAAATCTTAGAAGAAAATAAAAAACAAAAAGGACTTAACGAATTTTGGTAGTAGCTAGTTCTGGAAAGTCTCTTCCAAGTTGATTTAATAAAACAGAATATACGTGTAAATTTAAATCTCTCTCTAAAAGATCTGGACTATATTCTGATCCGAAGTGATCCCCAATAGCCACACCAACCCCACAACTTCTACTATTACCATAATCACAAGAAACAACAATATCTTGGAATTTATCTTTGTTTCTTTTTAAGAAATCAGTAATTCTACTTGCGTGATCTTCCGTGAACAATATATAATCGTCATACGAACCCGGATTTAGTTCTTTATCTTCGGGTATTATATCATCAAAAACTAACGGTAATATTCCTACGTATAATTTTTCATCTAATTGACCATATTCTATATTTCTTTGTGCTCTAACTGGGGCAGAACTCATACATCTAATTGCCAAGCTCTCATTTCTAGGAATAACTCGTTCTACACTAAACCTATCTAAAGCATATATCATTTGAATAGGTAAAATGATTACTTCTTAAATTTATCTACAGTGTAAATCTTACTATTATATACAGAAAAACTATTCAACTAAATTACTCCTCTTTTAAAAATTGTCTAATAACTTTTAATATTTCTTCCCACGTTACTGGTCTAAAATTCCATTGATCAACACCAACATTGACCAAAATAACGCCATTCTCTCTCTTAATCTTCCATTTTTCATGAACGTGTCCCACTAAATTAATTTTACAATCTTTATTATAATCTATCGGATTATGACACAAATAAACCAACCCTCCCCCAATCTCTATTACGCAAGATTTTAATTTTGTATTTAGAGAATTTCTCCTGTCATGATTTCCTTTTAAAAAAATCACATTACCATTTAGTTGAGAAAGCCAAAAATTATAATTCTCTGTCATCCCCTCTCCTTTCTTTCCATTTTTAGAGTTCTTGAAACAAAAGTCTCCTAAAAAATAAACTACATCTTCCGGTTTAACTCTCTGATTCCAATTATGAATAAGATTCTTGTTCATTTGCTCAAGACTCTTGAATGGTCTACAACAATATTTTATTATGTTTTCGTGACCAAAATGACTGTCTGCTGTGAAAAATATATTTACCATTTTTTTATTTTGTAAAAACTCACCTTGAAAAATTCAGTTCAAAATCCATCAAGGAACCAGCAACATGGCTTTGGTTTATTTTTGCTTTATTTAATCCGCTTTAGCACGTGGCATTTTTTTATTTTTGCAGATGATTTTTCAAACTATGTTTGAATATTAGGTGTTGTCTTCGAAATTTCTTCAATAGACTTTAATGCTTGTTCAATTGCACCAATCTGTTCCTGAAATACCTTTTCTTTATTTTCTGTTTGTTCTTTCGAACTTTCAAAATCTTGCTTGGCTTTTTCAATCTCTAATTCCATTCTTCTTTCTTCTCGCTTATTGTCTTCCAATATATCTTTCTTCCAATTCTCTAATTCTTTTCTTAGTTTCTCTATTCTTTGCTCTTTTTTCTTAACTTCTTCTTTGATGTTCGACCTAGAACTCATTATCTCGATTTTCTTTTGAGTTAATCTTTCAACAATACTATATCTTGACTGACTTTCTACCATATTAACTAATTAGAATAAAAACAAATTATATAACTTGTGCGTAAGCAAAAACTGCCCCAAAAACTCCCCAAAAAGCTTTAAGAATTATTTTCCAAAAACTTCTTCTTTTTCTTAAGTTTCTCAGGATCATCCAAATAATTTTCTTCAGAAACCACCGGCTTCCCAGTTATAGATTCTATTTCTTTTCTAGCATTCCCAGCAATAGAACCACCCTTTCTTGCGACATCTAAACTTTCAACAAAACCATCCGGATTTTCTTTTTTAGAAATCTCCTTTGTTGAAACTTCCGCAAGCATGTTTAAAACAAGTTCGAGATTTGTCATATTATCTCTCAAATTTTCCTTTTTTAAATTCTTTAATTTTTTATAATCTCTAACAGACAAATCTGACCAAGATTTTGTAAGTTCATCAGTTAAAATTGCAAATTCTAATTCGTCTTCCACGCCAGATCTCTCCCATTCGTCTGTTAGCTCTTTTCTTATCTCTATTGTTTTAAGTCTTTGATTTATCCACTCTTTTGAATACCCCTTTTTGAGATAATTCTTCATAGCTCGGTCTATAGCTAATTCAGGATCATACATCTCATCTATTCTTTCGTTTCCTACCTTTGCAAGCCACAATTTGAAGGGTTCAGCTTTTTTTGAAGGAATAGATTGGATTAAACGAAGAATTTGTTCAGTATCTGCGACGTCAGTTTCCCTTAATTTACCATCTTCTGCAATCATTTTCAACTGTCCGATTTTACCGGACAGTTCAGAACCTTCATCTTGTAACTTAATTTTTAAATCCGCCCAGTATTTTCTCGGACGAGAACTTTCAGTTAAGATTTCCACAACATCAACTATAGAAAAAAACCATCTTTCTTTTTCTTCATCCCAGTGCGTTCTAACATTCTTCCCATTAAAAATTTTTATTTTTTTAGATTCCTCCATCATTCCACCACCTCCAATGATTTTTTCTTCTTAAGTTTCTCAGGATCATCCAAATAATTTTCTTCAGAAACTATCGATTTTCCAATTTTGAGTTCAGCCTCTTTTCGGGCATTTCCTGCAACTTCTCCGCCCTGTTTAGCAGCAATTGCACACTCTTCAAAACCTTCAGCATTTTTATTTATTGTGATTTCATTCGCAACCTTTTCACCCAACATCCCAAAAATAAGTTCAAGTTCATTCATATGATCTCTTAAATTTTCTCTTTCAAGTCCTTTCATTTTTTTATGTTCGTCTATTGAAACGCCAAAGGTAGCTTTTGCAATTTCATTTGTCAAAATAGCATATTCAACCTCCTCTTTTACCCCACGATTTTTCCATTCATCCGTTAGATTTTGTCTTACTGCCATACCTCGCAATCGCTTGTCCACCCAATCTTTAGAATATCCTTTTTTCTCATACAAATCTTTCATTCTGTCTTGAGCAAGTTCTGGATTTTCAATTTCCTGAACTCTTTCATAGCCAACTTTCGCAAGCCATCTTTTAAACGGCTCTGCTTTCTTTGAAGGAATTGATTGGATTAACCTAAACGCTCCCTTGACAGATACGCAATTAACCGACTGTTTTCCTCCAGCCGTAACTATCTCAAGGGGGGTGGCAATCTGCCCCCATCCTTCATTAAAACCCTCGTCTCTTCTTCTCATATCTTTAAGATATCCAGACGGATCCTTTGAATCTGCAAGTACAGCTACAATATCCGTAGCCACAAACCACCACTCCTCATTAAACCACTTTTTCCTTATCTCCTTCCCATTAAACAGAGCTAAATGCGTCTCTTCACTCATTTTAATCTCCTATTTTTTTCATTCGTTAAAATAGTATATTCGATTTCCTGCACTCTTTCTACCATAATATATCAAATCCCGCCTCCTTTAAATTTATTTGCTTTATTTCCATCTAAATAAGTTAAAACGACTTTTCTTTTTTTATCATCTTCCGCAAGATAAGAATAAATTTCTTTGCCTTTTTCTAAATCACAACCATCCACAACTAGCTTGTTTATTGATACGTAAGCTGTTGCTCTCTTTAAAATTATCTTGCTTTTCCAGCCGAGCCCTAAAAAATTACACCTCATAATTCATTTAGGAGCCTAATGTTTATAAATCTTTCGGTGCCTAAACTTTTAAATAGTCTTTTTTACTAAAATATATATGAAACTACAGAAAAGATTTTCAAGAAATTATAATAAGAAAGATTACTACAAATATGTTGTAAATGTTCCCGCAATGATTGTTAAAGAGGCAGGAATAAAAGAAGGAGAAGAGCTAGACATAGAAGTGAAAGATGGAAAAATTGTGTTAAAGAAAAAAACTTATACGTGAACTAAAAAAATTTTAATATACGACTAATAACTTTTAATATTTCTTCCCACGTTACTGGTCTAAAATTCCAATATCAGTTTCTTTTAATTTGCCAAAAATATTATAAACTTTTATTTAATCTCTAAAATCAAAACCTTTATATACCTATAGTGTATAAATATATAATAATAGTGTATAATACAAAATGCTAACTGAAAACGAAAAAAAAGTAATTAGAACCCTTCTTTTCTCATTCGGAGAAGAATATTCTATAAATGAAATTGCAAGAAAATGTAGCCTTGCTCCTAATGGTGCACTAAAAATACTTAGAAAATTATCAGAAGAGGGAATAATTACTCTTAAAAAAATAGCAAACATTAGCACCTATAGCTTAGAATTTGCGAGTCCTAAAACAAAAAGCATATGCGAACTTTCACTAATAACTAATCCGAGCTCTAAAATAAAGAACCGACTAGACGACCTAAAAGACTTACAAGAGCTAACTGAAATAGGAATAATTTTCGGATCCTATATAACTGAAAAGCTAAACCCTGGAGATATAGACTTATTTTTTCTTTTAAAAGAAGAGAACTTCAAAAAATACAAGGAAAAAGTCAAATATATATATCCCGCAATGCCTCTTAAAATTCAAGATATCCTACAAACCGGAAAAGACTTAACAGAAAATATATTAAAAAAAGATAAAGTAATAATTGAAATATTACAGAAAGGATTTGTTTTGTGGGGACAAGATAAACTAATAGAAATTATAAAAAATGGATATAAAAAATAAACTAAAAAACTGTTTAAAAGAAGGAGAATGCGGAGAAAGACATAGGGGACTAAGAAAAATAACCCATTCAGAAGAAAAAATAGCTGGGCACATAAAAAAAGCTATCCATAATTTTAATGCAATAGATTTATTTTCAAAACTAAATTATTCTGATTGGAGCGCATCGGCTGCTTTTTATTGTCTTTATCATTCTCTTTTGGCACTAATTGCTAAAAAAGGATTTGAATCCAGAAACCAAGGGTGTACTTTTGCCCTAGTTGAAAAAATGATAGAAGATAAAGAGATTTCTCTAACCAAAGAAGAATTAAAAGAAATTTTTGACAAAGACATAACTGAAAATTTAGAACAAAGCAATAAAATCTTAGACTTAAGAGAAAATATGCAATATTCTATAAAAACCTCATTAGAAGAACAAGAATTTGAATTCTTAAAAGAACGAACAAAATTTTTATTTGATAAGATACGAAGAGAAGTAGAAAAATAATCTCTCTTACTCTTCCAAAAATATTCTAAAACTTTCCTAATTTTAAATATAAAGAATTACTTCCTAGCTTTCTTTTGACTTATCGCAACTCTTTTTTTCTTAGCCGAGATAATCCACCAAGCTAATCCAACTAATATCAAGAATAAGATTATAGCCAATGACCATCTTCCAGCATTAGTACCAATAACCGCACCTGTAATTGTATTGAAGAATCCCTTCTTTTGTGCGTTAGAATCTAAAACACTGCCTTCATCTTCATCACTTGAACCACTACATGTTCTTAATTCTAAAGGTTTATCGTCTCTAGGTGCACACCAGTTTGTAGAATAGCTACATGTTCTTGTTTGAGAACCATCTTTACATTCAGACCATTCCGAACATGTCCATTGTGTAGTACAAGCACCACCACCAGACGAACCAATATTTGTTGTTGTATCAACAATAGGAATAGCATTTACTATAACAGTTCTTATATTAGAAGATACGTTATAACCATTTGTGTTTACTGTTAATGTTAAATCATTACTTCCGATTTCAAGAACACTTGTGTTTATTGTAACTAAATATACTAACTTAGAAGATCTTGAATCATAACCATATCCATATCCGAATCCATATCCGTAACCGTATCCGTATCCGAATTGAGCGTCAGATGAAGATTGTTTTTCAATT
>Ga0268276_1002191_pt1 | contig 17215 bp, 21 predicted proteins | sample saktaG_4_FD_190145 | JGI IMG/M metagenome (GOLD analysis project Ga0268276, IMG submission 190145) | Saline water microbial communities from Sakinaw Lake, British Columbia, Canada - sak_2010_1_5_45m | ecosystem: Environmental > Aquatic > Non-marine Saline and Alkaline > Saline ...
GTTATGCGTTGGTCTGAAAATACATTTATTCAGTTGCTTACTGCCCGACGATTAATTTGGAAGTTACCTGTTTTTCTGGGTATTTCAATATTTTGGATCATGTGTTCAAAATCCGATTCTGCCAAGACTCCTGATTCTGTCAAAAACGATATCGATACTGTTAAAAGTATTCAAACACCAGTTCAGGAAGATACAATTATTGACAATCGTACTACCCAGCAGATGTGGAATGATTTTTATGCAGCCAAGAACTCCGCTGATTCGGCACTTATCAAAGAGAATTATACTGTTGCTAAAGACTATTTAAAGAAAGCCGCCTTCCATGCAATGGAGGTGTCCAGAGATGATATCGCCGCCTGGCAATTAAATAATATCGGGTATTATTCAATCGAAGAATTTAAACAAAGAACCGATTACATCAATCGCATGCGAACCATTGAAAATATGCGCCGGGGACCACAAAAAAATATTTATATTAAAGAGACAAAAGAAATATTTAAAAAACATCTTCCCGGATTACTGAACGCAACTAGTTTTTTGGAAGATGCCTATGATCTTGATAAAGACTTTAATGACAACGACCGAACCGAAAAAATATATAGCAACCTGGCATATATAGACTGGGTCCGCAATTTTACTGAAAAATGACACTCCCTTCTGTCATCTGGCAATTATCACCAGCATTCCAACTGCACCAATTATCTTAATCAATTTTCCGCTAACCGATCCGGTAAACGCTCCGATTCCTGACTGAAATGATCTTGCAATTTCTCCTGTTCTGATAAAATCAATCAGAAATGCTCCGGCAAAAGCACCCAAAAATGCACCAATCAGAGATCCTAAAAATGGAAACATACCTGTCCCGATTATTGCTCCGATAATACTTCCGATGATTGCACCCACCGTCCCCTGTTTGGAAGCACCATATCGTTTACTGCTCCAAACTGTAATAATAAATTCGGCCAATTCAAGCGCTATTGCGATAATCAACAATACAATAATCAATCGCCAATTGATTCCTGCTACCTTGTCCACCAACTGATAGGTAAAATTGATCAGAATGATAAAGAAAGTACCGGGCAAACTGAATATAATTGTACCAATTGAAGAAATCAGGAGTACCCAGTAGATAATTGTAAGGAAAAGTGTCATTATTTATATCAAATCCACTTCAGAATAAATCCAAAAAGGATGATGGCGATTATATCGACACTATAAATAATTCCAACGGTTTTGATTTTTTTCTGAATTGTTTCCATATCGAATACCCAGAACGATACCAGGAAAAAATGCAAGTATCCGAATAGAATAATGAACAATGGAAATTTTGCCGTCCACCATGCATAATCCCAGGTCAATGCATCAACTGCGTTTAGCAATATTTCCACAACAACGCAGAATATCGAAAAAGTCACTGCAAATAATATCCGGTTGGGAATACCAAATATTTTTAACTTTTTATCGGTCGGTAATAATTTCGAGAAAGCAATTCCGGCAATCGCAAACATAAAACAGATTTCTATATTTAATCCAATCAGAATTAAATAAGCTGTTTTTCCCGGCGCTCCCCATACCGGTGCATAATTGGTAAAATGAAACACCAGACTGTTCCAGATTTCATTGAACCAGTCCATTCCCCAGAACGCCAGACCGGCAAAAATCAAACTCCAGTTTTTGCGTTCAACTTCAACAGCATATACATAGACAACGAATGCAAATAGCGGTATTACGTACCACTGAAAAAGTGATGGATTTCGTAAGTTGCTTAAAGCTTGTGATGCAAATTCTGTTGGCATAATAAACCCCCTCTATTTTTATTCTGAAATTAGAAGGTATTGACAAATATTTACAGGTATTTTATAATTCGAAACGCCGCTCGTCGCGTCATTATAATTTTATGGCTTCAATAAAAAACATATTCGGTTTATCAATTGCCTTTATCACGTTAAAATCATTGATCTGAAGCATGGCTACAACCGAATCAATTGGCTCAATGAAATCATAACACACCGGCACACCGATTTTATTGTGAATACAGTTGACTTCATGACTACCCTGCGGATGAATAATGTAGTATTTACCCCTGGGCTTAAGGATTCGATGAAATTCCTTAAGTGCAGTATGTTTGTATTTCAGATGAGGGTACAGACAATAATTAAATACAATATCAGAACTTGAAGTTCGCAGGGGTAATTGTTCAGCGAGTGACTGGACTGTAAATATTTTCCCAGGGTAATGTTCCGGACACTTTTGCAGCATCTTAAAAGCGAAGTCAACACCAATAATTTTCCCAAACGGCAAATAGTCGTTCAGGCTTTTAAATAAGTTACCTGTCCCGCAACCAATATCCAGAACAGTCTCGGTGCCTTTAAAATCAATCAGATTTCCCATCTGTCTAATAAACTGAACCTGATTATCGGAGATTTTCCAGGTCTCGGCTTTGTCATTGAAAAATTCCTGATGCTGTTTATATGAAGAAAATTTCATTAGTCACCTGTGTATTTTTAATATTTTGCAGTAATACCAATCGTAAAATTACGTCCAGGCATCGGGTAGCCAAACATCGTCTCATAAGACGAATCGGTCACATTGTTCAGTTTTGCAGATAAGGATAAATAATCATTTACATTCCAGTTTGCGTTAATATTAACCAGTGTATAGGATCCCAATCGAATCGAGTTTAATTGATAATCATAGGGATTTAAATCACTGTAAAGATTGTTGATCCATTCACCTTGAATCCCAAAGATTAAATTCTCAGTTGCTTTGAACCGCAGGGCGATATTGGCTTTTTCACCGGGACTGGCATTGATCAGTTGCGAGTAAGATGATGAACTGACCGACCAGTTAAACGCTATTCTTGGAGGCAGCAACAGCTGACCGTCAATCTCAACACCATTGATAGCAATTTCACCGGTATTCTGATACAACGGTCCACCATTCACAAAGCCCTTCTGAATTAGATTTTCTGCCTTTGTTTTGTAAACTGTAATTGAAGAAGACAAACGATTTGCAAACTGTTTTTCAAGCGAAAATTCATAATTTGCCGTTGTTTCCTGCCTTAAATCTGTTGATGAAGGTGCAAACAAGTACATCTCATTAATTGTCGGATTACGGTATCCCTCGGAATATTGAGTTTTCACAATAAACTGAAAAGGTAAGACAGCAGTTAGGCCAATCGCCGGAATAAAAAGATCTCCGGCAATACTGTGATTGGTGTACCGTAAACCGCAATCGAAATTTATCATTTGCAGAATTTTTTGATGAAAGGTTGTATAAATACTCTGCTCACTGACATTATGTTCAAGCCAATTGCCATATAAGAATGCTTTACCACCGTATTTTTTTAAATCGATTCCCCCAGTGATTCGGGAATTACTACTCATTTGAAATGTTTCTATTAATAGTATTCCTGTTGTGTAATCATCTGATTTATATCCATCAAATATATCATGATGCCCGGAATTGTAATGTACTTTTATCTCTCCGATTATCCTTTTAAAAGAGTGTTTTAATGTAAGGTCACCTCCCCTTCGATCAATCTTATAAAATTGAGTATCTGACGGTGCAGTGACCTGACCGGGATCATTTATATTGGAATTTGATATATAACTATTAATGATAATTTTCAAATAATCATTAATGGTTTTATGAATTTCCAGATTTCCACTACTTGAATAATAGGAATCTTTTGCATCGGTTCGAAAACCGTCACTATTTCGATATCCCAGGGATAACGAATATCCGGTATTACTATTACTGAATGTATTTCGGATAAAAGACTGACTGGTATTGTAGCTTCCGTAAGTGATGGGTGCATACAGATGAAATCCCTTTTGATGTTCATGCCGGGGAATAATATTGATCGCACCGCCCATGGCATTGGAACCGTATAAAACCGATGCCGGGCCCCTGATTACCTCGATTTTCTCCACATCATGCATAAAATAGGCATCCCCCAATGCATGGCCAAAGAGACCCATGATATCCGGTCTGCCATCAATTAACACGGCTACCTGAGTGTTTGGATAACCACCTATTCCACGAATAGATATTTGCCCGCCTGAGCCGCTGGAAACACCGTAACCAAGATTAGTTCGCTGGGTAACAAACAGACCCGGAACATTCTCTGAAACCAGATCTAGTAATGGTTTGTAATTCTGCTCGTCAATTATGGTACTGGAAATAACGGATAATGCAACTGGTAAATCTTTTTTAGGGGTTTCGATTCGTGTTCCGGTCACAACAACGGGATCAAAGGGGTACACTTTCAGTGTATCCTGAAAAACCGGCATAGAGGCAAATACTGAATTGATTAATGAAATTGTTATGAATAATAATAGACCATTTTTCATTTTAATTCTTTCCTTACACTCCTATAAGATTTTTTCCGGTTGATGTAAAACTTAAATCACCATGTTTAACACCTCGCGTTCCAATAATTTTGTCAGAAAGTGTTTTTACTTCACTGTAGCGTCCTTTCAAAATAATTACTTCAAGGCAATTATGATGATCTAAATGGATATGTGTGTTTGATAAAATATGTTCATGATAGTTATGCTGAAGATCATTTAAATGGTTTGATAGGCTGGGCACATGATGATCATAGACAAGTGATAATACACCGACAATCTCCTCATTTTTATCAAGAGCGCGCTTGACAAGATAATTGCGAATCAGATCACGAAATGCTTCCGATCGATTTTGATATCCTTTTTCGGCAATTTCTTTGTCAAATCGATTCAGCAATCCGGCCGGAAGAGAAACTCCAAATCGTTTTAATTCATCCATTTTGCATCTCCTGTAGCACGTATAATTAATTCGTGTTACTATTATCTAAAAAAATATTTCGTATCAGCCAGATTTTATTAATGGTATTTCTACCGTAAAGGTGCTTCCCTTCCCAATTTCACTTTCCACAAATATTTTCCCACCGATATTATCAACAATTTGCTTAATAAGTGATAATCCAAGACCAGTGCCTAGTCTTTCCATTTCACGGGCATTTTTACTGCGAAAAAATTCATCAAATATCTTAGGTAAATCTGTTCCTGAAATGCCAATCCCGGTATCGGAAACTGAAAATCCATAGATGGATCGTTTATAGAATGGTGTTACCGTAATTGAAGCCTTCTCCGGGCTGTACCGAATGGCATTATTTACGAGATTAGTAAGGACTTTTTCCAATGCCTGTCCATCAAAGTTTATATTCATGTCCGGTGTCAGTTTATTTAAAGTAATGATAATCGATTTTCGATCCGCATAGACACGAAATGGCGATACAATTCGTTCGATCCAATTATTAAAATCAATATTTTCTATGATCCTTTCACTGACACCATGCCGATATTGAGTGACGTCGATCATGTCTTTTACCATGTCGAGTACCTGGTCAGTGCGAACAACCGCCCGACTAATCAAATCAGCAACTTCAGCATCCATTTTTTCCGAGTACACTTCTTCAATGACAGCCAGCATACTACGTAATGTTGTTAACGGAGATTTTAATTCATGGGCAGTGAACCGGAATATTTTATCTCTTTCCTTTATTGTATCTTCCAGTTGTTCACTTTTCTCGTCAATCAGTTTTTTCAGGTGCCGATACCCGGAGATAAAATCCTTGATGACATAAGTCGTAGCAAATATTAAAACATAAAACGCACAAAGTGACGTAATAAGAACAGAAAGCCGTATCGGTTCAGCCCGGATTGTGTAGTTCTGAACGATACCATTGTATTCGAGCATGCTCCAGATGGTTAATAATAACGCTGCTATTATAGCATTTAAATAGGGTATATTACCTAAAAATAAAACACCTGAAATGATGATATTAACGATGTAAATAAAGAAAAATGGATTACTGATTCCACCGATGTAATGTACCAGGAATGAAATAATGATCAGGTCAATAACCAGTTGAATCTCGGTGAATGCAAATTCCTGCCTGAAACTTTTAAACGGATAGTATCGAAACAGGAAGAAATAGATCTGGTTCAGTCCGACTAATATTGCGGCGATAATATAGAGTTGCGGGTAGGCAATCTGAAAATGCAACATCCGCTGGCTGATTGGAACAACTGAAAGCAAACCGAATATGGTCACCCAGCGAATATTTATAATCCAGCCAATTCTGGTTCGCAGCGTATCTATCGTGTGAAAGGGTAAAATTAATTTTGCCGGCTTATTATTTTTTCCGTTTGTAAACATAATTTAATTAAAAAATGAGTTGATTCCTTTTTTAACCGGGATTGTTAAAAACTCACCCATTCCCATATCACCCGGTTCAATTCCAATATACATAAACTGTTTGACACCTTCCAACCGAAGGTATTTTTCGACAAGCTTTATTGAATAACTATGGGTACTGAACCCTTTTGTTTCAACTTGATTGGAGGGAATTTCTTCGATTTCGCCGGGGAAGCGTTGCATATTTACGGTATCAACAAAAATAACTATCTCCGGTTGTAGTGCTACGATTTTTTCAAGGTGGTTTTCCGGTGTTGTATTCGCAAAAACAAAATTTGCGCCACTCAAAAGTTTCCGCTTTTGTATCTCTTCCAACAATATCAAACCGGATTGATCATCTTGACGCATAGGATTACCCAGTCCTACCATCACAATATTAGTATTTTTTATTGGATCCAGTTTCTTCTGAAGTTCCTTAAAATTCATCCGAGACAACAGTTTTGTGCCGGCAAACCGGACAAACCATTTTAATCAAATCTTCACGCCTGATATGGTCCTTGATTGCAGATGGTTTTAGATCGGTAAATTGCAGTTGTGTTTCAATCAGCAAATTCGGATGAGCATAGGCTTTCGCACCCAAACGTTCCTTTACAAATAAAAGGTGATCATGGCAGGCAAATCCTTCACCGCAAACTTCGCAAATGGCCAGGCTTTTTTCAACTATTTCAAACACTTCCGGTGCTTTCAGATCCGGTGTAGATAATACGTACTCGCTGGAGAGTTTGATGCCTTCATTTGTAATACATTTCTCTTCGCATTGGCCACACTGGGAACAGGAAGCATAATTAAGTACCAGTTTGCGCTTCCTGGTTTTAAGGTCATCAATAATATCGATGGCATTCGTCGGGCATACCTGCGCACATGTACCACAGCCGATACAGCCATCCTCGTAATATTTCGGATAACCGCGATACTCCTCAGGAGCGACATAAGGCTTGAATGGAAACTTTGTCGTATAAGCGGGTGAAAACAGTGATTTCAGTGCTTCAGTTACTTCACGTATTTTTGGAAGAAACATAGTTAATCCTTTAATTCGTTATCTTCTTGATATTGATCCACGACAGATTCCTTTGCTAACGGAATTTTACTCCGATGAGCGGCTCGTGATATGGCGTGGGCGGAAACAGGTGACGTCAGGAAAATAAACACGATGCCGAGTATGACTTTAAAACCAAAGTTATTGAATCCCTGAATAATAAATACACCAAACAGAATACCGGCAGACCCAAACGTAACGCACTTTGTTGCAGCTTGGAGACGATTATAAACATCGGGTAAACGAACCAAACCGAGGACACCGAAGAAATCGAACATAATGCCTAAAAGGATAAAAACCATTCCGATTAATTCTCTAGTCATCTAAATACCTCCCTTCCAGAATCTTGGCAAAAGCCAGCGAGGCAATAAAACTCAACAGAGCCCAGATTAGTCCAATATCCATGAAAAATGACTGATCATATACCAGGCCAAGGATAGCCAACAGGCCAACAATTAATATTCCCATAATATCAACAGCAACAATTCGATCAGCAGCTGACGGCCCAAACAATACCCGATAAAGGACAAATAATGCACAAAAAAGAATGACGTTTATCAATTTATAGAGAATGAGCCCATCGTATATGAAGAAATTTCCATACATAAATGCTGCGATAATTAACAGGCCCAGCAACCATCGTAATAGTTTCATTCGAAGACCTCCGTAAGTAGTGTTTCAAATTTTCCACCAATGGTCTTTGTATTTTCATTTATATCAGTCGAAAGGACATCAATCCAGTGGACATAAATCTCTTTTTTATCCGGATTAATATCAACTGTCAATGTTCCTGGAGTCAATGTGATTGAACTGGTTAGCACAGTTATCGCTGAATCTTTAGTCAAATTGGTTTTTATTTTTACGATTCCCGGTTTGATTGGCAAACTGGGGTGAAGGACTATATATGCGACATGCAGATTGGCTTTGGCCATTTCCCAAAGAAACTTAAACAGGTAATGAATTGATGAAAATATTCGTTTAAAAATATGTTCACTTTTTTCCGATGTGATCAGAAATTTACCGGCAACAATGCTGACCAGGGCTGCTACAATTACACCGGCAACGACCTCCTGGATATCTTTAATACTGGTCAGTGCACACCAAACCAGGAAAGAGAAAATAAACACAAATAGCCGACTGCGTTGTTGGATTTTCATACTACCTCCCTATCACCGATTGAATGTACCCGGTTTTACTCATAATGACCGATACAACCGGATCCAGTGTGATTTCTCTAATGCCGGGAATAATCAGAATACTGGCAACAACACATAAAACCGCGAGAATTATCATCGCTGATTTCATACCCAGACTGATAGGTTTCTTGATTTCGGTTATAACCGTCTCGCCATGGAATCCATAGCGTTGGACTTTCATAAAATAAGCTAGTGTCAGTAAACTGCCAATCACCGCAATGATAGCATATGCAATATGTTGTGATTGAACCGCTGCGATGATGATAATCAGCTTACTGAAGAAACCATTAAACGGTGGCAGACCGGCTACCGACAGGCTCGCGATCATCGATGTACTTGTTGTTACCGGTAATGCACCTTTCAGATTCCCCATCTTCCGGAGATCACGAGTGCCAAGCGCCATCTCGACCGCACCTGCGTTATAAAACAGTAGCGATTTGAATATCGCATGGTTCAGAATATGAAATACGGCACCCAGGATTGCTAATTTAGTACCAATGCCCAAACCCAATAAAATAAAACCGATCTGGCTGATACTACTATAAGCCAGCAATCGCTTCAAATCCCATTGCCCTAACGCCAGATAGGATGCAACAATGATCGAGATTGATCCGAGTACCATGAAAATCGTCAAAAATACCGGTGGTGCTCCAAATATATTAAAGAATATTCGGATGATGGCATAAATGCCCAATGCTTTAATCAGCACACCGGAAAGCATTGATGATATTGGAGCTGGTGCTGACGAATGGGCGTCCGGTAACCATGCATGGAACGGCATAACGGCCGATTTCAGGCCGAATCCGACCATGAAAACAGCGGCCACCCAGTATGTCACCTGCGGACTCTTGGTTTGTAACTCGGCTGCAATGTTGGCCATGGTCAGGGTCGATGTACTGGCATAAAGAATTCCGATTCCCAGCAGAATCAGGGTCGATGAGATCGATCCCATCACAGCGTATTTAAACGCCGCTTCGTATTCTTCGGCTTTTGCTCCAAAAGCGACCAATGCATAGGCTGCAAACAGTGCGATTTCCATAAATACAAATAAATTAAAAATATCACCGGTTGCAATCACGCCATTCATACCTGTAATCAGCAGCATAAACAGCGCATAATATTTCCACGGGCTCGAATACTGGCGGATATAACTGATCGAAAACATCAGTGATGTTAACGCAATCAGGTTAACGATTACCAGCATAAAGCCTGATAGTGCGTCCTGAACCAGGCAAATCGTCAGCGGAATTTTCCAACCGCTCATCTCATAGACGAAGGTATCATTTCCGGTAGTGAAAAAACTGAATAGTGCTAATGTCAGTAACGACATTTCTGCCAACACTGACAATACGATGGCCCAATTATCCTTTTCACCGGAAATCAGGGTAATCAGAAAAGCGGCCAGTAACGGAATTATAATTAAAAATGGGAGGATCATCCTGACAACCTCCTAATTTTAGTGATATCGAATGTCTTATACTTCTGAAATAATCTAATTGACAGCGCTACCAGCATTGCCGTGATTCCCAATTCAATAACGATTGATGTGAGAATCAACGCTTGTGGCAACGGATCGACCATATTGGAATTAATCCCATCTTTAACTAAAATGGCAAAACTACCACCTTCTTTATAGGCAAATAAAATAATCATCAGATTTACCGCATAGCCCATAATACCAAGAGACAGGATAATTTTGATTAGGTCCCGTTTTGTCAACGCACCATAAATTCCAACCAAAAACAGGGTGAAACAGAGTATATATACGGTCATTCTTCTTTTCCCCCTTTATCTAAATGAAAAACCGATAGAGTCCAGACCACAACGAACAGTCCCATACTGACTTTTGCACTGATTATAATGTTCAGAATGGGGATTGTACCAGCACTTAACAAGTTATATAGTTTTCCGTGGCTGATGAAATTTGCCAGAAAACCGCCACCAATCGCCATTCCGAGAATCCCAACAGCCAGAAAGAGCGCCGCACTGGATGATTCAACATCGTGTAAAAATCCGATGTTAACCCAGCGGTTGATGAAATTCCGACCATATGCCAGCATTACATTCAGAAAAGCCAGTGCGATGATAACACCGCCGGCAAATCCACCGCCCGGACTCAAATGCCCATGTAGTATGATGTAGATTCCATAGAGCAGGATCAACCAGACACTGATGCGCGTAACTGTTCTGACAATTAGCGTCATTCCTTCAGTTTGTTTCATGATCACCTCCTGCCAGGCCATTGGATTTCTTAGTCCGTAAAATTGTCAGTGCACCCAGGATTGCCGTAAACAGTACCGTCACCTCGCCAAGCGTGTCATAGGCACGATAATCCAGAATTATCGCTGTGACGATATTTGCAGACCCGGTTTCAAGACCTCCATTTTCAACATAATGTTTTGCCGTTGAAAAGATAGGATGTCCGAAACTGGGTAACGCTTTGAACATGTTAATACTCATCAACAGTATCAGTAATAAAGCGCTTATCGTGATTACTGTTTGTACAATGTGTGATCTGGATGGATCCTGAATGTGATATTCTTTCCCAATAAATGCTCTGACAAGAATGATCAATGCAAATATCTCAAAAAGGAATTGAACGATCGCTAAATCCAACGCTTGCAGGAAAAGAAATGCAAGGGATACGCCAAGGCCGACAATTCCAATCGAAATGACCGCTGATAAAAGGTCTTTCAACTCCAGTGCAATGATCGATCCTATAATCATAAATCCAATAATAAAGATCAACCAGGTTTCTACAGGCATTTAATCCTCCGGAAATGTATTTGAATTAACGTTCATCTATAGTACCACCCATAAAAGAATCAGCATTCCCAGCACAATCCATAGATTGTATAGCTGCAGCTGTCCGTTATGAATTGCTTTAAAAAATCGGGTTATTGAGAATGAACACTTACTGCTAACGTCGTAAATATCAAAGTATTTCTTCTCGGCCCCGTTATAGATACCTTTTAGCGGTTTCATATTGCGAATTTCATTATAGAATTCTGTCCCTAGTACTCTGAAATGTTCCAGCGCATCCATACCACCTAGGTAAATATCATCAAAGCGAACTTTACGGACTCCCCAGTAAATCAATAAACCAAGCAGCAATACAGAGCCAAATAGAAGTAACACTAGTGTAGGATTGTAGTAGCCCAGCATTACCGGCACTTTTAAACCGTATTCATTGATAATCGGACGAATAAAATGTTTGATTGGGATTTGCAACGCAAACAAACCAAACACGATACACAGTGTTGCTAATATTCCTGTTGCGATCCACTGATTTCCCGGTGCTTCTTTTATGTGATCCAATTTTTCCGGTCTACGACCCAGGAAAATCGCATGGATGAATTTCATAAAACTGGCCAATGTCAGGGCGCTACCGAATACCGCTAAAACAAGACAGATTAGCAACCAGATCTGGTATACAGGAGCAACGCCTTTTGCTAAATCCAACACACCCTGATAGATCATCCATTTGGAATAAAATCCATTAAATGGCGGTATTCCGGAAATCGCCAATGCACCAATTAGTGCAAATAAAAATGTCATCGGCATTTTATTGCCCAACCCGCCAAGTTCTTCAAGGTTATTTGTACCAGTTTGTTTCTCAACTGATCCAAGAGCCAAAAACAGATTCGTTTTGTAAATCGTATTGTTTATTAAATGAAATAATCCACCGATCAAGGCGATGATACTGCCACTACCAATTCCAAGAATCATATAGCCGACCTGGCTGACAGCATGGTATCCAAGCAGTTTGCGGCCATTATGCTGAATCATGGCCATCATTACTGCGATGATTATTGTAAGTGCTCCAATGGTAATCAGGAACAGGTGAATACCGAAATTCAAAACAAAAACAGACAGTACAATTCGGGCAAACAAATATATACCCAATAATTTATCGAGCGATGCCGGTAAAAAAGCGACACCTTCAACCGGCGCATCTTTACTGTAATCAGGAACCCAGGAATGCAGTGGAAATCCGCCACCCTTCGCAAATGCAGCGATAAGTAGCGCAAAAAATGCAATATAGGTAAGTTCACCGTTAAGACTGACCTTCAAATTCCATAAGCCACCGTTTAACTGTGGCATTAAAAACCATAGAAGAACAAACCCAAGAATTAGAAATACGTCGCTGCCACCAACAATGATAAAGGTTTTTTTGGCCGTTTCCGGAGTACTTTTTTCATCGCCCAATAAGTTAAACAAATACAGCGTGATTCCCGATACTCCCCAAAAGATTAAAAAACTCAGTGCATGAATACTTAGGACGGCACCATTACAAAATGCCAAAGTCATAGGATATAATACAAAAAAAGACTTCTGTATTTCCTTTTTTACACCTTTTAAGGAGAATAGTAAAATGATGATCGCCAGTATTTGGATGAATGAAATAATTAGCAGTGATAGTTTGTCAATAGAAAATATCGCTGTATTTGCCAATAATACATCGGAAACCGGATTCATAAATATCCGATAATTAAGAAATAGCAAATATAATACACTACATACTGTGAGAAATTTTCTCAGGATAACCGGCAGAAAAAGATTCAGTAATGCAATGATAAGCGGTACTAAAACAAGCAAACTTAAATCGTTAATTACCATGGATATCCCTCCGAATTCGTTCGGTTTTTTCACGAGATGATTTTAAAAGATCAAAGGAACTGGAATTGTGATTTTTATCGATGATCTTTAGCGATCGTTCGGTACAGCAATAGCACGGGTCAACGGAAGCCAGGGTAATCAAGGCATCCGCAATGGGAATTCCTTTACAGGATGCCTTGAAACTCGGAATATTGACATAACTGGGAGCCCTGACTTTGTGCCGTATCGGACGGTTTGTGCCATCGGACCGGATATAGTGAAATACCTCTCCACGCGGCGCTTCGTAGCGACCAATCCCCTCCCCCGGAGAAATTTCTTTCACGTTATTCAGCACCGGCCCAGTAACCGTTTCTAACTTACTTAAACATTGACGAATAATTTTTATTGATTCGATTATTTCCAATACTCTCACAACAAGTTTATCATAGACATCGCCGTTCGGCAGGACAATACGGTTAAAATCAAGCAAATCGTAAGCATCGGTTGGTTCATCTTTGCGAACATCACCCGGAACACCTGATGCTCTGGATGTTGGTCCGGTTGTACAATAAGCTATTGCATCTTCATGGGACAGTACGCCAACGCCTTTTAATCTGGATCTCAGTACCGGATCATCTTTAGCGGCTTTTGAAATCATTACCATTTTCCGCTCTATCATATCAAGATGCTTATGTAATTCGACAATCTTTGCCGAATCAACATCCTGAGCCACACCACCAACCCGCATCATCCCATAATGATTACGATTACCGGAAATAATCTCAAACATTTCCAGCACTGGTTCACGGTATTTCCAGGCCCACATCCATAAAGTATCATAACCAATAAAATGTCCAGCCAATCCCAACCATAACAGGTGACTATGAATCCTCTCAAGTTCCCCAACGAGGCTTCGAATATATCGAGCACGTAACGGAATTTCAATATTATCAATATCCTCAATGGCATGAACACAGGCCAATGGATGCGACGTTGAGCAAATTCCGCAAATCCGTTCAACCAGGTAAATCGATTGGGTAAAGGTTTTCATTTCAGAGATATACTCATGTCCCCGGTGCATCCAGCCGATTTCCATATCGATATCGACAACGGTTTCACCATCCACAGTCAATTCAAAATATTCGGCCTCTTCCAACAACGGATGAAACGGACCGATTGGAATTTTATTTGCCTTCATGCAGCCTCCTTGAATCTCAGCGGATTTTTTACCGTTCCCGGATGATGAATTGTCAATAGTTCTTCCATTCTTGGGTGTCCAATGAAATCAATTCCCCAAAGATCGAACATTTCACGTTCAATCCAGACAGCTCCCTCAATAATTGACGTAATCGAATTTACTTTTGGGTTCTTTTTATCCTTAATGACAATTCTGGGACAAAAATACTGTCCGGTTTTATCATGTGAGAAATGGTACAGTATCTCAATCCCGTGATACATTTCCATCGCCGTCGCCGTCGATAATCTGCATCCCAGTTTATTAAACAGATAATCGGCAATTTCCTGTATATCATCATTACTGACATTAAAATACAATCGTAGTTTCTTTTCGATTTTGGCGTGGATTTTCCCACCCATATCTTTCATAAATTGGTCAACTTCAGCCATTGAGAACTCCTACCAGTTTAACAACCGCTTCAATCATCGATTCGGGTTTGGGTGGACAACCAGGGATATACATGTCAATCGGGATAACTTCTTCCCGGTTTTCAACACGATTATAGCTATCTTTGAAACAACAACCCGAGCTTACACAAGTCCCTACTGCAACAACAAATATTGGTTTCGGAGCCTGTTCATAAATTTTCTTTATTTTTGGTGCGATTTTCTGATTAAAAATGCCGGTTACTAACATGACATCTGCATGTCGGATTGAGCCGACCAGTTTAATTCCTAACCGTTCTACATCATAGCGAGGTGTCAGCAGGTCCAATATTTCAATATCGCAATTATTACATGGAGATCCGCTGGCATGAAATACCCAGAGTGATTTTGCTAAGCGTTTATTGTACCATCCCATCTTACACTCCTAAAACAGCTAAAATAACACCGATGAATGCTAGTGGCGAGGCATATTTCCAGAAAAAATTCAATGCAGTGTCAATTCGGATTCGTGGATTTGTATTTTTAATAATTATCATCACAACAACAATGCCAACATACTTTAATATTGACCAGAGTATGCCAATTCCAGTCAGGTTGAAACCACCCAGAAAAAGTAAAACCAGCAAAAACGGGAAAATCACGTACATCATGTAGTGATCCAGTTTCCAAAAACCCAGCAATGGACCTGAATATTCCATAAATGGCCCATCAACCAGTTCGGTCTCGGCTTCGGGAATATGAAACGGCGCCAGGGTCATTTTGGCCTGTATGCATAGAATCCCGACGATAAATGCAATAATTCCTGATGGTGAACCAATGATCGCACCGGCGTTTTGCTGATAGGTCAAAATCTGATCGAACTGAACCTGATAACCGGATTTAACGATCGGAACCAAAAAAACCAGGATAAATGCCAGTTCATCAGCCAAAAGTAATTTCATTTCACGTCCGGCACCGATGCTTGAGTACACATTCCCAGTCGATGATCCACCCAGAATCACCATCACCGAAAATGTCATGGTAAGGTACATAACGACAAACATATCACCGGCGAATCCCTCATTGTAAAAAAGCGCCAGACCAATGATGGTTGCAATCAGTGTTAAAACAGCAAAGGCTGCCAACGGAGCGACAACGAACACGGATTTAACCGCGCTTTTAACAATAATTGTCTCTTTACCCAGAAGTTTAAAGAAATCATTAAAGTTCTGAAACAGCGGCGGACCAACCCGAAACTGAAACCAGGCAGTGACCTTTCGGTCCAGCCACCCGACCAATAAACCCAGAACGCTCGTGAACAGCATTCCCGGAAAGACGAAAAGGTGAAAAAGAATCCACGCAATCATACCTTATCCTCCTTTTTCCGCCAGTGGTGACTTTTTATCGCCAAGTGATCACCATACAGATAGATATTGTTTTCAGGATCGTCTTCACTGATCTCTTTCAATGTAATTGTCCCCGATGGAGCGGTTTTACTACAGGCTGGCTGATAATCGGGATTTGATTCCAGCTGTTTCAGACAGAAATCGCATTTTGCGGTGATATAATTCATGACTTCCGGGAAAATTGTCCCGAAAGGACAGGCCAGAATACAACTTTTACACCCCACACAGCGCATGTTAAAACGCTTAATCATACCATCGTCCTGACGTTCAAGCGCTTCTTTTGGGCAGGCGGACACACAGAAAGCATCGGTACACTGCCGGCAATAAACCGCGAATTCAGCGATTTCCAACAACGAAAACTGCCCCTGGTTTTTCCGGTGATAAAAATATTCGCAACGAATATTTTCAATTGGTTGATCGGAATCCATTAAGGCCGGAATATCAATTAAAAGACGTTTCATTCCCAGATACTCTCCTCGTTTTTAATGGTATCGTACGTAAACACCGGACCATCTTTACAAGCATAATACTGACCGATGACACAATGCCGGCAATGCCCGATACCACAATACATTTTCTTTTCCATCGAGAGATAAATATTGCAATCTTCATAGCCATATTTCAGCAGATCCATCGTACCGAATTTCATCATGATCGGCGGACCGCAAACAACGACGGGATTGCCCTTGGGGTCTATATCTATTTTATCGAGTAGTTTGGTGATAAGGCAAACCTCTTCGCTCCAGGCTTCTCCCTCCGGAACCCGGTCAACCGACCGCAGAAAATTTACCTTATCTATCTTCCTCCATCCATCAATATGTTGCTTATAGATCATGTCCCTGGGTGTCCGGGCACCAGCCAGAAAAGTGATACTTTTAAAGTCATCAATCTGATCGAGTAATGACAGGAACAGTGAACGGGTCGGAGCCATACCAACGCCACCGCCCATGATCAATACATCTTTTCCCTTCCAATCATTAATCGGGTAATTTGTGCCGTATGGCCCGCGGATTCCAACGCGATCACCCACCCTGGTTTTATGCACATGATCCGTCACAAAACCCGTTTTCATAATCGTGATATCCATCTCATCTGCAATAGTATGTGATGATGATGGAGTAAACGGTCCT
>Ga0268276_1002194_pt1 | contig 17195 bp, 26 predicted proteins | sample saktaG_4_FD_190145 | JGI IMG/M metagenome (GOLD analysis project Ga0268276, IMG submission 190145) | Saline water microbial communities from Sakinaw Lake, British Columbia, Canada - sak_2010_1_5_45m | ecosystem: Environmental > Aquatic > Non-marine Saline and Alkaline > Saline ...
ATATCATAATCACTAAGAGTAACTTTAAGCGGATTAATAACCGTAGTCTTACTGGTAACGGCATCTTTTCCTGCAGCCGTAAACCCTATCGGACCGGTCCTTTTTTTCTTATCTATAAGCCGCTCAAGATCAGCATTAAATCTCTTGGCCAGCTTCTCGGCCACCAATTGAGTATGTCCGGTGCGGGAATAATACACGACTAATACTTTTTTCTCTTTTAACGGGATAGCTTCAGACCAAGCTAAGCCAGGAATCAATAAACAAAGCAAAAACACAGTAATTTTATTTATAAATTTCTTCATTAGCCACTCCTTAATTTAAAACCACAAGCGCTACATTCAAAATAAACGCAAAACTTGTCCAGGCAATATAGGGAATGAGTAATACGCCCGCCGGCTTAGAAATAGCAAAAAATTTAATTATCGCCCAAAGTATCGCCAGCCAAAGTACTACAATGACGACTAATCCTCCGAGAATTGATCGATTACCAAAGAAAACAATCGACCAAAGACTATTCAAAACTAACTGCAGAAGAAAGATCATCAAGGCGCTTCTTACTCCGGGAGTACACAGCCCTTTACGCCAGACAAGAAACGCAGCAATACCCATCATTATAAATAAACTTACCCAGACCGGCGCAAAAACCCAGTTTGGAGGATTAAAGACAGGCTTGTTGATAAATACGTACCACTCAGGTATAGAGCGGCGCGTAAAAAATGAACCGATAATCCCGGCGCACTGACAAATAAGTATACTCATAACTAACTTAATCATTAAACTTTTTCCATTTAATAAAATCAAAAGTTAATCTTTTTGATTTCAGCAAGCATCTTTTTCCGCGCCAGATCAGTAATCGCCGGAACGGCATAAAAATACTTATGCAACGCTACTTTCATTCCGCAGAATTTAAATATTCCGGCATCAATCGTTGTTTTGATGGCTGCTTTATAGCCCAAGAGATAATACGCAAATCGTGGACCACCGGTAGTGCAGAAAATCATAACCTTCTTACCGGAAAGTAACCCTTTGATGATATGGCCCGCCGGCTCATAGGCAAAACCACGACTAAACACACGGTCAATATAGCCTTTCAATATCGCCGGCATACTAAACCACCACACCGGATAGACAAAAATCAACACATCTGCCTTGCGGATAAAATCCTGCTCTTTTTGGATATCAGCAGGTGTGGCATGCTGTAAAAATTGCACGAAATCTCCGGAGCTTAAGACGGGATTAAAACCCTGCTGGTATAAATCCCGAATCACGATTTCTCCGCCTTGCTGTTTAATCTTAGCCTCGATCTCATCTCTTATCGCATGACAAAAGCTTTTGGGATTAGGATGAGCATGCACAATCAAATAGTTCATATTTCTCCTTTCATAAATAAAACACTGATCACAGAATCGCTTGGATAATCAAAACCAGGCTTACGCAAGACTGCACCATTATAGTCAACTTGGACGATTCAATCAATCGTGTTTTATCAAACGGAAAATTTTTTAAAATAATTGCTGCCTTATGCGCAGGAATAATAAATACAAGAGAAAATAACGTCCAGAAGCTTAAATACCCAAAAATAACATTTAATAATATTGACGAAAACGCCAGGCAGATCAATAGATAATATAGCCAGAATGCGCCCTTGGTCCCGGTAATGCTCACCCAGGTAAATTTGCCAGCTTTTTTATCACTAGAAAAATCAGGCACCTCATTGGCAAAAAGAATGGCAGTAGCAAGAAAACCAAAAGGCAAAGAAAGCATAAAACTCTTTAAATCGGGAAAAATTCCGGTTTGAATAAAATATGCCCCCATCACCAGGACAGGACCGAAAAGAATAAAAATAAAAAACTCACCGCAACGATAATAAGAAAATTGTAACGGCTTTTCTGAATATGACCAGCTCAAAATAATAATCGCCAGATAATAACCTATAACCGATAAACGGTTAAGCGACAAAGAAAGAAAAACAACCGAAACAGTTGCGATAACCGCAAAGATTACAGCTGCCTTAAAATAAAATTTTTCCGGAAAAATCCTTTCTTGAATTAATTTTGATCCGCCAAAAAATTTATAAAAATTTTTATCCTGCCAATCCGCCCCGCTCCTGGAATCAGCGTAATCATTAATCAGATTGGCGCTTAAATGTGTTGTCGCCGCCGCCAAGAATCCCCAGAAGAAATTGATAAGATTAAAATTACCTCTTGCAATTAATGATCCGAATATAAAGGGTAGAATGCTGACAGAAAGAAACGGCAACCTTAGCGCCCGAACAATATTTTTAATCATATTTGTATTAGCTACACTCCTGTGTTAATATTGTACCATGATTGCAAAAATTAAAAATAGAATTGAGCAGGAACTCAGCCATTATATCCACAATCTAGATAAGAAATATTCCTTGAGCAGAATATCGCCTCTTCTTTATGGCAGTATCAGGAATTTTCTCTTGCGTAAGGGCAAAAGAATCAGGCCCATCCTATTCGTTTTAAGCTACCTGGGTTTTACCAAGAAACAGGCTTTCGGCTTATACGAAAGTGCAGTATCTCTGGAAATCCTACACGAATTCACGCTCGTTCACGATGACATAATCGATAAATCCGCCACCAGAAGAGGCGAACCATCAATGCATGAAATGTTGAATAAACATCTAGCAAGATATAAGAAAATTAAATTTACGGGTCAAGATTTAACTATTGTTCTTGGCGACGTAATATATGCCATGGCTCTAGAGGCATTTTTATCAATCAAAGAAAATGAGCCAAGAAAAGAAGCGGCCTTTAAAAAACTTATCCAGTCAGCTATTTATACCGGAAGCGGTGAATTCAACGATCTTTTGTCTGGAGCAAAAAATATAGATAAAATCACTAAAGAGGATATCTATAAAATATATGACTTAAAAACTGCTAATTACACCTTCGCAACTCCTTTGTGTATGGGCGCACTTTTAGGGAATGCAGGAAAAGAACAATTGGACATAATTTTTAACTTAGGGATGTATTTAGGAAGAGCCTTTCAAATAAAAAACGATTACCTGGGGCTGTTTAGCACAGAACGTAAAATCGAAAAACATAACCTTACCGACCTACAAGAAGCCAAAAAAACAATTTTCATCTGGCATGCTTATAATAAATCGCTGAAAAAAAATAAATCAGCCATTAAGCGGATTTTTGCCAAAAACAAGGCTAGTAAAAAAGACTTATTAACCATTCAAAGGATTATATCGGAATCAAAAACCTTAGAATATGCCAGAAATGAAATTAATACTCTGATAATAAAAGCAGAATCTTTAACTAAGCGCTTGGAAATGCTCCTGCCATATAAAAATGCGCTTATTAACTATTCCAAAGAAATGCTCAAACTTATTTAAATAAAAGGCAGAAAAAATCTGGTAATTAAACTTTGCAACTACAGTGCTTGTTTTGCAAAATTTCTTTTTGTTTTTTGAAATTTTCAAAAACTGGATCGAATTTATTAAATACTAAAAATTTATTATAAAACTTAAATAGCGGTATAAAAAATTTGCTTGCCGGTTTGCAATAAGCATACAAAGGCATCAAATCAAAACCTAACCTACGCTTAACTTCATAGCTGTTCTGCCCCATCTCATAAACTTTAATTTTATTGTTCATGCACCAATTTAGCAGATCCCAGAATCTTACAAAATAAAGATTATATTTATGGGAAAACGCATAATCAAAACCAAGGTAATAATCTAAAAGATAACCTTCAAAAACAAGGCAATAAGCAAAAGCAACCAGCTTGCCATTTAGTTTCCAGAGAAAAAATTTAGACCTATCCGGAGCATTTCTGGATATATTAAAAAAGAAATCTAAAGGTAGTTTTTCAAATTCTACCTGCGCAATACGAAAATTCTGCAGATACAGCTCATGCAACTGATATGAAAGTTCCAGACTAACCCGGTCTATTACCTCCAGATCAAACTTAGGCCCTTGCGCAATCTTTTTCAGCTTGCGTTTAAAACCCTCTCTTGAAGAGCTGCTCAGCGTTTTTAAATATTCATCAAAACTACCAAAACCTATATTCATAATCGTGCTGGGCATGCTTTCAATACGATTAAATTCTTTATTCAATAACCCTTGCAATAACTCATCATAAGCAGCAGAAAAATCCTTAAACACTAAAGCTGCTGCCTTATTTTCTTTTGCTAAATTCTCCATACATTCAACAATCATCTTTAGTATTTCTTCTTTATATCTAGAAATACCAATCATGCCCCTAGTCATAGGCAAACCGCAGAAAACAATTTTTACTTTGAATAAATCGGGAAAAACTTTTTTTATTACCCTGGACAGAGACTTTAACCAGCCTTGCACTGCCATATCCAGCTGAAAATCCATAATAAAAAGAGTGGTTGCGCCAATCGGGACTTGATTTTCATAAAAAATAAGATAATGAAAGTTTATCCCTTGAAAGTTTGAATCATCAAGCGCTTTGCAAAAATGATAGTTTTCAAGAGCATCAGGAAAAATACTGGCCCACTCTTTCTCCGGTATATTTTGAATTCTATTATAAAGTTTAGACGTAAGGTTAGGCATTTTTTAAATTTTTAAACTTGAGCAGCCAGCATTATTCTGAAATTAAATAAAGGGACCGTTTCTATTTTCTTAATCCATAATCAACAGGCAGTAATAATTTACTTATGGTGATATTTAATCACTCTCACTTTTTCCAACGTAATCAAACCTTCCTCAACCACCTCATCAAGAAAAGGCAGCAGTTTATTGAGATTCTCCTCAGTATCCACCAATTCAATTACCACGGGAAGGTCTTCGGAGAGACGCAAGAGTTTTGCCGTATGCATCCGGCTGTCTGCCCCGAACCCCATAATACCGCGTGTTACGGTTGCCCCTGCAAGATTCATCTGCCGCGCCTTAAGCACAATCTGCTCATAAAGCGCCTTCCCTTCATGATTATCTGATTCACCGATAAATATCCGTAAAAGCATTCCTTCTTCGGGTAATTTCATTCTCAACACCCCCTTTATTTATATAAATTCATCAATGTTTTGGAAACAAAGTATCCCAAAAATACAGCTCCGATGCTCAAAATTACTGATAGAATCACATTCATCAGAGCAATCCGGTATTCACCGTCTCTCATCAGATTGAAAGTTTCAAGGCTAAACGTAGAGAATGTGGTATAGCCTCCAAGTATGCCCATAAAAACAAAGAGTCGGAAATTCGGCGAGATAGTAAAACGATCAACAATACCCCACAAAAAACCAATTGCCAAAGATCCGGTAACATTCACCACCAATGTGCTTATCGGGAAAATTCCGCTTGAAAACCGATAATCAAGCCCGCCGGCTACGTAGCGCAGAAGCGTTCCGATCGCTCCGCCTAAAGCTATAACAAAAAACCTCAACATAAACTGACCCTCCTTTTCTTTTAAAAGTAGGAGTTATCAGCCCTGTTGAGGCGGTTAAAGGCGAACTCCATCGCCTTAAATCCAGTTTATCATAGTTGATTTAATGCGCAAGACTAATAAAGGGACCGTTTCTATTTTTCAAAAGTTTGTAATAAAGGGACCGTTTCTATTTTTCAAAAGTTTGAGAAAATAGAAACGGTCCCTTTATTCCATTATTTATAGTTGATTTAATGCACAAAACAATTCGCAAAAAGAGGTAAACCTGATTACGCCTTTACATACTTTACTCTCTTACTTATTATTGCAGCTACTGCCAACATTACCCCCCAGATTATAAAAATTATCAAGGTCATCGGGATACCTACTCTCATCATCTCTGGCCAAACTTCAAAAAGCCCAGCAGTTAAGAAAGGTGGATAAAGAACAACTTCTCCGTGAGCAACATGTTCTACTGCTAACATTACCACCCCTCCCCATAACATTGAATTTAACCAATTGATATGATATTTCTCGGGAACTTTTTTCCCTATAGCAGTTGTTACTATTGCCGTAGTCGTAGGAACTAGAAAACAAGCCATTTTTTACCTCCTTGTGTAGTGACACACACCAGCGCAATTCCTATTAGCGCCGGGTATTTTTTAAATTTGAAATTAGTAATGAAATTCCCCAGATTACAAATACCGGCACTAACATTGCTATTCCTAATACGGTGCTATTTGCGATTATTCCATCAGTTGTTTTCTCTAAGAATGGCCCTCCCTCATATCCTAAGATATGGTCGACAAGTATCATTACTGTCGCCCCCCAAAGCATTAAAGATAGAAATCCTAACTTATAATCCTTGGGCAAAACAAACTTACCTAAAGTTGCGCCCGCTGCTGCAATTGAAGTTGTTACTAGCCACATTTTTATCTCCTTTTTCGCAATAGTGAACACCGGCCAATTCATTATGGCCGGGTGCTTAAAAGTCCACCTGTGCCCTCATCCCACCAACAAATACACCGTTTGTATCATCTGCAATATCCTTTCCAAAAGGATTCCAGATATACTGAAAATCAGGGCTAATGGACAAATGGTCATTAATATGAATATTATAATACGCCTCTAAATGCCCCTCAGGTTTTGCCCTTGGGCTTGTGATCTGAGGCGAACCGTATTTCTTATAATCCTTTGAGGGGATAGCTTGTCCAACTGCAAACGCAAAAACATCCTTTGCTCTTCCCCAGGGCTTTCCTTCTACTTGAAAACCCGTACTCCAGGAATGAGTTAGCGAATAATTCAAATCACCTATTGCCATAATATCCGGATTATATACTTTTGGATTCTGCCAACCGTAGCGGACAAATAGAATGATGATATCGTTAGCTTTCTGATCAAAGCTTAAACCAAAACCGTAGTTAGCTTCTTTTGTCTTCTCTGCATCTTGCCACTTAGTGTGATAAACATTATTATGCCATCCAAGAAAACGATAATTTCCAGGTAAATTAAAGAAATTAGTTTTAAAATGTACCTGGCCAATATTGAAAAGGTTATCACCGATTTTCTCCCAATCGCTATTGCCATCAAATAAACCATATCCCAACTCTAACCATTCAACCGGCATATATGCCAATCGAATACCTACAGTATTATCCGGAAATTCTATGGTTGGCGAATTACGGAAAATTTTACCTATGAATTGAGTAGTTTCATCGTTAGCAACATCGCTTTGATCAAAATATGCAGTAGGATCAAGCTTTCCAAAAGTTAAAGCAACTTTATCTTTAAATAAAACCTGCTCATACCAAAATTCGGTGAGGCGTACATTATTATCATTATCCGCATCACGATTGACATTTGAGTAAAGAGTCAAATCATCCTCTAAGCCCGCTCCCTGTCCGGCTTCCAGATGCAAAAATGCCTTTCCCCCTATCTCCTTAAACTCTTTACCAAAAGTTACTTCTGCTGAATATGAAGCGTCTGCGCGACTCTCTTTCTTGGTCACATCAGCAGTCGCGTTATTTGTATTATTTGTACCCTGAACGATCATCGTGCCGCCTGCTCCAAGCTCAAGTCCTTCCATAAGTTTCATCGGAGTGCCCGGTATTTCATGAAGATTTTCTTCAAATTTTGATAATTTTGTTTCATATTCCGATATCTTTTGTTGTTGTGTCTGTGTTATAGAATGCTGCACAGCGATATATTTGTCTTGATCTGTGACTTTCTTCTCTAAAGTTGCTATACGCTCCTTGAGTAGGTTCAATTCCTCTCTAATAGATAAATCCTCTGCCCAACAAAAATTAACAATTAGAAACAATGCGGCTATAACAAGTCCGGTTATTTTATTAAAGACCATCTTATACATGCTTTATATCCTCCTTTTTTTCGTAACATTTTTACTGCTTTTAGTGCTACTCTTATTATATTCGTGCTACTAATGGACAAAAAAATAATCCTACTTAGATATCTTTACCGGTAGTCGACATGCTCAATGTCCCGTGTTTTACCCCCTTTACTGATTTTAAACTATCCGCTAACTTCTGAGCTTCTTTCGGCGAGCCTTTCACCGCGATAATCTCCAAACAATTGTTATGATCCAAATGGACGTGTTGGGAAGAAATAATCATAGCTCCAAAAGCATGCTGAATATCCATAAGTTTATTAACCAGCTCTCTTTTATGGTGATCATAAATAAGAGTAACGGCTCCGGCAATCTCATGGCCACTTTGCCATTGTTTCTGGATTAGCTCCTGCCGAATTAAATCCCGGAAAGCTTCAGAACGACACGTATAGCTTTTTTCCTTAGTAAGACGATCAAATTTTTCCAAAAGATCCTGCTCTAAGGATACTCCAAAACGAACCAATCTTGCCATTTATGCTCCTTGTATTACGAATGTAAAAATTGTAACACCAATTTGTTAGTTGTCAAATAAAATTACCCCCCAAAAACATATATACATCTACTAATAAGCAATAAACTAAAAGCTAAAGTCTTAAATAGAATTAAAGCTATCCCCAAAAATGTATAACTAGTAATAATGGGACCGTTTCTATTTATTTAATATTGTGCGTAGACTTACCATCACTTCACTTTTGAATAGACCCTTTTATACGGCCAACAACTCCGCCGATCATAACCAAAATTCCTGCAATAACAGACGCTCCGCCAACTCCAACCGGACAAGCAGTTTTTCCACAACAGGGGCATGTAGAAGACATGCCCAGAATGGCGGTGATCATAAACCACCAACGAAACACTGAAGATCTAAATACCGCTATCAGTTTTTTCATGCTTTTAGCCTGCCCAATAAAAATGACCCGATAAAAAAGATAAAATTAATCATCACAATAGTCGCCCCTGAAGGAAAATTCAGCAAATAAGAAACGCAAATCCCGACAATCACAGAAATAACCGCAAATATCCCCGCCAAAATAATAGTAGCGCGAAAACTCCGTACTATTTGCAAAGCAGATATCGCCGGCAAAATGATCAGGCTTGATACCAGCATCGTTCCCACAATCTTAATCCCCAGCACCACCACCAATGAAGTTAATAGTATCAGAATCGTATTAACCATGCGCACCTTTATACCGGATACCTGAGCGTATTCCTCATCAAAAGTAATCGCAAATAAGTCATGGTAAAAAAGCGCAATCACTAAAGCTACTAGTAGAGAAATAATTGCCGTCAGCCACACCTCAAATCCGCTGATTGAAAGTATATTGCCAAAAAGATAGCTGAAAAGATCAACGTTAAACCCTCCGGCAGTACTGGCGATAATTACACCTAAAGCAATGCCAAATGATGAAACCAGCCCGATGGCCGCATCGCCATAAACCCGAGCTTTTTCATTAAGTTTGAGGATAACCAGCGAAGCTAAGCCTACCAGAGGAATTGAAACCAACATCGGCTGGGCGCGTAAAAGAAGCGCAATTGCCACCGTAGCAAAACTTACATGCGCCAGACCGTCACCAATAAGCGAAAACCTGCGCAATACCAAAAATACTCCTAAAAATGAGCACCCCAGCGCCATAAAACATCCGGCGATAATCGCCCGCTGAATAAAAGCGTATTGCAGCGCTTCCTGAATTTGTTGAAAAATATTAAGCATATTAATGCCGATGACAAATAACGTGCTGTCCGGACCCGAAATAATCAGTCATTTTAGGAGATTTACAAAACTCCTCAAAAGTGCCATAAAATACTAATTGCCTGTCTAAATAAAGTATCTTGGTTGCGTATTTACCAATAGAGACAACATCATGCGAGACAAAAAAAACGGTTACTTTCTTTTCCTGGTTAAGCTTTTGCAAAGTCGCATAAAACGCCTCGCGCGATTGCGGGTCAAGAGCCACGGTGGGCTCATCAAGAATAAGTATTTCCGGCCGATGCACAAGCGCGCGAGCCAACAGAACCCGCTGCTGCTGGCCTCCAGAGAGTTTGCCGATAGGCCGGTTTTTAAGATTTGTAATTCCGAGAATCTCCATCGCCTCTTCAGCTGCTGAATAATCTACACGAGTCAGCCGCTTGGGAAATTTTTTACAACAATACACCCCTGAAACAACTATCTCCAAGGCCGTAGCTGGAAAACGCTGATCAAGAAAAGACATCTTTTGAGGAAGATATCCCACATGTTTCTCTTTTGTAAAACAAGACAACTCCTTCCCCAAAAAATAAACCTGCCCCTCATACGGCACCAACCCCAAAAGCGCTTTTATTAACGTAGTCTTGCCCGAACCATTAGGCCCCACAACTCCAATATAGTCGGCGGGATTTGCCTCAAAGCTCACGCCAGAGAGCGCTTCAATTGCATTGTATTTAACGGTTAAATTTTTAACTTCCACGATCTTTATTGACATTCAAGCCCAATCTTTAATTTCTTCAAATTATCTTCCATAATATCAAGAAATGTAACACCCCTGCTCAGCTCATCTTTACTGACATTATGCGCTCCGTGCAAAAGCTCCAGCTTCGCCCCTGTTTCCTGAGAGATCGTCCGCGCAACTTTAGGATCAAGCAATTCTTCGTAATAAATATATTTAATCCCGGATCCCTTTATTTTATTAATAAGCTCTGCGATGGCTTTAGGGCTTGGTTCGGCATTAGGCGAAAACCCATCGTACGGAGAGACATGCCCCAACCCGTAACGTTTCGCGAAATAGCCAAAAGCAAAGTGCCCTGCGTAAATAATCGTTTTATGCTTGGCCGTAGAAAGGGTTTCTTTAAATCGCTTATCAAGGTCAGCCAGTTTTACATTGTACTCTTTGGCATTATTTAAATAAAAAACACCATTGGCCGGATCTTTCTTTGCCAGCGCTTTTGCGATTGCATCAACCATAATCTGATCATTGGCAAGGTCTACCCAAATATGCGGATCTTTTCCCCCATGATGGTGATGGCCATGCTCATGGTCTTGCGGGTGATCCTTTTCATAATCATCTTCTTCCTCTTCATGATCATCCTCAACCATTAATTCAATACCCAGACTTGAATCGACAACCGCAAGATCTTTATTCGAAACCCCCTTAAGCAAATCCTCTGCCCATGGCTCCATATACTTTCCGGTATAGATAAATACGTCGGCTTTATTAATCCTGACGACATCCTGCGGCTTCGGCTCAAAAGTGTGTGATTCAACACCCGGCGGTAAAAGTAAAGAAACATTGATCTTGTCTTTTCCGATCTGTTTGGCAAAATCATAGGTCGGGAACAACGTTGTTACAATCTCCAGTTTCCCCTTGCTTTCTTGCGCAAAAGCGCTAAAACACCCAAGCAATAAAATCAGCAAACCCCCAGTAATTTTCTTTAGCAAAACGCACCTCCACCTGGAAAATATTTCTATTTAGAATTCAAAAAAAATTTCCTTATGAACAACCGGCGCAAACACCATTCACTTGCATAAAATGGCTCACTATCTTATATCCTTTGATTTTCTTTGCTCCGTCAATAGCACAATCTTTAATCTCATCAACCTTCCCGCATTTGATACAAGTTATATGATGATGGTGATCGCCGCCAACAGCTGAACAAAGCCCGTAATGCTTTCTACGATCAAACTGCTGAATCCTCGTCAATATCCCGCATTCTACAAGACTCTCGAGATTGCGATACACGCTGGGAAGCCCACACCGGTCAAACTTTTTCTTTAGCTTACTCCATACTTCTTCCGGCGTCAGATGGCTCTTGCCATCCGTAAAGAGCTTAATGATTACCTGCCTGCGCGGCGTAAGCTTAAACCCTCCTGCTCTTAGCTTGGCTAAATATTGTTCCAAATTGTTCTCCTTAAATAGAAATTATTTCTATTTATCTTATCAAAAAAAATCGATATGTCAATAATAATTCTCTGAGCATATCGTTTTTAATCTTAACTTACAAGATATAATAAAGGGGCCGTTTATATTTTTTTAAAAAGTTACCACCTTGTCACTTTCCTTGATTATTTCGTACATATCTTTCATCGTATTAACCGGGCACATTTCACTGCCTTCTTGGTTGCGGGATTTTATGCATGATCCGCAAGCAAAAATCTTGCCACCTGATTTTAAAAGCTTATCCACCTGTTCAACGGTATTGAATTTTTCAGTGCTTATAATCTGGTATTCAACTCCTTTACCCATAAAAAAAATCTTAACCTCATCTTTCTGGCCAATAGCAAAATTAGCATACCTAAGCGCATTCCAGCAAGTTTCTACATCATTACTTGAAATAATCACTCCTATTTTCATCTCACCTCCTGCTTAAATAATTTTTAATGTGTCAACCAAACACTCTAGGTTGATTTAAGTTTTTTATATGCTCTACAAAAAGGGCAAATCTTGCCAAATCCCTCCATGCCCTTAGCAAACTTGGAATCCGGTAATGCCCTGGCAATTATACAAAGCGGACATACATAACATAAAAGTGCAAATAATTTGATAAATAACTTCATCTTTTTTCTCCTGAAATTACAACAAATGCGCCTTTGCTAAAGCCTTTCTTGGGTTTCTCGACTGAATTCATTTTATCCGGGAATTTATATATCGTTTGATAATACGAAATCCTGCCAAAACCTGACATCTTAAGCAAATTAACAACTTCTTTTACGCCGAAAAAATATGCCTGCCTATAAAACAGGCTCTTTTTCCCCTGATAAAACCTGCCTAAAAAACTATCCTTATCAATAATACCGATAATAATCTTGCCACGCTTCTTTAAAACCCTTTTTGCTTCGATCAATACTTTAATAGGATCTTTGACAAAACACAAGGTAATAATAATGGCAATATAATCTAAAAAAGAACTATCAAAAGGTAATCTTTCTCCTTGAGCACGGTGGACATCTATACCTCTTTTTTTAGCAATTTTAAGCATATTTTCAGAGGGATCAACCCCGTACTTTATTCCTAATCTAGAAGCAAATCTGCCTGTACCAACGCCAATTTCCAGCCCTTTTCCATTCCGCGGCAGGACCTTTCTTATTGCCTCCAGTTCTGACAAAAATGCAAATTTATGCTTATCATACCATGCGTCATATTTCTTATAATGTTTATCAAAGACATCACTCATAAATCTAGGTCTCCAAACCAGCCGTCATAAAATCTCTTAAGATGCTCGTATTCTTCTTTAGACATAGTATTTTTCTTAGCCTCTTTCTCTCTGAAAGAATACTGATAATTTGCGCAATAGCTTAAGATAATATCCCTTGCGTGGTTTATTTTTTTAAATATTTCTTCACACTTTTTCTTATCTTTCTCCTTGCATCTATCCGGGTGGTATTTAAGAGCTAGGCTTCTAAAGGCATCTTTAATCTCTTCTATGCTCGCCTCTTCACCTAATTCTAGAATCTTTCTTGCTTCATCAACTTGCTTAAAATTTATCATATCATACCCCTACTTTTATTTCCGGATAAATGTTCACTTTGCACCTAAGAAAATCCAATATAGGACAATTCTTCCCAGCAGAATCTATAAGCTCCTTCACTTTCCCGATTTGCCCATTTGCTGCAATAACTATCTGAGGGCGGATCTTAATTTCAGTAAACATAAGCTTGTCTTCAACTTTTTCAACGATTCCGTGCCCTTCGCTCTCATACCTTAAGATTCCAAGATTGTTTCGTTTAGCGGAATCTATAAAGGTATCCTTTATAAAATCTTCTATCGAATCCACAAATAGCTCCTCGGGAGTCAGCATATCATCATGCGTTTTAGATTCCAAAGAAGCGGCTACTTTAATAGTTTTATTTCTAACAAAACACAAAAACGACTTGTTCTTTTCATCCCAAGTCACAACTGCTTTATGGATAAAATTTTTATTACCCTTTGATGAATCCAACTAACCCCCTTATAAATTTATGTTATATATGAGGCTTAATGGCAGCTTCCAGCTCTGCCTTAGGAAGCGCGCCGACAAATTTACCCACAACTTTTCCATTTTTAAAAATTGCTATTGTCGGAATGCTCATAACCTCATAATCAGCGGCTGTTTTAGGCGCGTCATCAACATTTAATTTACAGACCTTTAATTTCCCCTGATACTCCTTTGCGATCTGCTCAATTACCGGCGCAAGCCTAAGGCAAGGCCCGCACCACACTGCCCAAAAATCCACCAAAACGGGTAAGCCTTCTTCCAATACCTCTTTTTTAAAATTACTATCATTTATATTAATCCCCATTACATAAACCTCCTATCCATTTTTTTATCTTTAACAAATAAAAGCGGAAATACAATATCGCTTACACAACAAGGAAGCCAAACCGCTAAAAAAAGAAATATAAAAATAGCTGCATATGAAAACCAGCTTGAAATTTCTATCTTTGCCATAATCATATGAAATAAAGACGCCCAGGTGCTTAATAATACATGACCGGCATGAGTAAACTTTGTCATTGGTTTAAAGTAAGCAATAATTATGCCTAAAATAGCCAGAGGGTTAACCAACCACCATTTTTCGATGAAACCGAGATGCACTTCTCTATTAGGCATACCAAGCATGGTTTCAGATATGTAAGGGATCAATGAATCACTCACAGTCGCAATACCCACAGAACCAACATATCCGAGTATGATTAAAGCCCAGAAATTACATTTTCCTTTGATACAATTGACCCCTATGCTGGGACAGGTATGAAGCTTATACATCGCCGCGGTAACCAGCGCGCTTAAGAAAACATGCAAAGGATGAAGCACGTAAAAAATATTATACGAAACTTTGTAAGGTAAATTTAACGAAAACAACATGATAGCTATTCCCGTAATTGTCCCAAATATGGTAAAAGGTGCGTGTGCCTTCAATTCTTTTAGGATTTGGCCTGCCATTATATTAAACCTCTATCTCCTCGCCTGCTTTAACGGATACGAAATTCTCAACGTAATATTTTTTAAAAATATCTTCCGCTACCTCTCCCGAACAATGCATAGGCCCGGCTTTTATCACTCCAAGTTTTTTAAAACTTTCCGCTACAATCTCTATCGCCCGCTTGTCCGATTCCATAAGGTGGAACCCGCCCAATACAAGGTAAATAGTCTCTTCAGGAAATTTATTTTTTACCTTTTCGACTATTTTTAATATCCCGGGGTGGGCACATCCCGTAATTATGGTAAGACCATTCTCTGTCTTTAGTATAACCGCCTGTTCAGGCATGTACTTTCCGTGATAGGCCCCGGGTATTTCTCCAGTAGAAAATATGTTTGGAATGATTTGCGTTATTTTTTCTGATTCTATAAGGCTGGCGCCAAATCCTATAGCTTTATCTTTAAACTCACGGCTAAACTTAGGGCAAATATACGTACGCATGTTCTTTCTCTGCTGTAATAAATCCCATAGCCCCCCCCAATGATCCCAATGGTCGTGCGAAATTATTACTGCTTCGATATCTTTTATATCAATCCCCAATACCCGCATATTTTCAAGCAGCCATTCTCCCTTTTCTCCGGTATCAAACAATATTTTTCCATCAACGAGAAAAGAAATACCCCAACCGGTCTTAAGTTCCTTATCCGACGCGGCTTTATCAAAAATCACTTTTATCCGCACTTTTTTAAACCAACCTTTCTCAATAAATTAAGTTTTTCTAACCTGCTTGCCCATGCTCTTAAGTAATTTCATTATGGTAAGCTGTTTTAATGTGTTATTTAATTGAATCTCAATATCTTTCATCTTCCGCATTAGTAAGCATGTACCGGGCTGAGGGCATATATTTTTATTCAATAAACAATCAATGATACCTATCTCATTATGAAAAATACGCACTATATCTATAATACGTATTTTATTCGGATTAATTCTTAATATAAACCCTCCACCACTGCCTTTTAAAGACTTTAGTATTTTCTGCTTACTTAAAGTCTGCAGAATACTTCGTAAAAAAGCCCTGCGCATATTTAATTTCTTTACCAGCTCATTTACAGAAATCACCCTAGCAGGATTTATAGCAAAATAAAGCAGCGACTTAATCGCGTAATGAATATTTCTCGTGACTAATTTCATATTAACTGTAAACTTTTAACGCGCAAAATTCGTCTTTGCACATAGAATAGCCATTTTTTAATTTCAGAGCTTCACTAATTATCTCTTTAAGCTGCCTGCAATCAATGGCATATTTACGCATTTTAATCCAGTCGAAATCTTTCCTTGCCTGAACAAAACAAAATATCGCTTAGCTTACCGCAGCCTCTGTATTTATATTCATAAATTAATATCTTTATCTTTAACCTTCCAAAATTTCGGTTTAAATAACATCATTTTTTCTAATATACCTAAATAATCAATAATGAGTTTTCCTTGCAAGTGGTCTATTTCATGTTGTAAAACTCTTGCTAAAAGCCCTTGCGCCTCTAATTCAACAACCTTTCCCAGTTCATTTAACCCTCGGACGATAATTTCTTCCGGCCGAGCAATACTGACCCCTATGCCTGGAACACTTAAACATCCTTCCTTCCATTTTCCGTATAATCCCTTTGTTTCCACAATTACCGGATTAGCCAATCTGATTGCGCCTTCACCAATATCGGCAACTATCAAATTCCTGGCAACGCCGATTTGCGGAGCAGCTAACCCAATCCCCGCAAAATGCCGCATAGTAAAAAGCATCTTCTCAAAGAGTTTTACTTCTTGATCCGTAATCTCTTCAATCCAAGCGCACTTTTCCCTTAAAACGCTATCCGGATATTTTTTTATTTCCAATGGTTCCATTTTTATTTAAATTGTGAAACAATACTACATCTCTCATCTTACAGCCGGTTTCCTTTGCTATAACCGGGCATTTCACCATAAATAAAAAGAAAATAGACCTTTTCTCTTGCGATAAAGACTCAAAATTCCCTTGCCCCTTGCTAATGACCATATCCGCCTGCCTGAAAATCTTTAGGAATTCATTTGAACAGTATTTTAAAATAGTGCCCGGCGCATCAACCCCGCTGGAAATAACTTGAGCAATTTTATCTATCCCGCAAAAAACCGCGTCTTCCCTAAGGGCGTCATTAATCGCCGGCTTATCCCGAACCGCAAAAATAACTTTCCGATGATCACAAAACTCCTCAATAAAAATCCGGTCAAAAACAATCTCACCAGCATTATCGGCTAAATAAAGAATTGTTTTTGCCGATTCTAAATCCTTCTTGAATCCTTCGTAGTCAAATACGCCTTTTCGGCCGGCAGTAAAATTATCTTTCAATAATTTTTGGATCTCCTCCTCAATATCCAGGGTATTCTTTGCCGCGAAATCAATGACATTACCCGCTATAGCAAGTTCAATCGCTGTTAACAAACGATCCTTGGATTGTTCGATCTTTTCTTTAAGTTCCGGATAAAGCTCCATTGCCCGGCGGTTGCTTTCATCTTTAACTG
>Ga0268276_1002196_pt1 | contig 17186 bp, 11 predicted proteins | sample saktaG_4_FD_190145 | JGI IMG/M metagenome (GOLD analysis project Ga0268276, IMG submission 190145) | Saline water microbial communities from Sakinaw Lake, British Columbia, Canada - sak_2010_1_5_45m | ecosystem: Environmental > Aquatic > Non-marine Saline and Alkaline > Saline ...
CAAAAAAGAGTACGGCAAGAAAAAACAAAAAATAAAAGCCAAGCTTGATTTAAAATCAGGCCATCTTGATTTTTGGCAAGAAAAAGAAGTTGTTGACGATTCAATAATTTTGTCTGGCGAAGAAACTGACGATGATATTGAAACAGATGATGGAAAAATAAGATTCAATTCCGAAAGGCATATTATGATTGATGAGGCCAAAAAAATTGAGAAAGATGCCAAAGTTGGTGACGAAATTAGCCTGCCACTTGAAGCCAAAGATGACTTTGGCCGAATTGCTGCCCAAACAGCCAAGCAGGTTATTTTGCAAAAAATTAAAGAAATTGAAAAGGAAGAAACCTTTAAAGAGTTTAAAGATAAAGAAGGCGAGGTGGTTTCGGGCATTGTGCAACGAATCGAGCCAATGGCTGTTTATTTTGACATTGGCCGAACTTCTGGCATTTTGCCAAAAAAAGAACAGTCCCCAAACGAATATTATAAACCTGGCCAAAGGATGAAACTTTTTGTTTTAAAAACCGAAAACACGCCAAAAGGGGCTCAGATTGTTTTATCAAGAGTGTACCCAAAACTCATCTCCAAGCTTTTTGAACTTGAAGTGCCAGAAATTGGGGCTAACCAAGTAGCTATTAGAGCTATTGCCAGAGAAGCTGGGTTTAGGTCAAAAGTAGCTGTTGAAGCTTTAGAAGATGGTATTGACCCAATTGGCTCTTTGGTGGGACAACGAGGCACTAGAATTATTGCTGTAACAAACGAATTAAGCGGTGAAAAAATTGATGTTATTATTTGGGACGAAAGCCCAGAAAGATTTATAGCCAACGCCTTATCCCCAGCCAAAGTTTTGGAAGTTAAAATTTTACCAAAAAATAAAGCTCAGGCCATTATTCCCGATGACCAACTTTCTTTAGCCATTGGCAAGGAAGGACAAAATGTTAGATTGGCTGCTAAATTAACGGGTTGGAAAATTGATGTTAGAAGCGTTAGCCAGCTTCAAAGCGACACAATTCCTAAAGAGCAAATAGCTGATGTTGAAGAACTAGAAGCAGATGCTGATGCTGAAACCGAACCAGAAGTTGAAACCCCAAAAGACCAACCAAACGAGTCTTAATTTTTGACTTTTGCCTTCTAACTTTTAACTTTTTAACCTATGTTTGCTAAAACTTATTCAAGCGCTTTATTGGGAATTAAACCCATCTTGATTGAAGTTGAAGTTTCAGCCAATCAAGGCCTTAGAAGTTTTAATATTGTTGGTTTAGCCGATAAATCAATTGCAGAGGCCAAAGAAAGGGTAACCTCGGCTATTAAAAATACAAAGCTTTCTTCGCCCAACTCCCAAGCTAAAAAAATTGTTGTTAATTTGTCTCCAGCGGATTTAAAAAAAGAAGGAAGTCATTTTGATTTATCAATTACTTTAGCTTATTTACTAGCCACCGAGCAAACAAAATTTAATTCCGAAGGAAAGCTTTTTTTAGGAGAGATAGCTTTAAATGGAGACCTAAAGCCCGTAAAAGGAGCTTTTTCTTTTACTTTATTAGCTAAAGAAAAAGGATTTGAAGAAATATTTTTACCCAGCCAAAACGCTAAAGAAGCTTGGTTTGCTAATTTTTTAAGCTCAAAAAACCCTATAAAAATTATTCCTGTTCAAAGCCTCCAACAAACTCTTTCTTTACTAGAGCAGAAAACAATAAGCGAATCCTTTTCCTATACACAAGAAACCCTAATAGAAGAATCCCAAGAGGTTCAATGGAGCTGGATAAAAGGCCAACCCCACGCTAAAAGAGGTATGGAAATTGCTATGGCTGGCTCGCATAACTTATTTTTGCAAGGGCCCCCCGGAACTGGAAAAACTTTACTAGCTAAAGCCGCTATTTCCATAATGCCCCCTTTATCAAAAGAAGAAACTTTAGAGATAAGTAAAATTTATAGCTCAAGAGGTCTTTTATCAGAACAAAACCCAATTTTACAAAAAAGACCTTTCCGATGCCCCCACCATTCAATTTCAGAATCAGCTTTAATTGGAGGAGGAAATCCCTTAAGGCCAGGGGAGATAACTTTAGCCCATAAAGGAATTTTATTTTTGGACGAATTTCCAGAATTTCATCGCGATGTTTTAGAAAGCTTAAGACAACCCCTAGAGCAAGGAGAAATATTGGTTCAAAGAATAAAAGAAAGTTTTTGCTTTCCAGCTAGGTTTGCTTTAATAGCGGCAGCCAACCCTTGCCCGTGTGGAAACTACAAAAGCCCGGATAAAGAGTGCTCTTGCAATCAAAGCCAAATTGCCTCTTATAAAAGAAAATTAACCGGACCATTAATTGATAGGTTTGATATTTTTTGCTGGGTGCCATCTTTAAAGTATGAAGAGCTTATTGACCAATCAGCAACCAACGAGAACACAGAAAACCCAAAATTAAAAATTGCAAAAGCCCGAGAAATTCAAAATCAACGCTTTGCAAAAGAAAAAATATCCACAAATTCAGAAATGAACATTGAGCAAATAAAAAAACACTGCTTTGTTGACAGTGATTCTCACAGCTTGTTACGAAAATATGTTGATGCTGGGAAATTATCAGCTAGGGGTTTTCATAAAGTTTTAAAAGTAGCTCGCACCATTGCTGATTTATCGGAAAAAGAAAATATAAGCTTTAGCGATATCACAGAAGCAACTAGTTATCGCTTACAAAACACTAACTAGTTGTTTACTTTCGTGCCAACCGCATAATTTCTAAATGGGTTTACAGCAAACCTAACATCAAAGTGAACATGACACCCCCCCTCACCCGCTGGAATTGTTAAGCCAGTGTGACCAATGTAGCCAATAATTTGACCTTGATTTACTTTTTGCCCAGCTTTAATGGCAAAACTTGCTAAATGACCATAATAAGTTACCACTCCATTACTATGAATAATGTTAATATAATTACCAGAAACAGAATCGCTTCCTAATTTTTGAACGGTTCCAGCAGCTGATGCCACCACTGGCCCCCCACAACTTCCATTACTAAAATCAACAGCATTAAACCAGTGCAAACCTTGTGTTACCCTAGCATTACTAATTGGCACCATAAAATAACTATTAGAAACAACAGTTTGGGGAACAGTTTTCACACTAGCCACTTTGGGTTTAACCCCACCCGGTATAACTAAAATATCACCAGCAAAAATAGCTGAGCCATCACTTCCTACATCATTGGCTTCAATAATATCTTGAGACTTTGCTTTGTAAGTAATAGCTAGCTTGCTTAATGTTTCTCCGCTTTTTACAATATGCATTAGCCCAGAAACTGGTAAAATAACCAGCTTTTGATTTGGCTTTAAAACAGATTTTGAAGTTAAATCATTAGCCTGTGTAATAGTGGCTACTGTAATACCAAACTTCTCAGCCAAAGAAGAAAGAGTATCGCCCTCCTCTACTGTGTATTCTTCAATTCCTCTTTTGCCTTCTGCTGTTCCCATTAAATCAGCTAAAGCTCGCCCTGAAACCAAAAATGGTGGACTTTGGGGCTGTAAAACAGAACCCCCAATAATATTTAAATCAATTGTACTAATTCTAGGGCCCACATCACAGAAAAGATAAGGTTCTTGGTTAAAAACATTTTTTTCAATAGCTAAACTTTTTTCATCGTTACCAATAAAAAAAGCTGACAAACCAGCAATTAAAAAACCCAACAAAACGCAATACAAAAATGGAGATTTTACTAATCTCTCGGACCTGTATTTATTAAATTTTAAGTGTTTAGGAATAGATACTTTGTTAATTGATTTAATCCTTAACAATGTCTATAATGCCATAAAAACAATTATATTTCAATGTTTTTTCCACAACTGCCAACAAAAAATAAAAATATCATGCTTCCAAGGATTTAGAAATGTCATACTTGTAAGCCCAGTAGCGATTGCTATAGTTTATTATAAAAAAGTTATCCACAGGTGATGCAATTTGGAGCGATCGCTCCGTTTTGCATCACGAAAATTCAAAGATTAATAGATTAGCGTGTCACCCTGACTTCTCTACCACTCAGCACAGGCGAAGCGAGCCCTCAGTGATTAGCGAAGGGTCTCTGAGATCCTTCGGACTGGTGTCCTCAGGATGACGGCTGGTGCCCCGCGTCGGATTCTTCGGGATTACCCTCAGGATGACACACTCTATTGTCACCCTGAGTGATTAGCGAAGGGTCTCGATCGGGATTCTTCGGGACGACAATTCAGTCGCCTCAGAATGACACAACTACTTGATTCAAAAATAACAAATATAAATGCAAAAAACAGAAATAAAAAATCTTTTAAAACAAAACAATATTTCAGCTTTGAAAAGCTTTGGTCAAAACTTTTTAACTTCCCAAACAGCTATTGATAAAGTTATTGAAGCTTCAAGTATAACTTTAACAGACACAATAGTTGAAATTGGGCCGGGTTTGGGAAGCCTTACTCTTGAAATTGCTAAAAAAGCGGGTAAAGTTATTGCTATTGAAAAAGACAGAAAGCTTTTTGAAATTTTAAAAGAAAGTTTAAAAGCCAGTGGTATAAAAAATGTTTCTTTGGTAAATGACGATGCGTTCAATTTCCAATTTCCAATTTTCAATTTTCAATCAAATCCCAATTTTCAATTTTCAAACTACAAAGTGGTGGCTAACTTACCTTACAATATTGCTGTAGCTGTTGTAATGAAATTTTTAACAAGCAACAATCCGCCCCAAGCAATGGTGGTGATGCTTCAAAAAGAAGTGGCTCAAAGAATTGTAGCCACCCCGCCCAAAGCCAACAAACTAGCTGTTTTTTGCCAGCTTTACTCAACGCCCAAAATAATTGACTATATTCCCTCAACCGCTTTTTACCCCAAACCAAAAGTTGATTCCGCCATTTTAGAACTTATTCCGTGTTGTCGGTATCCGATTTTGGGGAGCCCTAAAAATCGGATACCGACAACCCTTGCTATTTTGGAACAAATTATTAATACTGGGTTTTCTCATCCCAGAAAAACCTTGCTCAATAACTTTGTACGAGGTCTGGGCTCGTACAACTTATCTAAGGAGAGCGTTGTTGAGTGGATAAAAAATGCTGGGCTAGATCCTAGCCAAAGGCCCCAAACTTTAACTATCCACAACTGGCTAACCCTTGCAAAAACCCTAAAAACATTCCACAATAACTAAATATTCCTTCTGTCATCCTGAGCGAAGCGAAGGATCTCATATAAGATTCTTCGCCTGCTGGCTCAGAATGACAGATACTTTTCAATGTCCTCTCCTTACGATAATTTCGCTAAATATTACAATGGTTTGTTTTTCGGACCTTGGCTTAATCTATACTACAAACAATCAATAAAATTTATTAAAAAATATGTCCAAGATGAAGATTCCTTTCTAGATGTTGGCTGTGGTACAGGTGCTTTCTTAAAACAACTCAACAAAGTAAAAAATAACTTAAAGTTTTTTGGAATTGACGAAAGTCAAGGAATGATAAAAGTAGCTCAAAAGCGAAAGTTTAAAAATGCTACTTTCCAAATAGCAAAAGCCGAAAGTTTACCCTTTGAAGCTACTTCCTTTAATTTTATCTCGTCTATAGATAGTTTTGCTTCTTTTGATAAAGAAAAATTTTTCAACGAATGTAAAAGAATACTTAGGCCAAATGGCTATCTTTTTATAAATACCATTGCTATTGGTAAATTTAAAATATTTAATAAGATCCTAATTATTTTAACAAAAATTTTTGGATTAACTGAAAATGTCCATCATATTAGCCTTCGGGATATTCAAAAAATAGCTGAAAGTAAAAACTTTAAACTAATAGAAGTAGAAAGCAAGGGACTGCCGTATTCTCCTTTCTATAAATATTGGTTTATCGTTTTTCAAATAAAATAATCTTTTATGTTAAAGCTTGTAAATAAATTTAAAAGCCTTTTCTTTCAAAAAAATATTCTCGTCCTTCTTTCTTTAGCTATTTTATTTTTAACTTTTTATCCAATAAAAGCTTATGCCATTGATCCCGTCACAGCTATTATCGTAGCCTCAGTTCTTGTCCCCATTGTTACAGTTGCACTTGGAGCTTTTGCGACAGGTCTTACTTTTATTGTTATTGTCCAAGGTATCCAATTATTAGGATTGCTTGCAGGTGGTGCTATCCTAAGAATTGGTATTAGTTTCCTAAATTGGGGTATAAAAGGAGGACCTTTTGCTTTTTGGTCAATGACTAATCCTAGCAGTAATAAAATAATTGAAATTGGCTGGACCCTTTCACGAGACTTAACAAATATGTTCTTTATCTTAGGATTGGCATATATTGGTTTAGCCACTGCTTTAAATTTTTCTAGTTTTAATACTAAAAAAACTTTCACTACCCTTTTAATAGTAGCCCTGCTTATTAACTTTACTCCCGTAATTTGCGGATTAATCGTTGATGGCACAAATATAATAATGAACTTCTTTTTCTCAGAAGTTAATTTTGATCAAATGGCAGACTCCTACACGCAACTTATCAACACCGGAGGATACGAAAAAGTTGCAAAAGAAAACCTGTCTCATTTTGAGTGGATTATAAAAACTATAATTCTACAGTTCTATTCTTTTGGTGCTGGACTTGTCCTTTTAATTTTTGCTGCCATTCTACTCCTTCGCACTTTTATAATTTGGATATTAGTTATCCTATCTCCTTTTGCATTTTTCTGTTATATTTTTAGTTTTTCTAAGCAATGGTTCTCTAAATGGTGGAAGTACTTTATAGAATGGGCATTTGTTGGCATTCCAGCTGCATTCTTCTTATATTTAGGAAACCATTTATTGGTTTTAACAAAATCAGCGCCAATAATGGGAGCATCTGAAACACTGGGCTTTTGGAACGCTTTAACGCCCTACCTCGTCTCAGCACTCTTTTTACTAATTGCCCTTATAAGCACCCTAAAAATTAAAGCTGCTGGGAGTGGCTTTATTATGGGAGCCGCTAATAAGATAGTAAAGTCGCCTTTAAGGGCCAGCCAGCTTATAGGAGGCACTGCGGGGGAAATGGCAGGGGCTGCTGTTGGAGGAGCCCTTGCTGCTGCTGGCTTAAAAGGAGCAGCAAAAGCAAGAAGTCGCTCATTAGCTACTGAAGAAGGTCAAAAATGGGCAACAGACCATCCAATAAGGGGGGCTATAGCTAAGGCAAATCGTTATGTTTTTGGTAAAAAAGATGAATATACAAACGAAGAAATCAAAGAAGGTAAAAATAAATCCTGGCACCGAGTAACTGCTAGAACGGCCCTTACCCCAATTACTCTTGGTGCAACACTTTGGGGACGCACTGCTCAATCGCAAGCCACTGCTGCTCTTAGTAAACAACAAGAAGAAATAGGAAAGAGAGGAGCAATGAAGGGTAAATCGCTTCCAGAAAAAAGAGCTTTCAAAGATAGTCTAGGGCTAAAAAGCGGAGCAGAGCAAATACAAGGAGTGCTTGATATTTTGGAAGATGGGGATGCGGGAGATGTTTGGGATTTTGACAATACAGCTGATTTAGACCAACTTAGAAATATTTTACAAAAGGCTGTAAGAACTTCTCCTGAAAAATTCAAAAAACTTCGTCTTATTGATTTTATGGACAAAGATCCAGAAAAAGATGAACTTGGAAATATTACAAAAGAAGGAAGGAAAAGTCTTTTGTCTCAAATTTATTCAGCTAATAAAGACAAGCTTACTAAAGATTACCTTGACAGAGCTGGGCTTTTACTTTCTGATTCAGATAAGAAAAAATACAACTCAGCAGAAGCTCTCAAAGGCACTGGGCTTGAGGTAGTAGATGAAAAGGAAGATGCAATTGAGTTGATTAAACGAAAGCTAATTGACAAAGGTAAGGCAAGCGATGTAGCCATAATGAACAAGCCAGATTTAATGGCCTTATTAAAATCAAACGAATTCCAAAAATTTGGTAACCAGGCTCAAATTGCTAAAGCCGCAGAAAACTTCGCTAGTGAAGCGGTTGACGCACTCCGAGGAATAATGAAAGAAAAAACAGAAGAAAGCCCAAGTTTTTACTACGATCATAACCCTCGCTTACATAATTATTTCAAAAGTACTCCTGCTCGCACACTTGGGTTTAGTTACGACTATGACGATAAGGAGAAACAAAAAGAAAAAATTGATGTATTGAGTCAAAAGATGGAAGCTCTACAAGACTTTCAAAAAGAAAAAAATCACATTGATGAACAAATTCAAGAATTCGAAAACCTTAGTGCTAGACATCACAAGAAGGAAATATCTGAACTAGAATACCAAAAAGAAGCTATAGATAAAAACATCCAAAAGGTACAATCAGAAATAAAAGAGCAGGAAAACGTAAAAAAACAGAACGATGAAGCTGAGAAGCAAAAGCAAACACCCCCAAATAATGAGCAAAAAAAGCCACCTGAAAATAAATACAAAGGAATGGGGAGGCGTCAGATATAATTGTGTAATTCAAAAGGGAGGCTTTAATTTGCCTCCCTTTTTATATTATTTTTTTTGACCAAACATCATTCTAATAAAGCTTGCTATGCTTGCATCACTAGGATAATACTGATCATTGTCGCTTGTCTCCCTGTCCAATCCTTGTTTGAGAAAATCTTTAAATTCCTCTTTAAGTTCACCCTCCCGAAGCCTTTTACTAACTTCTTCTTCTGGAATATCTAAAGTTCCCGCAATTGCTTTAATAGCAAAGCCACTAGTACGGCTTAAAAGATTAGCTTGTACGGCATCTCCTTCTATCTCCAGGGCTTCAGCCTCAGCCTTAGCCTTTATTACCTTAACCTTCTTATCCGAGTCTGCCTTTATAAGAGCTGCTTCTCTAGCTTTCTCTTCCTCATACCTCTTATTCGCGTCATCTCGAAACTTTTGATCTGGATCTATCTTATAAACTTTAAATCCCTCTTTGTAAAAAATCATTCCGAAAACCGAGAAACACTCTTCTTTTTCATTTGGAATTTCATTCTTAGGAATATAAGTTGCAACAGAGTCAACAGCCCCTTTAAATAAAGACCAGAAGAGCTCGTTTAAGTCTTCTCCCTCTTTGATCTCCTTTCCGAATATAATCTTTCTCTTTTTATGAACAGCTACTTTTCCTTTGTTGGCTCTCATAACTGTCAGCTCTTCCCAAGAAAAACAAGCTATCATATTCTCAAGAATTGGCCATAAGGTCGCCCCCGTGCTTTCAACCCAATTCTTTGTGCTAAGCATAGACGAACGAGGACAATAAACTCTAGCAGGAGTAACTATCCTTGCCCCCACAATGGGAACCCTATGTATATCCTCAATTGCCTCGCCAGGACTTTTCTTATAGTCAAAAACATACTGATCAAGAAAAAGCTTAATCCCTCGCAAAAACTCATCATATGTTTTCATTTTGCCGACTTCATTTTCTCTAAAGGCCTTCCATGATTGATGTATAATAGCAACCTCATGAAGAGATGGAGGAAATCCTATCCATTTTATACCACCCAAAAATCCTTGTTTCGGCTGACTTGGTAATCCATTATCCTTAAAATACTTCTCAACATATTTCTTTTTCTCCTCCTTTTTGTCTGGGGGTTTAAAACCATCTGGTAACCTTATAATAAAATCATGGTCAAGATAAAAACCCTCGTAATTCATTAAAGTTTTGTCGTATTTTGCTCCATGAAAAACAAGAATAGCCTCTGATTCGTTAACAAAAGCCCAAGAAAGATCTCTTGGTGCAAAAAACATAGGAATGGTAAAATTAATGAATATCCACACTCCAACAACCAACCCTACAAGAATAACTAGGCCTGCAAAAAATAGTTGTTGAACAAATCCTAATAATAAGCTAACTAAAACCCAAGTGATTGTCCAAACAATAACTATTGTTAGCCAACCCTTGCCACCAACTTTCTTTTCTTCTTCTTTATTTTCCACTTTAACCGATCTCCTTTTCAAATTAGTACAAATAGGGAGGTTAACGCCTCTTTATTAAAAACCAAAAATAATGTTTTGCTTATTTATTTTTTAAAGACCTCCCTCTACTAAACTTCTATCAAAAAAACCTTTTTTATAATGACATAAATGATTTGAAAAGTCAACCAGCCAAAAAGAAGAAAAACTCTACATATGTAGAGTTTTCTAAAAATTTGCCAGTAACATGGTGTCGGCTTGCACGGAGAATTTCAGAAGAAATTCTCGGAAACCGCACAAAAGTGTCGCTGGAAAATTATATTACAATCCCTCTCGTGTTTTTCAAAAATAAATTTTGAAAAACTATCCAGAGGGTATTTGTCTAATTAACTAATTTCAGTATAACAAGCCACAAAAACTTGTCAAGACATCTTGCTTTGTTCTATAATTAACTAAATAAAAAGTAAAACTATGAACAAACTTTCAAAAGATGAGGCTTGGAAAATTTACGAAACATTACCCAAAAATTTACAGCTAGCTATTTTTAGCGAGGAAACCGCCAACTCTATTTTAAGTGCTTGCCAAAGAAATGGCTTAATAGACCAACAAACCTCGCAAGTGGCAGAGCTTATTGGCTATTCTTTAATGGGCTTATTGCCCTTGGAAAACCTTACAAACGAAATTATAACAACCACTGGCATTGAACAAAATAAAGCTCAACAAACTTATAATGAATTAAACCGTTTGGTTTTTTCTCCAATTAAAGATTCTTTACAAGAAATCTATAATTTAAAAACAACAAATCAAAAAGCAGAAAACCCTAAAGTTCCCACCGCCCAACCAAAAGAAGAAACCCCTCCCTTACCCGATCAAAAGAATCAACCAGCTGGACCCGACACTTACCGAGAGCCAGTTGAATAAAAATAAACTAATTAAAAAACTACAGTTCCTGCTCTATAGAGCAGGAACTGTAGTTTTTTAATTTTCAATATTATTTACTTTGAATTACGAAATAGATAAGAATGGGTCATTCTGAGCCGAGCACTTCGCTGCCACTCAGCACAGGCTCCGCGAGCCCTGAACGCAGTGAAGGGGCTCGGAGATCCTTCGGCTGGTGCCTCAGGACGACAGCTGGTGCTGTCGGATCCTTCGGGAGTACCCACAGGATGACGACTTGTGCCGTCTTTATTTTATAGGATAAACCGCGATGGCAGCGGCACAGGACTTAATAAACCACCTACCAAATCCCATTTTTGACCCGCATTGTCCAATTTCATTATCCTCTAAATTATTCTCAGAGCTTGTAAAAACCTCATTACGACTAGCTGCTTTTGTGTTAAACCGAAGAGCTTCCCACCACACCGCATCCTTAAGCTCCCCCATTAAAACAACTGCGCATTTCCCTTTTATTGTTATTGACTTTATATTATTGGCAAAACTTATTAATATCTTTTTTCCGTCACTAGTTGTAAATTCAGGTAAAACACTATCTTTGCAATGAGTCTTTCCAAAAGAAAAATCGTCGAAGTTAAACGGTAATGGCACTGGTAAATACCACGGCATTGGATAATAAACAATGTTTGTCTCGTTTTTCTTTGATGTATCTCCTGTGTATGATAAACAGTACCCTCGACCTAACTTCTCCGTGCAAATACTAACTTCTTGGCAATCTTCTAGTTTATTAGACAGCTCAAAAACTTGAATTGAAGCTACCTTTTTATCTATAAATCCATACCTGCCCCCTTCACTTACATTATATAATGCATTGTTTGAAGCCCAGATACTCTTCCTATTTGCGGTTTTTTGAATTCCATTTTCAATAAAAATTTCTCCATTATCTTCAAATTTAATCATTGGCAAATGCCCAAAATTATACTTTATCCAATAATAAAGTTTATTGTCTGTGTTTTGAAAAAGCAAAGTACTTAACTGTTTAGCTGTATCTGCTATAGATTCATCAAGGGTTAACAAAGAAGCGTTTTTTGCACTTCCTTTATTGAAAAGAGTTTCGTTTATCGGCGTACCACAAACACTATAAGCAGGCAAAATTGTTTTTGTTTTTTGTGACATAACATCCCCTTCTTCACCATACATTCGTTGTTCAAAAAAAACTTTTAAATTGCCCGAAAAATTATCGTTTTCATGCAAGATTGCTAAAAAATCGTGCTCCTCTTTTTTTGTATTTTCTTTGCCGTCCTCATCAATAAAAACTCGTGTTACATCATTAATTATTTTTATTTCACTTGCCTTTTGATCAAAATTTACGCTAGAACTTCTAAAATCTTTAGCTGAAACATCAAAATAACGATTATCGCTATTTTGAGAGTAAAGATAAACTCCTGGAGTTGACCAAACAATTTTCACCGAAAGAGGGGGATGTTTTATGTTGGTACCAGTTTTTGTTGCTCCTTGATTTTCATCTTTTAAGCGAAAATCTTGATTATCTACCAAATTAAAATAGTTACTGCCAGTATCTATACAACCAGAAACTGTTGCTGTTTTTTTATCCTCTAACTTGTTAACATCTTTATCCGCTGTAAAATAATTAGCTGCTTTAAGATACTTAGTTGGCGCTAAACTAAAAAAATGATATTCAAACGATTGAAAATTATCATAGGCCATGCCAAGGCAATTAGGACTTATAATGATTACATCTTTAATCGCAGAATGAGAAACTATACAGTTTATATTCCCTGAATTATTCTGAGCTACTTTATTGTCATCTCCATCAAGCAGTCCTCTGTAGTCATAAGGCATTGGTTTGTCTTCTGGCTGTTGGAAATTAGTTTGGCTATAAAAAATTACTCTAGCACCCTGAGCTTTTTCACCCCAAAAAGCAAGAGCATACGGCCGAAAATCAGCAAAGTTTAATTCTGCGTTTATTTCTTCTGGCACTATAACTGTTGGAAACTTTTTTTTCTCTTCTTTAGCTATTGTTATTAAATGATCTTCGTCTTCGTCATCACACTTTGAAAAAACCAAAGGACCAAACTCAGCAGTTAAATCTGGAGAACTGTGGCTTATAAGTTTAGCTTGATTGTTTTGCACTAAATCGTTGATAATGGCTGGGTCAGTAGCTTTCCTAAACTTCTCATAGCCCTCTTTTGTAAAAAACACTATCCCTTGCTTTAAAGGAATATAGGTTATTTTTGGGATAACTATGGTGGGGTTTATGGTGTGTAAAACAAACCAAGTACCAATTAAAATTAACAAACCCAAAAGTGAACTATAAATACGCGTTTTGGCAGAGGACATTTTAGAAACATCCCCGCTTGATGAAACATACTGAATACCCCCTAGTATTAAAACCAAAATGGCAGCTAAAATACACAACCAAACAATTAAATTAAAAATATACATTACTAGCTTGGGAATGCTTTCAGAAGCCGTGTTACTAACAAGCTCATTGCCCCCAATGTTGGGATAACTTTGCTGAGCTTTAAATTCAGCTAAAGCCAAAAAAGGACTACTTAAAAATAATCCAACCAGAAGAGCTAAAAGTATTTTTTTATACATTTTTATCATAGTGATTGTTAACATCAATAATTTCAACCGCATCCCTGCTTTTAAAAAAGAAAAGGGCTCGATATTTCTTATCAAGCCGAAAACTCCAAATCCTCATCTTTTTCGGCTCAAGCAGTTCGGTCTCAAGGCTGGGGTGAAAAAGATTATTCTCAAAAAGTTCTTTTTGTTTTTCAAACTTTTTCTGCAAATTTCTTTCTTTCAAGTATTTTTGGATATCAGAATGAATAGGAAAAATTTTCATTGATTTTAATCAGAAAAGTAAGAAGACCTTTTAAGTCCTTTTTCCATATCGTTAATGAAACTAGCCCCGTAGAGGCCTGTGGCTTTGAACTCTTTTATAATCTCCTTGGTTTTTTTAGTTGGCGGGCAAGCAAAAATATCTTCCTGTTTTTTAATAATTTTCGCTAAATACTCGTACAACAGGGCTTTTTCCATCAATTTTTGATATTCTTTTTTGGATAAGGTTATTGTGTCCATATAAATTACTTCTATCATAGCACAAAACTTATATTATTTAATAGGAAAAACAGCTATTGATGAAGCGCAAGGCACTCGCTTTAAGCTTAAATGCCAAGTTCTTTTTGTGCAAGAGCCAATTGGCTGGTTGTCTAAACTTAAATACATCATATTGCCTGCATTTGAAACCATATCAGCCTGAGTAAATATTTGAGAATTAACCCCAGGGTTGCCATTGTCCCAACATTCTTTTGTTTTTTTACCTTTGATGCAATCCTTTATTCTTTCCATTTTAACAGAGTTTTCAAACAAAACCACAGCACAATTACCCTTAATACCAATGGAGTGGATGTTATCAGCAAATTTATCATTGTCATCTTTTTCTAAAGCCTCACCCCCTGTAGATAAAGCACCTACCAATCTTTCAGGAATAGCCACAGGAATTAACCAAGGCATTGGTAAGGTAAAAGTTTGAAAACCATCCTCTTCTCTACCATTGTTAGTAAAAGAAAGGCAATAACCGTTCAAGTCTATACCATTGCAAATTCTAACTTCGCGACACTCATTATCGTCAAGCGGCGCTAACTTAAAAATTCCAGCTGAAGAAACTCCATTTACAGTTCCAAATTGATCAGTTCCGTTCACATCTATTTTTTCAGGATTTAAGCTTACTACATCTAGTTTTTTTATATTACCAACTGCTTCTTGGCTTTTATTTTCAAAAATATCTTTAGTATCATTAAAAAATCTTGCAGTGTCTTTTATTACATCCAAATCTTGCGCTTTGTTATTTAAAAGCCCTCCTAATTTAAATGCATTCTCAAGATAAACATTAGGAAAATCTATTGCCTGCTTTTCAAAAAAAATTCTAAACCTTCCTTTATAAAAAACATCACTAAATAACACTGCTAAAAGGTTTTGCTCTTTTGGGTCTTGGTCGTTTGGTTTTTTGTTTTTTATTTCAATTTGAACAGCTTGGTTGTCAAAATCAAATGTTGCGCTAGCAAAATTTGGATAACTCATTTGCAAATATCTTTGCCCGCCTTTGCCCCCAACATATTCAAGATAATCTCTGTTATCCACATCAGTTGTAATGTTATGAGTTAAGTCATCTGATATTACAGCTACTGGCTTATCTGAGCCATAAAGATAAACTCCAGCTCCAATTCCTTGAACTGAAAAAGAAAGAAGGGGATGGGGTATTGCTGTGCTTTTGGTAAACTCTTTGGAGTCTTTAGCATCAAGGTAAAATACAGGATTGGTGTAAGGTTCTAACCTTAAAACCTTTAAGTCTATTGGAACACCAAAAGAAGTAACGCTAGAGTCAATTATTTCTCCATTAGAACCTTTTATGCCCTGATAAGTATAAGTGGTTTGAGTTCCTAAAAAGCCTTTTTCAGAAAAAGCCTTTACTTCAATATTTTTTTTGCCTATACCATAAAAACCAATGTATTGAGGGGTAAAACCTCCAAAAGATAGAGAAGTAGCATCTTCGGGCTTAATCAGCTGGCCAAAAAAAGTTGTTAAATCCATATTTTGGGATGGAGCATATTTTGCTAATCCTTGGTCAACAATTGAGTCAAGCTTTACTTGGTTGACTTGCCCGGGTGGTGTTATTTCATTTGGTGTGTAAAGTTGCTCAAATCCTTCTTCAGAAAATAAAATAACATTTGAATCTTCAAAACCACCCACCCTAGTTAAAGCTGGCACTTTAACTTGAGGCATTATAAGTTGCAAAATCAAATAAGACAAAACAATAATAGCAATTCCCAAAAAAGATTTACCAGCCCTTGTTCTGGCAGTTCTCATACCCCCAGCATTTCCAGAAGAAGAAAAATACTGCACCCCAGCCACTATTAAGCTTAAAGTAGCTAAACCAACAGTTAAAATAAAAGCTAGGTCTGTAAAGTATTTAACTAAAGAAGCTATGTTAACAGCTTTGTTTGTATTATTGTTTTCTTGAGTAATATTATTAAGCGATTGCCCACTATCAGTAATGCCTGGAATTATTGGATAATTTTGTTCCAACCTTAAACCAGCCAAAGACACAGCTGGCAATAATAAAACCACTAAAATTGTTAAACTAAAAATTTTATTTTGGAGTTTTACAGTCATTGTATTCTTCTTTTACTTTCTTGCAAGCGGATAAATTACAAACTTTTCCATTTCTCATATCAGAATTCTCACATTGCGATTTATTGCGTGTTGCTTCGTTATAACAGCCAGCATCAATAAATTTCTGAAATTCATCCCTAAAGCACAACGCCTTAAAAACAGAAAAACCATTTTCTCCATAATAAGCAATTGATGCTTTCTTTTCAGAACTAGGCCAACCCATTTTAGCTTTTAACATAACAGCAGCAGCTACAAAGCTATCCCTCATGTTCCAAGGATTAGCAAATTCAGCTCCAGTTATTTCTTTGGCTTTATTTTTGTATATATCCCATGTTGTCGGTATAAACTGTGCAGCTCCCATTGCACCTCCACCGCAAGTAAGATTAAGCCTCTTAATTGTATCGTTGTTAACAATATGGAGGTCGCTCATAATTCTATAAAATGCATTCTTAGCGTTTTCATTAAGCCCAGCAGTATCCACATTACAATTACCAACATCGCTTCTAAAGCTTGACTCTTTAAAAATTGTAGCCATTAAAAAAGCAATGCTAACTTCTGGAACTGCTCCATTCACATCTTTCGCCAATTGATAAGCTTCAGGAGCTGAAATCTGTTTTTGAGAAAAATTAACAATGGTTTCTCCTGTTTGAGAAAAAGATACATCAACTTCCTGAACAGTGGAAAATTCTTGATCATACGCATACCACTTAGGGTTTTGAATGGGCTCTTCACGGCAACACACCCAGTTGCTTTTACTTCCCCCACACACCCAATCTAAACATTGCTCTTGAGTTAAGCCCTCGCACAAACATTCATAGCACTCGCTGTTAACGCCACCAGCACACTCATTACCACAACACTGCTTGCTTTGCCCTTTAATAGTGGAGCACTTATCATTTTGTCCACTTACTTTCATTTTTTGATAACATACATCTCCTTCATAAGGAGCGTGTTCCCCCCAAGCACAATCACTGCCCCAGTTTCCACTGGTGCATTTTGTAGCATCGCATTCTGGACTTTCGCATTTAGAGCATTTTTGAGTTTCAGCTGATTCGTTCCCTGTGCTATAAATTTTACAGTTCAACGAAGCGTAAACCGATTTGCCTTCACATTTTGCTAAACAGGCCCGACACTCATTGCTTAAATTATTATCAGCACATTCTGCTGTGCAAGTTTCTGACCAAGGCTTAGGCGAATACATTCCTTTAGCTAAAGCTGACAAACAACTTAAGGGATACATTTCTCCCA
>Ga0268276_1002198_pt1 | contig 17174 bp, 10 predicted proteins | sample saktaG_4_FD_190145 | JGI IMG/M metagenome (GOLD analysis project Ga0268276, IMG submission 190145) | Saline water microbial communities from Sakinaw Lake, British Columbia, Canada - sak_2010_1_5_45m | ecosystem: Environmental > Aquatic > Non-marine Saline and Alkaline > Saline ...
CAATATGCAGAACTATTCCCTGCTGAAACGGGCCGGACGATCAAAAAAACCGGTACTGTTAAAGCGCGGAATCTCAGCGACAATCAATGAATTTCTGCTGGCTGCTGAATATATCATGTCCGAAGGAAATTATAATGTCATTCTCTGTGAGCGGGGTATTCGGACTTTTAATGAATATACCCGTTATACTCTGGATATCAGCAGTATTCCCGAATTGAAACAGCAATCCCATTTGCCGGTATTGGTGGATCCCAGTCATGCATCCGGCCGCCGGGATATGATTATTCCGCTTTCCAAAGCCTCCATTGCCGCCGGGGCTGATGGAATTATGGTGGAAGTACATCCGTTCCCGGATAAAGCCCTGTCCGACGGTTATCAATCCATTACCTTTGACCATTTTTCAGCCTTAATGAAAGAGCTGGATACGATCGCCAAAGCCGTTGGGCGGAGACTATAAATGGCCGATATCAGGCTGTCGAAATTACATCAGCTAAATGGTGAATTGACTGTTCCCGGTGATAAATCAATTTCCCACCGGACGGCAATGTTTGCGGCTATTGCTGATGGGATCAGTACAATAAAAAATTATTCCTCAGCGATCGATTGCCAATCCACATTGGACTGTATGCGACAATTGGGAACCACCATTCGTCGCGAAGGTCAGGACATTCACGTCCATGGCAAGGGGCTCCGGACTCTGAGCGAACCCGATGATATATTGAATTGTGGAAATTCCGGTACGACAATGCGCCTCCTTTGCGGGTTGCTGGCCGGGCAAAACTTTTCAACGGTACTCACGGGTGATGCCAGCCTGCGCCGGCGCCCCATGGATCGCATTATCAAACCCCTGGTAAATAACGGTGCTGAAATTCTCGGCCGGCAATCAAATCGGCTCGCGCCCTTGTTTATTCGTGGAAAATCCCTTTCCGATGTGATTTATGAATTGCCGGTCGCCAGTTCCCAGGTGAAGTCTGCGGTTCTGCTGGCCGGGCTTTATGCTGCCGGAAGTGTTCAGGTTACTGAGCCGGTGGCAAGCCGCGACCATACCGAACGAATGCTGGCTTTTTGCGGAGTGGATATTCGGCGGGACGGCAACATCATTTCCCTCGAAAAAAACCGAAAGTTATCAGCCCGTGATTTCCAAATTCCGGGGGATATTTCCTCGGCGGCATTTCTGATTGCCATGGGATTATTGGTGCCCGGCAGTCATCTGCGCTTAAAGGATGTGGGCATTAATCCAACCCGGACCGGGCTTTTAACAGTATTGAAAAACATGGGCGCTGACCTTCGGATTGAGAATGAACGTTCTGTGTCCAACGAACCGGTTGGCGATATCCTTGTCCAAAACGCTGAACTAAGGGCTGTTGAAATTGGCGGAACTCTGATTCCGAAACTGATCGATGAACTGCCGCTGATTGCTGTCATTGCGACCCAGGCACAAGGAAAAACAGTCGTCAAAGATGCCCTGGAATTGCGGATCAAAGAGAGTGATCGTATTTCCGCGATTGTCGGTGAATTGAAGAAAATGGGTGCATCGATAGAAGAGACTAAAGATGGTTTTGTTGTCGAAGGTCCGACGCCGCTTCACTCTGCTGTGTGCAACAGCTATGATGATCATCGGATTGCCATGGCACTTTCCGTGGCGGCCTGGATTGCCGATGGTGAATCAACGATCAAAGATGCCGATTGCGTGGGAATTTCCTTTCCGGAGTTTTACAACATGGTACGGAATTTATAATCGATTTTAAGTGGTTATATAAAGTATTTCTATCTGCAAGCTTTGAATTCAGCAAAGAAGTCCTGGGTGGAAGTTTTGGAAAATGTAAAAAGATTGCTTATTCCACCCAATAAATTGGGTGGTCACTCTTTGATATGAACACTATTAATTGAATTAATCAGTCAAATGATTATCTATCGCGTATAGAATCAGTTCCGATGTATTTTTCAGGTTCAGTTTTTCCATGATACGCTGACGGTAGGTGCTGACGGTACTGCTACTGATCGCCAGGCGCTCGCTGATTTCGGCGATGGACTTGCCGCTTGCCAGCATTTGTATAACCTGGAATTCACGATCCGACAGGTTCTCATGGGAGAGTTTCTCTTTCTTTTTCCCGCCGATATTATTGGCCAGTTGCTCGGCAACGACCTCGCTGATATACATTCGTCCGCTATGAATTTTGCGGATAGCCGTGATCAGTTCATCAGGAGCACTCTCTTTGGTGAGATATCCCAGGGCGCCGCCTTTCAGGGCCCGCAATGCGTAGTGTTCTTCGGAATGCATGCTCAGGATCAGGATCTTGACATTTGGAAACTGAATACGGATATCGCTGAGAATATCCAAACCGGTTTTGCCGGGCATCGATATATCCAGAACGATGACATCACACGCATTTTTACCGAGGGTATCCATGATCTCAAAGGCGTTGCCGGCCTCTCCAACGACTGTCAGGTCATTTTCACGGGACAGGATTTTTTTGAACCCTTCCCGGATCAGGCTGTGGTCATCGGCAATCAGAATATTGATCATGTGCTTCAAATATTAATATAATGTCTCTAAAAATCCAGTGATATTTTTCAACCGGTTCAATTATTTTTTGGGAATCTCCAGGATGATTTCAGTACCCTGGCCCGGCTTTCCAGTGATTGTCAGGTTTCCGCCGAGAAACAGGGCCCGCTCTCGCATGCCGGTCAGACCGTAACTGTCAGATTTCTCCATTTTGGCGGGATCGATGCCGACGCCGTCATCCCGCACCTTAAGTATGATCAGATTGTTCTTTTCACTAAAGGATGCATGGACGGTTTGGGCCCGGGCATGTCGGATAATATTGGTCAAGGCTTCCTGAAAAATCCGAAAGAATGCCAGATTCTGTTCATTACCCAGGGCGATTTCTTTTACTGAGGACCTGAAGTGACCGGTAAGTCCGCTTTTCCGGGTCATTTCAGTCATTTGGGTGCGCAGGGCGTCTACAAGATCCATGGATTCAAAGACTTCGGGCCGGAGCCGACTGATCAGATCACGGATTTTGCGGATACTTTCATCAATCAGGTTTTTCATGGAGGCAATATCCGCGCTGTGTTTTTGCAGGATTTCCGGAAAGCTGCTCTGTAACTCGGAACCAAAAATAGAAATGTCAATTTTCAGGGCAGTCAGGATCTGGGCGATTTCATCGTGAATTTCCCGGGCAATTGCCTTACGCTCATCTTCCCGGATATTTTGCAAGTGTGACGCGAGTAAGCGTAGGCGCTTCTCGGAATTCTCCAGTTGGCGAATAAATTCCAACCGTTGGGTAATATCCTCAAAGATCACGCAGAACCGGTCGGGCGAATCCCAAGGGCGGTAGGCATTGCAATGATACCATTTTTTCGTCGGGTCGTGGTACATTTCAAAGGATCGTGATTTACCACTGATGGCTATGCTGCCATAGTACTCGATCCAGCTCTCCTCAGTTTCCGGCCACACTTCGTGGACGGTTTTACCTTTGACTTCATCATTTTTCACACCAGTAATTTTTTCATACGCGTCATTGATATAGACAAAGCGGTAACTGACAAACGTACCCTTGTCGTCGAACACCGAATCAAAAATCACAAAGGCGTTAATCATGCTCTGAAGCATCCATTGGGTTTCGGTTGCCTTGTTTTTTAGGGCATTCTGAGCCAATATCCGTTCCGTCACATCCCGAAAGATGGTTGCAAATTTTCCCTGTTCCGGAGAATAGGCTATCCCTTCATAATAGCGGTCCAGTTCCTGTGAGTAGTTTTCAAACTGTTTCGGATTTCTGGTACGAACGACCTCTCCGTAAGTTTCAATCCAGTATTTCTCCGTTTCGGGCAATACCTCAAGAACAGTTCGTCCAATGAGTTGATTTTGCTTAAGGCCGGTCAATTTTTCAAAAGCCGGATTAACGGCGATGAAGCGATAATCCACCGGATTCCCCTTTTTATCGAAGATCATCTCATGCAGGGCAAAAGCACTCAGCATCTCTTCGAAAAGCGAACGATATTGTTCTTCACTTTCCCGCAGGCTATTCTCCATCTGTTTGCGTTCGGAAATATCCACATGGGTGCCAATCATCCGGACAGCTGTGCCGTTTTCATCAAAAACAGTATTGGCGCGGGATAAAACGTCTATCCAATGCCCGTCTTTGTGCTTCATTTTAAATTCAATCAAAAAGCGATCACGTTTACCGGTGGTGCATTCCTTAATCACATTCCAGGTTTTTTTCAAATCTTCCGAATCCGTCAGGCGTTCCCACTCAGATAATTCATTTTTTATTTCATCATTGGTATATCCGAGCATAGTTTTCCAGCCGGGCGAAAAATACACCTCATTAGTCATCAGGTTCCAGTCCCAGATACCATCTTTGGCAGCCTGCATGGCAAGATTGAAGCGTTCCTGACTTTCACGCAGAGCATTTTCGATTTCCTTCCGTTCGTCAATTTCCCGGTTCAGGTCTTCGAGAACATTCAGCATTGCTTTGGAATTATTTTGAATTTCCAATTCAGCCAGTTTGCGATCGGTAATATCAATCAGAATTCCTTGCGATCCGATGATCTTGCCGGTTTGTTCGTCTTTTATCGGCACGGCCGTATCATGTAACCAGTGTTTCACGCCATTTGGGGTAATAATGCGTAATTCCGTGCTATAGTGGCCCGTTTTTCCATTTTGAAAATCGGCACTGTTTTTGACAGCTGCTTTAAATTCTGAAGTTCCTGTTTTCAGGTAATCACTTACCAAAAGTTTCATTTTTGCAACGGTCATCTCTTCACTTGGAATACCGAGAAGCTCCATTGATTTCTGGCCAAAGTAATCATACTTCCCGGTTTGATAATTCAGTTGATAAGGAATACCGTTGGCATTTTCAATGGTATCCTGGTAGAGCCGGTGAATTTTCCGGATTTCAGCTTCCGCCTGTTTCAGGTCCGTAATATCGGAAATGATTCCAATCACACCGATGGGTTTTCGGTTTGCACCGTATAATGTGGCCTTATCGAAAATAACGTTTTTGATATTGCCGTCCTTTGCCTGAATTTTCCATTCGTAATGCTGGGTGCCGGGATGCTCAATCAGTTCCAGGTCTTTTTGATGATACATATCGGCGAATTCTTTTGGGACAATGTCATAGGCTGTTCTTCCCAGGATCTTTTCCTGGGGGAATCCGATAAATTTGCTGAAAGCCTTTATTGCAACCGGTATATTTCCCTTCAGAATCTTTATAAAAGACCGGGCTGGGAATGGTATTGATCAGGGTCTGCAGAAACTGGAACTGTTCCAGCAATTGCTTCTGGGATTCATGATGCTGAGTGACATCTTCGCCGGAGCTGAGCAGCCCGATAATCTTGCCGTCATCATCTTTCAGGATGGAATTGTGCCAGGCAATCAGGCGTTCCTCGCCGGAGCTGTTAACGACTGGATTTTCATAGAATTCTACCGGCGACAGGCGTCCGGCAATGATTTTGTCGTATACTTTTTTGACAGCATCTTTATTTTCTTTTGGTAAAAAGTGGTCGAACCAGTTTTTACCGACAATTTCATGTTCAGAATAACCCAGGATTTCACAGGTTTTGGGATTCGCCAGGGTCACCAATTGGTTTTTATCGAAAACAATAATCATCGTTCCAGCCATCCGCAGGTAATGACTGGCCCGTTCCATCTCGTGCTTTAATGCTTTTTCGGATTTTACTTTCTCGGTGACATCTTCAATGGCGGCAACCATACCTATAAAATTCCCGGAATCATCCAGCTGCGGGGCGGCATTAATCCGGAGAAGGGTTTGTTTCCCGTCGGGCCACTGGATGGCGTGCTGAATATTGTAGGCTGATTTGAGGGTTTTTTTAATCACAGAAAAGGGAAGTTGCTCATCGGGAAAGGGTTTGCTGTCAAAATCGGTGATTAACCAGGCGGGATCATTGTATGTGAGTTGAGTAATGGATTCTTTTTCCAGACCGAGGATTTTTTCGGCTTCTTGGTTGGCAAAGGTGATCTGACCAACGGTATTGGTCACTACTATACCGATTGGAGACGTTTCAAGAATATTTTGAAGCAGTTGCTGGTCGGCTGTTTTAGAATTTGCCGTCATTATCTTCTCCAGTTTATCCAGTTATATTATCTGTCAGCACTTTCCGGGGCAGAATATCTTCTTGGTATTCCCAACTTTTCGCAGAGTTCGTTGATTTCCTGTTTCAGTTCTATCATGCGGGTTTCACGTCCGACCATCACCTTGTTGAAGCGTTCTAGTTCTGACATTTTTTCTTTGAGCGCTTCTTCGGCCTGCTTGCGTTCGGTGATGTCCTGAACGGTTGATAAAATATATTGTTCCTCGCCGTAGATCAGGGGGCCTGTGGTAATTTCAACTGGGAAGATACTTCCGTCTTTCCGCTGGTGTTCGGCGATCACGGTTTCTCTTGTGCCTGGCGACCAGTTTTTCCACATCCGGAGAATCTCGTCTTTGGGAAGGTTTACTGTTTCTGCGTTTTGAGGAAGAAAATCAAAGATGGTCAATTTGAGCAATTTCTCTTTTGTGTATCCCAGCTGCAGGCATCCTACAGGATTGACATCGATTATCTGGCCTTTGAGATTATGAATATAAATGCCCAGTGAGTACTGGTTAAAGAGCGAATGGTATTTCTCTTTGCTTTCCCGGACGTGTTCTTCGGCCCGTTTGCGATCGGTGATATCCTGAAGAACACCGAAGACGGTTTGTTTTTCTTTGTCATATTCTGCAATGGAGTGAATATCCAGAACAGCGCCGTCGGTTTTACGTTTAATTTTGAATTCAATATCATAAGGCTGATCGTTTTTGATCAGACCTAGAAGCATATTATCCAATGTGTCGCGGTATTCCGGCAACGGAATTTGCTGAACGTTTTCAATTGTCCATTCATCGTCACCAAGACCATAAATTCGCCGCGCTGAATCAGAAGCCCAGACCGAGCGGGATTTCATGTCAAATTCCCAATAGCCGATTTTGGCGATCTTCTGAGCGTTTTCCAACAGCAAATTGCTATGAAGCAATTGATCGACTGCCTCCAGACGGTCAGTGACATCCCGGATCGTGCAGATAATTCCGTCAAATTGCGTGTCCCTGATTTTTGGGATCAGCCATCCGTTTTGCCATGTGTCCCGGCCAGCCGGCGTTTTCACCTGTGTTTCATACCAGACCGGTTTGAGAGTCTTTTTCGCTCTTATATAAAAGGCATTAAATTTATTTGTTGTTTCATCGGGAAAATCGGCCAGAACATTATTTCCGATTATTTTATCTCTGGAGACTCCAGCGATTTTTTCCATTCCTTGATTGACGTAATAGATGACATCGTCTTTGTCGGAAACCCAGATACCATCCTGGATATTTTCGGTAATATCTTCATAAAAGCGATGTGTATTAATGATTTTTTCTTCTGCAATTTTTCGCTCGGTTATATCCAGAAATGATCCGACCAAAGTTATCGGTTTTTTTTGATCACCGTAACTGATTTTACCTCTTGAGTGAACCCATCGGATTGTCCCGTCGGGATGGACGATTCTCTTTTCAATGTCATAGGGATCCCCTGTTTTTATTGAATTTTCAATCGCCCGAGAAGCGCGCTCGCGGTCATCAGGATGGATAATTGTGAATCCGATTTCTGATGATGGTTCTATGCTGCCAGGTTCATAGCCACAGATCCGGAAGAACTCATCAGACCAGACACTTTTACCCGTCGCTAATTCCATTTCCCAGCTGCCGAGATGGGCGGCTTGTTCAGCGTTCATAAATCGTTTTTCGCTATTTTGAAGGTCTTGCTCTATCAGTTTGCGCGGGGTGATGTCATTAAAAGTGCTCAGAACAAACGTCTGTTCCGGTGAACCGTAGGCCAAAAATGTGTTGGATGTTCCCATCCAGATTGTCTGTCCGTTCCAAAGGGGCAGTTCTGTTTCAAAAGTGTCTTTGATTGTATGATTCTTAAATCGCTTCTGGTAGGTTTCGAGAATCTGTTCTCCGGGAATCTCTTTATACACTAGCGAAAAAGGGTGTCCAATGACTTGGTTAATATCCTTTGCGAACAGATTGCAATATATTTTGTTTGCCATGACAACATTGCCCGAACTGTCGGTCAACCGTAGCCCGATGGGGGAATTTTCCCAGATCAGCCGGAGTTGTTCTTCGGAATTGTACAGGGCAATTTCAGCCTCTTTGCGTTCGGAGATATCCTGGAAAATACCCAGCAATAATTCCTGCGGATGATCCTCAGAATTAAAAAAAGCATTGGATACATTCAACCAAATCTTTGTTCCGTCCCATAATGTTAATTCAGTTTCGAAATGAGTTTTAATTGTTTTTTCATTAAAACGTTTTGAATGGCTGGTCAGGATGTGTTTCTGATTGGATTTTTGATATACGATTGAAAGTGGTTTTTCCTCAAGTTCCTTGCGGGATTTTTTAACCAGTTTACAGTAGGCTTCGTTAACCCGGATTATTTTACCATTGGCGTCGGCGAGGCGTAATCCAAGGGGTGAGTTTTCCCAGATCAGCCGGAACTGTTCCTCGCTCATCTGGAGTTCTTTTTCGATCTCTTTTCGATCCGTGATATCCAGACTGTATTCCAGCACCAGGGGCGAACCGTCCGTATCAGTAAAGGGGAGATCGTAGGCCAGATAGGTTTTACCATTTGACAGTGTATATTCATACTTTATGGGAATTCGTGTTTTAAACACGTCGAAGGTTGGGCAGTCTTTGCAGGACCTGGATTTGTCATGAATGAGTTTATAGCAGGGCTTTGTGAAATCCGGGCCGTATTCATCGGTGAAGCGTTTATTGGCAAATTTGATGGTGTGGTCCGGCGCCAGCAGATAAACGATGCCAGGCAATTGATCGAGCAGTTGAAATAACCGTTCCCGTTCGGCAAGAACCTGCTCTTCATTCCGCCGGCGTTCCAGTACCAGTGAAAGTAATTTCGCGAGATTTTCCATGAGCTGGAGTTCATAGTCACCGGGTTTGTGTTTGTACTTATAATAGAGGGCGAAAGTACCTAACACGGAATTATCTTTTGAAGAAAGGACTGGTTGAGACCAGCAGGCTTGAAATCCCTCGGCCAGTGCTTCGTCGCGAAGTTGGGCCCAGCGGGGATCGGCCGTAATATCAGTCACAATAATACGTTTGCCGGTGTAGGCGGCAGTGCCGCAGGAGCCGGCTTTCGCGCTGACGGGGAATACATTCACATGTTCTTTCCATTTATTGGACAAGCGGGGTCCGGAAACCAGGTGAATATGCTTGTTGTCAGGCATCATCAGAAATATTGATGAACTGGCATCAGGCAGCAATTCATCAACCCGGTTGGTGATGTCGTCATATACTTTTCCCAGGGACTTGCCCCTGGTCACCTTTTCCAGGATTTCGCGGTTGAGATTCCAGAGGTTATCGATTTTTTTCCTGTCGGTAATATCCCGGCATGTGTACAGAACAGATCCTTTGCCAATGGCAACCATTTTGACGGATATCAGCAGATCATGTTTATTTCCCGATTTGTCGGTAATCCGGTACTCTATGTTTGAAAATTCGCCCGATGTTTTCAGTTCTTTTATATCGATCACTTGTCCACCGAGCAGATTGGAGACATTGCCCATTTCAGCGACTTTTTCTTTATTGTATCCGAAAATTACCTCGGTGTTTGGACAGATAAAGGTGAAATTACCGTTATCATCGGTGACAAAAACGGTATCTGATATATTGCCCAATGTAAGACGGTAGAGATATTCACTGATGGCGACCGCATCCTTGGCCGTTTTACGATTGGTGATATCCCGGGTCAATCCCCAGGCTCCAACTGGATTGCCGGAATCGTCAGTCTGGAGATAAAGAGATACTTCCACCGGGAAAACAGTGCCGTTCTTGTGAATATATTCTTTTTCAAAAATGCCGGAATAGCCTCTTTTTAGTAATGTGTCGCCAATTATCGTTTTTTCAAAATCATGCCATTTCTCAGGCGTCAGTTCCTTGAAGGTTTTTTCTTTGAGCTCCAATGCTGAATAACCGATCATACCCAGAAAGGCCTGATTACATTCGATGAAATGGCCGTCCATATCCGTGGATACCCAACCGTCACGCAGGTTTTCAAAGAGTTCCCGGTATTTACGTTCGCTGTTTTCCAGGGCTTCCAGTTGTTTTTTACGGTCGCTAATGTCCCGGATTATCACCTGAACTGCGGGCCGATCATTGTAAAGTAATACGCTGGAAGAAACCTCGACAGTAGCCGGGCTGCCATTAAATCTCAGATATGTATCTTCAATTGGATATTTTATTTTTTTCCCCGAAAGTAAATCACGGGTCCTCTGCATGGTAGTGGCACGATTGTCCGGAGAAACGAATTCCATCGCTGGTTTACCGATTAAATCAAGCGCGCTTTTTGCCCCGAACATTTTAACTGCGGCCGGATTAACATATACGACAACGCCATCTGAATGAATAACAATTGCATCTTGGGCGATTTCCACAATTTTTTTATATTTATCCTCACTTTCTTTCAGGATGCGCTCGGTGAGTTTATGCAGGGTTATTTCTGTGGTGAGGCTCAACGTTGCTGGTTGGCCGTTCCATTGGATAGCAACGGTATTCGCTTGAATCCAGGTAATTTCACCGTTATTTTTAATTAGCCGAAAGGAGTAGATAGATGGAGCATCTTTTCCTTCCAGACGTTTTTTATAGTGTTCCATAACCATGAGCTTATCGTCAGGATGGATAAATTCCGTGAAGGGTGTATTCTTTAGCTTTTCGGCAGAGCACCCAATAATTTCAACGGTTTTCGGATTAAAATATACCAGAGCATTATTCTGCAGGACCAGGATCGCTTCATTGGCGTTTTCGACGATCAGGCGAAGTTGTTCAGCACTGATTTTAGTCAGCGAATTGTCCGGTGATTTTTTCATGGGTTTACTCATTATTCATCGCTGCTTTCTTCTTTTTCTTTGAAAATTCCGGGTACAGTTTTTCCATGCAGTCCGGGCAGATGCCATGACTGAACTCGGCCTCCGAATGTTGACGGACGTAGAGTTCCACATCGTTCCAGTAACCCTTATCGTCGCGGACTTTTTTACAGCTGGCGCAAATCGGGATCAGGCCATTCAGCCGTTTGACCTTTTCCAGAGACGCTTTTAGTTGAGCGATCAGTTCGTCCTTTTCGGCTTCGAGCTGTTTGCGTTTGGTAATGTCCCGAAAGATCGCCCGGGTGTTGATAGGTTTCCCATTTTCAAAGCGGCAGCTGACGCTTCCTTCAACGTTAATCAGACCCCCATCTTTAGTGACAAAATCGGTTTCAAAACGGCCAATGTCTTGGCCCTGCATGACTGACGCAAACATCGTCATACAATGCTCACTGAAATCGGGATGAATGATGTCGAACATGGTCATAGAAAGAATTTCTTCTTCTGAATATCCCAAAGCGTTATGCCAGGCCCGGTTGGCATAGAGAAATCTTCCATCCGGAGCAATGCACTGAATCATATCGTTGACATTGTCGAAAAGGTCCTGAAAGCGGGCGTTACTCGTTTCAAGTTCCGTTGGGTCGTTTGGGGTATTGTTGGTTGTTGTATTTTTCATAGTTATGTCTAAATATCCTTATTATTGTCATTAACAAAACCGGGATAGAGGACCTTCATACAGTTGGGGCAGATGCCATGGGATAATCGCACATCGATGTGCCGGTTGATGAAAGCTTCAACCGGTTCCCACTTATTCTCTTTGTCCCGGATTTTCTTGCAGTTGGCGCAGATGGGAACCAGATCACCCTGCGGTTTTATCCCGGGTTCTGATTCCGGCAGTGAACTGATGTCTGTAGCGATGGAAACGAAACGTTTTTCACCGTAAGGGTAAGTGGAAACGAGAAAAGTCCGGTCAATTGCGTTCTGATGCATTTTAAAACGGCTGCATTCCGACGATTCCACAACCCTGATGTATCTGTCCAGAAAGGGCGGGTTATCGACTTGGTAAACTTCCGTCGCCAGCCGGTTAATGACATCCGTTTTTTGGAGATTGTACGCTTTTTCGAAAGCCGGGTTCACGTCCAGAATGCGATAGTTGACCGCCGATCCGTTTTCGTAGACCAGTTCGTGGATGATGATAATTTCATCCATGATCTGGAAAATATGGGCATAAGTGTTAGAACTGTTCATAAAATGTCCGAAGTTTTTCCATTTTTTTCCGCTGGTGGGTTGCGCCAGGGAAACTCATTGATAAAATGGATATATTGGGTAGGATAATAATAATTGGTCTTACCTGGGTTTTGAATATTGTATTTTACAATGAAATTGTATCAGGTGCAATGACCAATCGAGGTGACGTTGCGGTTTCCTCGCGTATGGTGATTGGTTGTTTTGATTAATTGTATGACAAAATTCAGCGGTCGAAGAAGTCTGCCAGCTGCTCGTGGGATTCCCGGTAACCGATCTCCATGGCCTCTCTGCCGCGCCAGAATTCCCACAGATGCAGTTTGGAAAGATTGAGTTGCAGCACCAGGTCAGGATTATACATCTGGATTTCCTTATTTGACAGTTCCGTTATCAGAATTAACAGGGATTGATAGCCAATATAGGTCAGTCGGGGCAAATGGTTCAGGTGATTTTGCCGGGCGATCTGGATTGCGTTAGTGATTCGTTCAAAGAAGGTGTCACCCTTGTCTTCCGGAGTCTCTTTTGTCGGAGCGACAGAAGCGTAAAGCCCATCGAGTTTCAGTTGCGGTGTTTTCAAAACATTGACTCCCAGAAGAGTATCGTAATTAAATTTTTTCAGGGCGCCCAGAGGGAGATTCTCCCGAAGACCGCCATCTACCAGCAGCGAATCATTGGCCTCGAAGGGCTTGAAAACCCCGGGAATGGAAATACTGGCGCGAATGGCGTCCACGAGGCGACCGCGGTCTATATACAGGATGTTGCCATTCCGGAAGTCAACGGTGACAGCCACAAAGGGAATTTCCAAGTCTTCGATCCGGGTGTTTTTACCGACAATATCTTCCATAAACGTTACAAAATTTTTCGGGTCCATCAGACCGCCCTGAGGTATGGACGGGGAAAGTAAATGAAAAGTCTTTTTTCGATCAATAGACAGGACAATGTCTTCAATTTCGGATATGGCAAAACCCCGGGCATAGAGCGCCCCAATGATGGAGCCGGCGCTGGTGCCGGATATGAAAGCGGGTTTGACATTGAACTCTTCCAGGGCTTTCAGGGCGCCCACATGGGCCAGGCCAAGAGCCCCACCACCGCTTAATGCAACTGCGACTTTTCCCAATGACATAATTTATCTCCCGTATCGGCTAGCCTAATTTGCTTTGAAAAAATGAATTTTTCAAATATACCTGGTTTTGTAAGTTATAAGCCGATGAGACAGCAGTTGTTCCCCGGTAAAAAATTATTGAAATCAAGCCTGATTACCCTGGCGTTTTTTATACTAACGAGCAATTTCAGTTCAGCTCAGTGGCATGCAAGCCGAACGGTTAATGATCATGATATCGGAGGCGCCGTCACACTGGATCCCTATCAAAGCTATGTCAGCCTGTTTTATCAGATACAAAAGGACCAGCCGGTTTATATTTATCAGGAAAATGAAAGCCGGATGTATCGGGACCTTCTTTTTCGCTCCTATAAACCCGGCTATGGACTCATTGAATTTACCCTATATCCCACGACCGCACTTTCGGCCTGGGTTGAAAGCAGTTACAAAAAGTTTTATGATGAATTTGAGGTATATAAAGATATTAATCTGATTGGCAGTATCAGCGGTGGTTATCAGGAGCCTTGGTCGGTCAGCCTGTTTCTTGGCCAGCTGGCGCCCTTTTTATCCATGAGCGATGCGGAAGATCTGGTGGTAGCTGCTACCGGGGCCAGCGGGCTGGTAGTCACCGGCGGCTCATACCAGATTTTCAATAATTGCCTGGTGCGGTCCGACTGGTACCGCGTGGAATGGAAACTAAAGGGTGAAAACGTTGAAGACAGTGTGGCTTATGACTGGGACATTAAACTGGGCTATCGCAATTACGGACTGTCGGAAATTTCCAATACACTTCTGCTCAGCTATACACGCAACCGGATGCACCCCGGCCGCTATGACTGGCACTGGCTGGAAAACAGCCTGAATGAATTTGAATTGCAGCTGCCGTTGTCCGCAGACGACTTCGGAATTTCCCGGATGAAACTGACCTACGGGAAAGCCATCCCCTTCTGGAAATGGATGATCGGCCTGGGAGTTGGTGTTATTTATGAAAATCGCCGTCTTTATGACTCCGATTTAAGACAATTTTCCCCGGAAAAAGAGGAAAACTGGAGAATGTTTCTCATGCCTTTTGCGTATTGGTAAGAGTGGAGTTATGGATTGTTGGAGTGTTGTACTTCTGACTCCAGCGCTCCAACAATCCATTACTCCAACTAAAAGTCTACGGTAATGCCGATTGTCGGCAACAATGTGCCGGAACTTGAAGGAATCTGGTTTAATTCATAATGCTGTTCCTCAATCGGGTCGTTCGGATTGAGAATGATGAAATTTCCATTGGCGTCGGTGTTCGGAACAATAATATCCGGCTGTTCGGATTGAGCGGCCAGGGCGTTTTGAATGTCGAGATACACCAACAATGACCAGCGGGTAAAGTTAAATGTCCGGTCGATCCGAATGTCCAGCTGTAGGAAATTGTTCAGGCGTTGGGCATTAAATTGAGAGTAGTCCCAAAACGGGCGTCCCTGGGTATTCCAGGCGGTGACAAGGGCGGTTTTTTCAAGGTCATAGGGTGTATAGGGTAAACCGCCGATGAACCGCCATTTTGTGCCGATCTGCCAGTTGTTTTTAAGGGGCTTGGACATGGTCAATGTCAGAATATGTTTGCTGTCCCAGGAACTGGGAATATAATCGCCGAATGCGTTTTCAAATTCGCTGCGGACAAAGGTATAGGAGTAGATTCCGGTAAGGTCAGTAAACAGGCGGTAGCGCCCGGAAATTTCAAACCCATAGGCCCGGCCTTTTCCGGTGGAAACTACCTCCTCATCACCAATGGTTCCAAAGTCGCCGCCTTTTGTGGCGATGCTGATAGAGTCTGTGACGGAGAAAGGATAATTATCATAACGTTTGTAAAAGGCTTCAACCACGATCCGTGTATCAATACCGGTCAGAATTTCGAGTCCGCCAATCAAATGGTCGGAGATGATGTAGGACAAATTATTGGTCTTGTTGATTAATGTTCCGGCGGCATTACGGTAACCCAGCGAGGTATAGGGCGGTAACTGATAATAGCGTCCAATACTGAGATTCAGGTTCAGGTTTTTCGTGAGGATATAAGATGCTGATAAGCGGGGCGAAAATTGGTCCAGAAGATTTGACATACTTTTTGAATAACTGTTTGCGTCGGTGCGGAAACCGGCAGACAGGGTCAGCTGATCGCGCAGAACGGGCTTGCTGATCTGTCCGAAAAATCCATATTTAAAGAAATTCAAATCGGAGGAGTAATCTTTGATGAACAGGCTGTTGTTGACGAAAAGTTTCTGATAGGTTGCATTGTTGTATTTCACGTATTCCAAACCACCGCCGAAGGTGATTTTGTAGCCCTGGTCCCGCCAGGTGTTTTCGAAGCGGAACTTGTTTTCAATTTCCTGAGAAACATAATCCTGAATTTTATTGGCGTCGCTGCTGTCATCGTTGTCTCTGAATTTGTAGGATTCATTGTTCAGCATGTTCCGGCTAAGTATATAGGTCTGAAAACTTTTACCCATAAAATGTGTGTAGGCGGCCCCGATCATGTAATTCCACTGATCGGATTCCGGCAGGTAATTCAAAATATACTGCTGTTCCTCGGTAGGCTTCTTGATACCCAGGTTCAAACGGTTTTGATCCAGGGCGCCGAGACTGAGAATGATCAGCTTGTTTTTCTGGTCGAATACGGTTTCCGATTTAAACTGATAATCATTGAATGTCGGTAGGAATGGTAATCCAATAGCGTCAAACAGGAATTGCAGATAGGATCGGCGAACCGAGAACAGGTAGGTGCTTTTATCGCCAAGCGGACCATCTACGGTCAGGGCTAGTTCTGAGGCTCCTACAACAGCCCGGCGGTTGGTTTGCTCACGGTTGCCGGATTTTTGCTTGAAATCGAAGACGCCGCTTAGAGCATTGCCCCGGCTGGCGGGGAAAGCGCCGGAGTAGAAATCCACGGATTCAATGAAATCGGGATTGATAATGCCTACCGGTCCACCGGAGGCGCCCTGGGTGGCAAAGTGATTGAGGTTGGGAATTTCGATGCCGTCCAGATAAAAGCGGCTTTCACTGGGTCCGCCACCCCGGACGATGATATCGTTGCGAAACGAAACTGTTGAGCCGACGCCGGGGAAGGACTGAATGACTTTGGAAATATCGCGATTTGCTCCGGGGGCTTTTTCGATGTCAGACAGACGGATTTTCTGGATGGACAACGGTGCATCGATTTTCTTTTTGAATTCTGAGGGACGCACGGTGACCTGCTCGAATTCAATGGCCTGCTGTTCCATAGGGATTTCAACGAAAACGGATTTGACATTATTAACCTGGATTTCCGGGGAATAGGTAACTTTATAACCGATGAAGGAAGCCATCAATGTATAGAAACCGGATTCTAAACCAGTGATAAGAAAATTGCCATCCAGATCACTGGCGGCCCCGACTTGTTGTCCCATGACGATAACATTTACAAAAGGCAGGGGATCATTGTTTTTTTGATCGTAAACCCGACCGCGAATGACGGCATTTTGGGCCAGCATGGTTGTCGAAATAATAAACAGAAGTAAACTGTATTTAAAAATTTTCATTGATTCACCTGTTAGATATACGAACGATGATTTGATTTGCGATATTAAGCGCGGTTGAAAATGTGCTCAAATCTGTATAGAGATTACCATCTTTTCCAGAATAGTGGCTATGCCCGATGGGATTTAGAAAATACTCCGTAATTTCACTGTCGAGATCAATCGTAGCCGCATAGACTAAGGCCGGTTGCAGGGAGGTGAGATAATCGGTGTCGTCGGGATACTTACTATTGGTCCAGAAGTGGTTTGCGTCCCAGGTTTGGTTAATTTCCATGAGCAGACGAAACTTTTTTGGCATTTCAGCGGAACTGTTTGTTTTCAGGATGAAATCCGTTACCGGAGTTGCACCACTGATGGCGTCGGGTACTGGGTTTTCGGGAGATGGCAG
>Ga0268276_1002201_pt1 | contig 17159 bp, 17 predicted proteins | sample saktaG_4_FD_190145 | JGI IMG/M metagenome (GOLD analysis project Ga0268276, IMG submission 190145) | Saline water microbial communities from Sakinaw Lake, British Columbia, Canada - sak_2010_1_5_45m | ecosystem: Environmental > Aquatic > Non-marine Saline and Alkaline > Saline ...
AAAAGGCCTCAATATGACCTGCATCCCAAACAACCGAACCGTCGACTTCTTCAAACCCTAAACATTGTCATTGCGAGGAACGAAGTGACGAAGCAACCTCATACCGCCAAACATCAGCTACAAACCCAGTGAAGCAACCTCGTACCGCCAAACATCAGCTACAAACCCCAAACCCGAAACCCGAAACATGAAACACACACGACAGGAAACGTTGATCGATCAGGGTCGGGTTCCTCCCCAAGCCCTCGACTTGGAAGAAGCAGTATTAGGAGCTCTGATGTTGTTTGGGGATATCGTAGATGGAGTGCTCACCAGGTTGAGACCAGAGGTTTTCTACAAAAAAGCGCACCAGCTAATCTTCAAAGCAATCATTACATTGAATTTCCGGGGCGAAAATATTGATGAACTCACCGTTGTCTCCGAGTTGCGAAAATCCGGCGAACTCGACCTGGCAGGAGGGGTGTACGGCATCAGCCTCTTATCGAACAAGGTTACGAATCTGATCATGATTGATCAGTATTGTCTGATCCTGATCCAGCAGTATATCAAGCGTGAAATCATTTTCTCCAGCAACCATGCGATCAAAGAAGCCTACGAAGACACCACGGATGTGTTTGATATGATTGATGCCTTTGAGTCAAGGTGGGAGAAGACCCGTGAGATAGTCACTTCAGGTTCCCAGGTCAAAACAATGGATTTCCTGGTCAATCAGGCGATGGTGAGATGCAAGGAACGTGAGAACCTGTATAGACAAGGCCGGTGTGTCGGGATCCGGACAGGTCTCCTGGATCTCGATAAAAAGACCGGGGGTTGGCGGAATAGTGACCTGATTATAATGGCCGGGAGGCCGGGTATGGGCAAGACTGCGATGATGCTCTTCTTTGCCTTGTCTGCAGCGGAGTCAGGGGTTCCGGTGTGTATCTATTCGCTGGAAATGGCGGGAGTGAATTTAATCGATCGGTTGGTCATGGCGGTGTGTAATATAGACCAGAAACGATTTAAATCCGGTGCCATGAGGGAGGAAGACTGGCAAGAGATCAACAAAGCAGAAAAAGTCTTAAGGGACCTGCCAATCTATGTCGATGATAACCCAGTGGTATCAATCAGGTATATCCGAAGCCATGCAAAAGGCATGAAGAGAAAAGGGAAATGCGGGTTGATACTCGCTGATTACCTTCAACTAGCTGATGTCTCTTCAGGTGAAAAGAACCGCAACCGCGAGTGGGAGATAAGCCAGGCTTCACGGATGGCAAAGATAACCGCCAAAGACCTCGATGTCCCCTTCATCCTGTTAAGCCAGCTCAACCGCGAATGCGAGAAACGCAACGACAAAAAACCAATGCTTTCAGATCTTAGAGAATCCGGCGCCATTGAACAGGATGCCGACCAGGTCATCCTCGTCTACCGCCCCGCCTTCTATAAACTAACCGGTTTATCTGGAGAAGACCTCACCGGCCTCGGCCAACTCCTCATCGAAAAAAACAGAGAAGGAAGCACCGGCGAAGTAAAATTCCAGCACAACGAATCCCTCACCAAAATCACCCCCTACGATCAATTCACCGACCGAATCCCATAAAAATCTAATCTATCGAAACCTTTGGAGGCCTGCCAACTGCCCACTGTCTATGGCCTACTACCTATTGCCCACTGCCTACTGCCTACTTTCATCCGGCATCTGGTATCCGGCATCCCGCATCCCGCTTTCCCCACCGCCAACCCCTCCCTCCGGCAGGGCAAAGTCAAAATCCCACACAATCTCCCTGTTTGAACCCTGCCTCCGGTACCGGTTGGCTTGCAAAATATTTTAGTACTCAAACCAAGTTCCGGCCACACCCTTGCTGCTCATCCTTCGCAGCTGCAGGAGTGACCGACCACTTTCCGTTACCCTTCCCCCGGTGGTTATTAAGCCATTATCCGGCATCCGGCTCCCGTTATCTATCATTCAGTCCCAGGCAAGCAACCATTCCACCTCAAGCCGCCACCGTCTGTCACTCAGAGCTCCATCCCGCCAACCCTGTCCCCGGGTCTAAGTAACATAATGCATTTTATAAAACAAAGGGCTGCAACAACTGGTAGCTACCAGAAACCCCATCTGGCGCACCCCATCCGACCCCTATCTAATCCCAACTTTGAACCCTGTTTGTCTTATAAAAGGCACTATGTTAAATATCCCCGGATTCGTTTCGCCACTCCGGCTATACCCCCAAGCCTCCAGCAACATTTCCTGGAACAACAACAGCATAAACAATCCTCCGGCAGCCCTATCCCGGAGCCTCAGCAAATCACAAGCAATCAGGCAATCCAGCCAGCCCAATCCCAAAACCTCGACCGGTTCCATCAGCATCCACCACCGCCAACCCGTGCTTGCACCACCGGTTGGCTTGCAAACCTCCGACAAAATCCCAACCACTACGGGGGCCGCTTCGCAGCGCCTCCGGCGCTACTCACCCACCCCCACGATTTTCTGCATTCTTCCATTTTATGTCATTCTGGTCAACATTTTAGCTAAAATTGATGTATCTTTGCACTATGACAAAGCATGTGTTAATTACCGGTGTTACAGTTGCTCATCAAATGAAAATAGCAGTAAAGATTCTTAAATCACAGGTGATCCCTAAAGAGCAACGATTTCAGAAAAGCAAAAAGCATAGTTTCTCTGGAAAGAACTACATCCACGCAGTGAAATCAAATGCCTGACCTTACCATTATTGCCGGATGTAATGGGTCTGGCAAGTCAACGTTCGCCCCATCATTATTACCACCACACGTTTCATCGTTCGATTTTGATAAAAGGTACCTGGATCACTATTTCAGCTTAGCAGATAGTGAATTCAGAGACAAATTTGCCAGAGACCGAACGGCCAATGATTTCGAGCGTGCTGTCGATTTTTCACTAGAGAACAAAACAGATTTCTGCTACGAAACAAATTTCGATAATGATCCTCTGCATTGGGCCGAAATGTTCAGAACAAAGGGGTTCAACCTCAATATAATTTTCTTTTGCCTGGCTAATCAGTCAATTGCCAGGCATCGGATTCTGGTTCGGGCTGAAAATCGGGAGCATTTTGTTGATAATGAAACAATTGATTACAAGTGGAAGGAAGGCTATAAAAACTTTAATAAGTATTATTCGTTTTTTGATCAGATCCTTATTGTCGATAACTCAGAACATGGCAAAATTTACTCCAATATTGTCCAAATGGAAGGCCCCAAAATTATCCTGATGCAGGATAAACTCCCAAATTATTTTCATAGACGTTTCCCTGATATCTTTAGGTTGATTAAGGAACGTAAAAAAGATTCTTTTTGAATCAATCGTTAGCTTAAACCCGCCTCACCCTCACAACCCTTCGTTCAGCCAATTTCCGGTCCATGGCAACATACCGCAGCGCATCAATTGCATGATTGAATTTATCCACGGGCTGGTTCATGGCGTTGCCCATGGAATCCTCTTTCCACTTGTAGTTCTTGAGCTCCCTGATCAGGTTGATGGAGCGTTTGGTCACCTTAATCCGAAAGCGTTTTAATATATCGATTCCGGTGATGATGCTGTTGGCGCCTTTGAATGTTGGGCGGATGTTGAATCCTTCCCGCCGGATCTCATAGATGCTCTGTGGCTGGTTGTCAGCTATAATGTCGTCACCTTTGCTGATGGAGAGCTTGATCATGGTTGTTACGATATCCAGGTTGGTTAGGCCCCGGCTATATACAAGCTCATCTGCCCATATTTCTCCACCGCTCATCCCGACTTTCACAATCACGGTAGGATCGTTGGTAAATCCGAAGTCCATGCCGTATGAGATCCAGTCACAGTGTTCCGGAAATTCTTCTGTAGGTTCCCAATTCGTCAGGACCAATCCTTTGATCTGCCCGATCTCGCCCATTCCATAAATACGCCAATAGTTTTCATCAACGGCTTTCAGGTTCTCAATTTCTTTGATCACCTCAGCTGGCAGGAACTGAATGTTGTCCAGGTAGGTGGAGTGAATGAAGGTGCAGTCTTCCCTGGGAATAACTGTTTCGTAGAGCCAGTGTTCATCCATGGAGGGGTTGTAGTCTATGAAGATTTGCTTTTCGGTCCGCATCGATAATTGGATCCAGTCTTCCAGGGAGAGTTCGTTGGCTTCGTTCAAAAAGAGGAAGGTCCGTTTGGCGCCGCGTTTCTTCTGCGGTTGATCCAGACTCATAAACTCAACCAGGTTGTCATTAAGCATGTAGGTATTCTCAGTCTTATTGTGGTTCTTCTGGTCATACAGTTCATGGGTCCGAAGTATGTCAAAGAAATCTCTCATGGCGGTTGCCCTTAATGCCGGCATACTCTTCCGCACGATTGAAAATACCTGATTCTGCTCTTCAAACGCCTTCACCAGGATCAGGAGTTGAAGGATCGAATAGGTCTTCCCCGACCGGCTACCTCCCTGATTGACCACGATCTTGGTCTTAGCCCGAAAGTTCTTCTCAAACACTACCGAAACCGGCACTCTCTTTTCCATCTATCATAAATTACTTGGATTTCCCCCTCTCTTCTTGTAAAGGGGTTAGGGGAGGGGTATTTACTACTTCAAACGTAATCTTCGTCACCTGCTCCTCTGTACTCTCTACCTCCACCTGGGTCCTCTGCAGTTTTGGCCGAATATACTCCTGCAGTGCCGCCCAAAGATCTACTCTCTCTTTCGACTTCATCTTCAACAAGTCCTCATCAAGTGTCTCATCCAGCATCTCTAGCACCTTCTCAATCCGCTCCTTCTGTTCCGACGTGACCTTGTTCTTTGCACCCCTTGGTTTTCCTGGATTTCCAGGTATAAATTGTCCTTTAGTGTTTCTGCTATTCGTTTTCATAACTTTCTATGTTAATTACTTGTATTGTCATTGCGAGGAGTCCCACTTAGAGGGACGACGAAGCAAACTCCGTATTTCACCGTATTATACGGATGATCAGTATTTTACATCTTAACTGGCATCTGGTATCCGGCATCCGGGATCTCTGTATACCAACTTCTCAATCGCACTCACACTTATCTCATATTCCACACTCAAATCCAGCTTGATATCGATGTAAGTGCGCCCCGTCTTTGCATGTTTGAAGTATAGCGCCCTTACCAACCACTTCTTGGCCGATACAGGGGGGAGCAAGCCCATCCGGACCAGGTTTTCGACATCAAATCCGAAATATTCCCTGATATCCTCAATTATTTTCTGTTCCTGTTTCGTCATTTTACTTCTCTTTTTCTTCTAATGCACTACGTAACATGCTAATATACAACAAATTGCCAAAGTGTACGACATTTTCTGGTGGGTCGCTGATACTTTTGTTGCGTTTAGCACTTCTATGCAATGAAAATCTTCTCTACTCCTCCGATTCCCTTCTCTGTTTTCCAGGTCGATGAGGCCAACGGGATCCTCCATCGGGTAGTTGTGGCTCAGGCTGGTAAGGTAAAGTCCTACTTTGAGGTGATTGATGCTACAACGCTTGATCAGATTATGATGTTGGGAAATGCCAGGGAGAAAGGGGTGAAAGCACGTTTCGGTCATCCCAATATGTGCAGCTCTTCCTTCGGGACCTATATTGGCCGCTTCCGGAATTTCAAACTGGAGAATGAATCGGTGCATGCCGACCTCCACCTGGATGATATCTGCAAGGACTCTCCCTCCGGAAATCTCTACGACTATATCATCAAAATGGCGAAGAATAATCCGGATATGTTCGGTGCTTCGATTGCTTTTGTGCCGGGTAAACCTGAATCAACAGATGCTGAGTTTCCTTCAACACGTATTGAGGAGTTGCTGGCCACCGATCTGGTGGATGATCCTGCGGCTACCAATTCATTGTTCGCAGTTGATGCTTTTGCCTTCCAGGCGACAACGTTTCTTGATTCTAATCCGGGGATTGCTTCTCTGATCGCTTCAAAACCCGAAACCATCATTGAATTCATGCTTAAGTATTATTCAAACCATGATATTATGAAGAAGGAGATGTTCCAGCGCTTGCGTAATTTGTTTAACTCTCAGGAGGTTACTCCTGAGGGGATCTCTGCTGAGGTGACTCAGTTGGAAAAGAAGTTTGACGAAACCTCCACAGCTATCGGGGAGATCTTTACGGATGTTCTGGATAAGGTCCTTAACAATCCAGTTGCAGTCCGAAAGTTCGACTTCGTAGCTGAAACACCAGCCGGCTCTGATTCTGTATTGGCTGCTATCGAGGTTACCGCTGATCTCTCTCTGGAGAAGATGTTTGAGGATCTTCGGATCCTGGTTTTCGGTCAGCAGGCTCATATCTCCAACATCGTAGAGTATTACAATTCGGTGATTGATAAGTTGCAGGCGGTTCATCAGGGTGAAACAGAAGCCTTGAACCAATCGGTTACTGATCATCAGAATGAAGCATGCACGTTGAATCAAACAATTGAGGAACATGATCAGCTATTCGCAAGTCTCAACGAGCATATTGCTTCCTTGCAGACCAAGGTCTCAACTCTTACTGACCAACTCAAAGCTACCCCTACAACCGTCGAGTCCATCGACCCAAAACTTTCCATCTCCAAACCCGAAGAGTCCTACGGCAAAAAACTTTTATCTCAAATGCCAACCCAACTCAAAGAAAAGTTAACGACAAAGCAGTGTCATTGCGAAGATCCCGCATAGCGGGATCTGAAGCAACCCCCTTATGAACGAACCATGTAAACAGAACCCCAAATCCACCGCCATATGTCAAACATCTTCGCCCACAGCATCTCCCCCTCCTTCACCAAGGAGAATATCCGTGAGTTTTTCCTCACCCCCTTCTTCTTAGGAGAAGACATCCGCGGAGCCATCACGGTACGCACCGATATCAAGGGAACCGAGAAACTGAACATGATCTCCAGGCCTAATTTCATCACAAAACCGAAGGTAGCTTCAGGGTTTAACCCTATTGGTGAGTTCACTCTCACACATCCTTCCATCACGGTGCATCCGATGGCGATGGAGTTCGAACAGAATGCCCGGGCGTTCTGGGGTTCGATCCTGGAACAGCTTTTGGCTTCGGGGTACAAGGAGGATGATATCGAGCAGATGAAGGAACCGGATGTGTGGAATACGATCATGTTACCTATCGTTGCACAGGCGGGCCAACAGGATCTGATCCGTCAGATGTTCTTTTCAGATCCGGCAAAGGAACGGTTCGAAAATGGAATCCCCAATGGCACGTTGGATGATGACTTTTCTGGATACACTGGGTTCATGACGCACTTCCTGAATGATCTCTACCAAGGTATTATCCCGGCTTCCCAGCATGTAAATATTGCTACGGCGGTTACTGGGGTGAAGGCTGAGAAGACACTGACCTATGCTGCAAATAGTGATATTTTGATAACGGTGACCATCAATGGGGTCGACTATTCACAGGCTTATTCGACAAGCTCTGCGGCTACAGCGGCTGCTTGGTTGGTGTCGCATAAGGCAGCTATTGAAGCAAGAGGTGGACTGAATGGTGTGGTGGTCTCAAATCCGTCGGGTGGGCAAATCAAGGTGGTCAGCAAGTACTGCGGACAGTTGTTCTCCTTTTATGCCGTATCAGATGGGAATGGTCAGTTCAACCTTACGAATGAGGTTGAGCCGGTAAAGCAAGGTTCGATGGCTTCAGATGAAGCGGATGCTACCCTGGAGGCTATGATTGATGCGGCTCGTCCGGAGATGCATGAGTTTCCTCTAGTCTTTATGGTGACGCGTTCAATTTGGCGGAACCTGGTTCATTCTATCAAACGGAAAACGGGGGACTTACCCATAACCATGCTTCTTAATGGAATGAACGTGCCTTCCTATGAAGGTTATCCGGTAATTATCCGCCCCGATTGGGATACCTGGATTGCAGGTTATCACAATGGCATTCATCCGCACAGAGCAATCTTCACCACCCAGAAGAACCTGATCTTCGGCACCGACGGTATGATGGACCACGAAGACATCGAAACCTGGTATAACCCCGATCTCCAAATGCGCCGCTATCGGGTTCAGTACAAAGCTCAAACCGCCTACTTACACCCTGAGCTCATTGTTCTTGCCGGTTTCGGCGATTAATGATAGTTAACGACAACGCATTGTCATTGCGATCCCGAGTACTCGGGAGAAGCAACCTCGGACCGACATACGTCAACTACAAAGCAACAAAGCAACCTCGGACCGACATACGTCAACTACACAGCGACGAAGCAACCTCGGACCGACATACGTCAACTACAACATGAACAATAAAAACTAATATGAAACCCTCCACCCGCTTTTTCGAGTTCAACTACTCCCCGGTGCTCAATCTCTTCGACTCCGATGTGGTGGATCTCCGGGTCAATTACAAGGATTTCGTGCCATTTGGGGAGGATAACAACCTCCCCAGGCAATTGATCAAACTTGCCAGAGAAGTTCCAGTGCATCGCGCAATTCTCAATTCAAAATCCTGCTATATCGTTGGTCAGGGCATTCAATCCTCCGACACGGCTACTTCAACGTTCCTCGATAACCCCAATAACCAGAAGGAACCGTTTTGGTATATCCTAAAGAAGTTGGTGTTTGATTATCTCACCTTTGGAAACTGCTATTACGAACTTGTTTCAAACCGGAATCGTGATTTTGTCTACTTCTACCACCAGGATGCTACCAGGATTAGGCGCCATGTGGATGGCAAGCAGCTGCTGATTCATCCAAACTGGTCTCGGTTCAAGGGAAAAACAGACAAATACCTGCATTCGGTCGCACTTTTCCCGAATCGTTCTAAAGGGGAAGATGGCCTGTATCATTCCATGGTGCAGGTTAAGGATTACGAACCGGAGTTCTTGTACTATGGGCTTCCCGGGTATTTTGCTGGTGTCAGAAACATCATAATCACCGGTCTCACCAACATCTGGAATCAGACCAGGTTGGAGTCTTCCTTTGCTACGGCTGGATTGCTCATCATTCCGGGAGTAAATACCGATGAAGGCGCTGAGGAGTTGGATAAGCTTTTCAATGAATACAAAGGCGCTCTTGGTTCCAGAGCAAATGAGATCATCATCCAATATCTCTCCGATCTGGGTCCGGGGATAAGTGCTCAGGATGCCAAGTTTATTCCATTTGCACGCAACGAGGAAGGGAACTGGCTGGACCTCCACTTACAATCCGAAATTTCTCTGATTACGATCCACAATTGGTTCAAGACATTGACACCATATTCAAATGAGAAAGGCACTTACGAAAGTTCACGGATCCTCAACGAGTACGAGGTTGCCATGGCGACAATAATCCAACCGCTGCAGGAGATCTTCGTCCGGTCTTTCCAGCAATCGCTACAGGCATATAACTTGGAACTGAAAGATTTCGAATTCATCAACAAGCCTCCTGTCAGTCGCATCAATCCTATGAAATATGTCTGGGAAGTTCGGAGAGATTCCGGACTGGATTACGACAAAGAAGACCCGGTACAAAAACTCCTTGTCTTGCAACTAAAAAATATCTACCCTTCATCAGATACACTAAACATATGAACAACAACTAATTATCAATTTTCAATTATCAATTATGTCTTTGATCACCCCCACCGAAGTCATCTCCCTTGCTTACATCACCGAGCTTGATCCTTCGATGATAAAGTCTGAAGTGATCCATACCTGCGAACTCAAATACATCAAACCTATCCTCTCAGCTCCTCTTTATAATGATGTAGTGTCCAACATTTTCAATTATCAGGTTTTAACGACCAATTACATTCAGCCTTGCCTTGCATTTTATGTAAAATATTCCATGATGAACCAGCAACTATTAGAAACGAGTCAATACACGCCAGGCACCGATCCCAATCTCTCCCCGGTATTAGTTGAAGTTTCAACCGTCGTCCAACTTCCTGGCCAGCATCGGAGGGATGCATTGCGTGAAGTTCTGGTTATTGCAAAATATTGGGAAGCCCTGCTCTATGAATATGTCATTACCCAAAACTATTCCCTCTATGAAAAGCCCCCTTCAAGAATAATTGCTGGTTTCCGCGTCAGTAAAAATTAAATGCCATGAAAATCCAGAATCGTAAATCGACAATCCTAAATCCAATCGTCATCCTGTAATTGTTAATCATAGATCATTATGTCCGTTGTCCGTCGAATGCTAGCCCTAAACCTGCCTGTCTCTGCAGGTAACTCTGTTACCCCGGCAATCCAGGTCCCTAATGGTGCAACCAAGGTAACGGTCCAATTCACCTATTCAGGTCTGGATGCCGATGTCGTGCTGTCAATGCATCAAAGTCTTGATGGAGGAACGTTTGATGCCTGTCTAAATGAAAATGATGAGCCTGTTTCCATCACGCTCGACCATCAATTTACCTCCATGACCCTCAACATAATCGGACTCCTCACTACCTGGTTACGCTTCACACTCCAAGTCCAGGATGCGACTTCCGGCTTTATCGAAAAACTAAATGTTCTCATGGAATGATAGCTTGAAACCGTGTCATTGCGGATCATCCCGAGTACCCGGGGGATGAAGCAAACTTCAAAACGTATGACAACCCTTAAACAAATTTTAACAATGGGCCTTTCAAAACTCTTCTGCCTCGGCAATCAAAACAAAGGAACAACTCCTTTCAAGGATTACACAAAGTTGTCCGCACAACCTCCCAGGCCAACGGTAAACGTTATTCGGACCTGGATCGACAACCTGGGTATCATGAACTTCCTGGGATCCACTGGCCCGGGGAAACAACCAATCATTGGAAACCAGGAGGACGTTGATGATGCGATTGCCCTCAAACATGCGAAAGGAGATAACCATACTCATATAAACCAGGCTGCGCTTGAACAGGTTTCCGGCATCAATACTGGCGATCAGGATCTCTCCGTGTTGCCCAAAGTGGTTCAGGGAGCAGTTGGCGTAAACGCCCTTGCAGGAAATCCCCGTGGTGCGAATGCCTCAGACTTTCAGTTTGTACGCGATACAGTTAATCGTGTGGCTTCTGGGGCAAATTCTTTCATCGGGGGTGGTGAAAGCAATGAGCTTACGGGAATGAACTCGTTCATTGCTGCAGGAAAGAGGAATGTTGTTTCCGGGCCTTGTTCAATGGCAACAGGCGAGTATAATGAAGTGTTTGGTGAAAAGAGTGCTGCTTGTGGTTCCGGGAATATTATTTCCGGGAACCAATCATTCTCATCAGGAGAGGGGAACCATGTGTACGACTACGCTGGCCATGCTGAAGGAAATGGCAATATCATCAATTCGGCTTGTAGCCATGCCGAGGGAAGTATGAATGAATGCAATGGTGCCTATTCACATGCTGAAGGCTTGTGTGCAAAGACATACAACGATTACCAGCATGCTAAGGCTTCCTGGGATTTTGGTTGTGGGGATGTGAAGGGAGAGGCTCAATACACCAACATCATTGCACGCATCGAAACAGGTGATGCCAGCCCGGCAGAGTTGCTGGTGGGGGAGGAGGGCCATGTCATCCTAATGAATGATAAGATGAATGCTTTCCGGGTAATGGTTGTTGTAACCGATGATATTATCAGCGATGGGGCGGCTTATGAACTCAAGGGATTGATCCGGAAACATGGAACCGTTGCTTCAACAGCTTTAATTGGGTCTGTCACTAAAACAGTGATCGCGGAAGGCATTCCTGAATTGGATGTGAACATCTCTGCCGATACTATTAACGGCTCCTTAAAGATTGAAGTAACTGGTGTGGAAGAGGTACTCCTGCGCTGGGTAGCATTCATTGAAATGGTCGAAGTAGCTTTCTATGGTTAATATTCATTTAATCAAGATAATGCAGCAAATTATTCATATTTCTTCATTTGTAATTCGTAATTGAAAAGGAGGTCCTATGCCAACCAAAAACACCATACTAGGAATGCCAATAGCTCAGGCCATAAGCCTGTTCACATTCCTAATTGCTATTGTCTCTATCTGGATCCATATGGAGATTCGGATTGCAGAAATCAACGTCGAGCTCACCAATATGAAGCAGGACCTTCTCCTTCATAAAGCCGACAACCAAAATGACATCAACCTCATCCGCACCGACATCAAAACCGACACCAAAGAGATCCTCAAACGCATCGACGAAATCCAGATCTACCTCCGAAACCACTAGTACGGGCGTCGCATGCAGCGCCCCAGAAAAAGCCAACATCAACTGTAAAGACGCGGCATGCCGCGTCTCAAGCCAACATCAAACACAAACGACTATGAAAACCCGAATCTTCTCCAACTGGCGCACCTCCATCCTGGGAATCGCCCTTTTAATCACCTTCATCATCCTACTCTTTTTTAAATCAATCACCGGAGGCGAGTTCGCCGCCCTCTTCCCAACCATCCTCGGGCTCCTCTATGTCAAAGACACCATCTTCAAAGTAAACTCTAAATGAGCGCCATTGTCATTGCGATCACGCTTTTAGCGTGAGAAGCAACCCCCAAACGAACCTCAACCGTAAGGACGCGGCACGCCGTGTCCCAAAACCTCAACAAAAATGGCCAACATAGAACCCTTAGCTAAGATGATCCTAAAATGGGAAGGCGGCTTCTCCAACGACCCTATCGATCGGGGAGGAGCAACGAACATGGGCGTTACCATCCACACCTGGCGTCAGGTCGGATACGACAAAGACGGAGATAAGGATATCGATGTAGACGACCTCTGCCTACTTACACGGGAAGATTCAACCATGGTATTGAAACACTTTTATTGGAATCGTTGGCGCGCAGATGAGATCCAAAGCCAGGCAATAGCCAGCATCCTGGTCGATTGGGTCTGGTGCAGCGGGAAATGGGGGATTGTCATTCCTCAGCGAATACTGGGAGTTGATGATGACGGCATTGTTGGCCGTTATACCCTTCAGGCAGTCAATGGATCAGATCCAAGAGAACTGCACCGTAAGGTTTTTGAGGCTCGGCTTCGATTTATCCGCCGGATCATCATACGTGATCCCTCACAAAAACGGTTTCAGCGTGGTTGGATCAATCGGTTGAATGATTTCAAGTTTGAATCATCCTAAAAATCAGATCATGAAACGCATACATAAAATAACAGTCCTTGTAATCCTTTTTGGAATTATCCTTTCATCTTGTTCTCCCTCGCAGCGTCTTGCTCATTTATTAGAGCACCATCCCGGATTGATGATCCCTGATACACTATTCATTCAGGATACAGTTCCTGTTCCGCTTATTCAGGCCGATACATCATGGCACATCGATAACCTCACTGATACAGCCTTTCTATCAAAAGATCGTCTTGAAGTATCACTACAACGCCTCCTCGACACAATCTACCTTCAAGGAAGATGTAAAGCTGATACCATCTACCTTGAACACCAAATTCCGGTTGAAAAAATCAAACTCGTTAAACAGGATAAACTAGATCAATTAATCTCAAAGATCCCTTGGATCGCAGTTGGTATTATTGCGTTGATCCTCTTCTTTATCTTGTTATTATTCCGTGTTCGGTGAATATTCTATGCCAGCAATTATTTATGAGTGCGTGCTATAGCCATGTGCTTTATTTCCTGTCGTTTAATTGTCAACTTACGTTTAATTATTTTTTGAAATACTTTTGCATTAACCGCTTCAATTCATCTTTGATAATAGGTTTTGAAATATAGTCATTACAACCTGCATCTTTAGCCTTTTGTCTGTCACCTGATAGCCCAAAGGCAGTTTGTGCAATAATAACCACATCTTTGTTAAATTCTCTGATTTGTCGGGTGGCTTCATATCCATTCATTTCGGGCATTTTAATATCCATCAGAATCAAATCAATGTCGGGGTTGTTGCGGCAGGCCTCAATGGTTTCAGTTCCGTTAATTGTGTGTAAAATTTTGTGGTTGTTTTTTGAGAGAATTGAAGTGATAAGCATATCCGATGTTTCATCATCTTCGGCAATCAATATGCTCAGGTTATTTATTTGAACTTCTTCATTATCTTCCGTAGAAAGAACATTTGCAGTTGAGCGTTCAGTCTGTTTTTTCGTACGGTAAGGAAGGGTGAAATAAAATGTTGAGCCTTTTCCTTCTTCGCTTTCCAGCCATATCCTGCCGTGCTGCTTTTTTATAAATTCTTTGCAAAGCATCAATCCTAATCCAGTTCCTTTTTCGTTTTTAGTTCCCGATGTTGAATAGGTTTGGTCTATTTTGAATAATTTCTCACTATCTACTTTTGAAATCCCTACTCCATTATCGCTTACTGAAACAAGCAGTTCTTTTTGCTTTTCCTCAACAGAAATGCTAATCTTGCCTCCCGGATGTGTGAATTTTATAGCATTCGAAATAAGGTTTCTTAGCACGGTGCTAATCATAGCTTTATCGGCAAAAACAGGGGCGTTAGCAGGTAAATCCCTAACAATGGAGATCGTTTTTTGCGCTGCAATATCATCGAACAAAAGTTCTGTTTCATTTATTAGATTAACCATTTCGATATGTTCAGGATTAAATACCATCCGGCCGGTTTGCGAACGCGACCATTCCATTAAATTCAGTAGTAAATCCATTGCACGATTGGATGACTGCTCAATAATTCCTGCATATTTCTCAATACCATCATAATTTTCCCCCCTAACCTGTTCCACTAATAAATTGCTAAACCCGACAATGGAATTAAATGGGCTTTTCAAGTCGTGGGCAATAATGGAGAAAAACTTGTCTTTAGTGGCGTTTAGTACTTCGAGTTCTTTATTACTTTTTTCTGCTTGTTCTTTGGCTTTTCTTATTTCTTCTTCTGTCTGTTTGCGCTCGGTGATGTCATGGTAATTGAGTAATATCCCATCAATTGCAGGATCGTTGAGACGGTTACTGGCTGTAACTTCTATCCATTTATAAACACCATCTTTACATTTGAATCTATACTCAACCTTCATAGGGTTGTCAGTTTCTAATACTTTAGTAAATATTTTTTGAATCCTTTCAACATCTTCTGGATGCATCTTATCCCAACCATTCCCTTTTAGTTCCTCCGGTTTCCATCCAAACCATCTTGTTACATTAGGGCTTTGATATTTGTTTGATCCATCAGCCCCCAAAATGGCAATAACATCACCTATATTTTCTATCATCGCAGAGTGCCTTTTTTCACTTACTTCGACTTTTTCTTTGGCTTTTAATAATTCCTCTTCAGCCTGTTTACGCTTGGTGATGTCCTTAATCATGGCCAAATGGCGGGGGGAATCGTTATCATCAACTTTAATGGGTGCAATTGTCATATTAATCCAAACGACATTTCCATCTTTATGAAGATAGCGTTTTTCCATCTGAAACCCTTTAATTTTTCCTTCATTCAACAAGGCCATATTATCCAAATCTTCCTGTACATCATCCGGATGGGTAATTTCCTTCCAATCGATGTGTTTCATTTCTTCCTCGGTTCGGCCTGCAATTTTAGCAAACATAGGATTTGTCTCAATAATCTGCGCGGTATAAGAATCAATCAAAGCAATACCAATAGGAGCTTCCATAAATAGCTTTTTAAATCGATCCTCGCTTTCGCGTAATGCTTCTTCTGTCTGCTTACGCTTGGTGATTTCTAAAGATAGTGCATTAACTTTTCCCTCACTTTTATTTAATAATTCCTCTGCTTTTAGTTTATCTATTGCTTTTTTAATATAATATTTAGTTCCAGCCCAGATACCAACAAGTCCAACAAACAGAATCAGCAAATGAAAAAATAACAAAGTATTTCTCTGTTCGCTAGCAGCTTGTAACAAAGGAGACATTTCTATTGAAACACCAACTCCACCACGTATATCACCGACTTTGTAGCCTTGAAAAGCATGACATTTTAGACAGCCCTTTTCTGTAATCATGGGCTGTATTAGTCTTAAATATTCTTCGCCGTTTATCTCTGTAAATTCAAAATATTCCTTTTCTCCTTTTTTAAAACTAAGCAAAGCTTTTCTTTCCCATTCATCAGGTGCGTTATTTGGGTTTAACGGTTTCAAACTTACAATACGTCCAACTACACCATATTCTATGGGGAATTCATCAAACATTTGCCTAATCATATAAGCGGGATTCATTAGTGTTAGTGAATCACCATTCGGTTTTACAATATTTCTGTCGGGGATATGAGATAAACTAGGATTAGCCGGTGTTCGTTCGTTCATTGGAACATAAACTCCGCCATGTTTTGTAGCCCAGAAACGTATTGCTTGATCTTTGTTGAAATTAGCCCTTGCCTCGGAAATAGCAATCTCTTTGGTGTGGGTATTTAGAGAATACAAATTCCATATTAAAGAAGAAACCAGAATAAATATCCAAATAAATGAAATAGCCCAAGCGGTTTTTTTAATCCTCTTGATTCCAAAATAAATTATTTTTTGTATCATGCTTTATTTTCTGTCGTTTAATTGACAATTTTATACTGGATTATTTCTTCAAATGCTTTTGTATCATTGCCATTAATAGGTCTTTGATAATAGGTTTTGAAATATAGTCATTACAACCTGCATCTATAGCCTTTTGCCGGTCACCTGATAGCCCAAAGGCTGTTTGTGCAATAATAACCACATCTTTGTTAAATTCTCTGATTTGTCGGGTGGCTTCATATCCATTCATTTCGGGCATTCTAATATCCATCAGAATCAAATCAATGTCGGGGTTGTTGAGGCAAGCCTCAATGGTTTCAGTTCCGTTAATTGTGTGTAAAATTTTGTGGTTGTTTTTTTCGAGAATTGAAGTGATAAGCATATCCGATGTTTCATCATCTTCGGCAATCAATATGCTCAGGTTTTTAATGTGAACTTCATTATCTTCTGTAAAAACAACATTTGCAGCAGAGCGTTCAGCCTGTTTTTTCGCATGGTAAGGAAGGGTGAAATAGAATGTTGAGCCTTTTCCTTCTTCGCTTTCTACCCTAATCTTGCCACCCAGCATTTCAACATAGGCCTTTGCAATGCTTAAACCCAGACCTGCTCCCTGTCTTGCTTGTACATCAATGATATCTGACTGAATAAATCGGTCAAATATGGCTTCCTGACGGTCTTTTGCAATTCCAATACCTGTATCCTTAACGAAATATTGTAGAAATGTAGAATTATGAATCTCTATAAAATCACATCCAAATTCTATAGAACCATTGTCTGTGTATTTAATGGCATTTTTAACCAGATTGACAAGAATAGCATATATTTTCTCACTATCGGTAGTTATGATAGCTTCTTTTTCCGGTAAAGTCTTTGTTATACG
>Ga0268276_1002206_pt1 | contig 17130 bp, 15 predicted proteins | sample saktaG_4_FD_190145 | JGI IMG/M metagenome (GOLD analysis project Ga0268276, IMG submission 190145) | Saline water microbial communities from Sakinaw Lake, British Columbia, Canada - sak_2010_1_5_45m | ecosystem: Environmental > Aquatic > Non-marine Saline and Alkaline > Saline ...
CGACGCGAACTGCAGATCAAACGATGGAAAGGTGGCGCGGCATTCAAGCGACTCTTGGCGAGCTTGTCAGGCTCATAATCCCGCCGGCGGCGGGATCCTGGGTTCAAATCCCAGCCCCGCAACCAACATCACGCCCCGCCGTCGGGGCGTTTTTTCTGCCATGTACTACGTTTACATCATATGTTCGCCAACCGGGCGCTACTACGTCGGTGTCACGGATGATGTTGCGCGCCGTGTGCTGCAACACAATGCGGGCGTGTCGCAATGGACTGCCCGTGCAAGTGATTGGCGCTTGGTGCACACGGAGGCATATCCAACCTTGGGCAACGCGCGCCGACGCGAACTGCAGATCAAACGATGGAAAGGTGGCGCGGCATTCAAGCGACTCTTGGCGAGCTTGTCAGGCTCATAATCCCGCCGGCGGCGGGATCCTGGGTTCAAATCCCAGCCCCGCAACCAACGTCACGCCCCGCCGTCGGGGCGTGCTTTTTGGCTGCAGGGTTCAGGACTGCTTGGAGCTAAGGCACCAGCCTAGTCCCATCAAAGGCGGGATTCAGGGTTCAGGGCATGCGAACGGCGAATATCCAATCCCGCCTTTGGCAGGGCTCCGGGCAGCAACGAATGACCAATGATGATCCCGCCGTCGGCGGGACTCCAAGCAGAGTTCTGTGCAGATACATCTGCCTTCGATGTTTCCTGTTCAACATGCATCAGAATTCAGAGAAAAATGGTTTTGCCATAAAACCATTTTGTGCAATATGAATTGCAGCAGTTCACTTTTCTGGCAGCGATGAACGAAAAAAGCAAATTTGCTATACTATCACACTGATAACGTACTGACCAGCGAAATAATGCAAGTGATCAAACTGACTGGCATCCGCGCGATGCAAATGATGAGTGTGCCTGACCCGGCGCTGACCAACGACAGCGATGTGCTGGTGCGCATGTGCGCCGTGGGCGTGTGCGGCTCCGACATGCATTATTACACCCGCGGGCGGATTGGCCGGCAGGTGGTGCAGTATCCCTTTGCGGTCGGCCATGAGTGCGCCGGCGTGATCGAGCGGGTCGGCGCCAAAGTGACGCGCGTGAGAACGGGCGACCGCGTCGCTGTGGATCCAGCCATGCCGTGTGGCGTGTGCGATCAATGCCGTGCCAGGCGCCCGCACACCTGCCGCACGTTGCGCTTTCTTGGCTGTCCGGGCCAGGCCGAAGGGTGCTTGGCCGAATACATCGTCATGCCCGAGCAGTGCTGTTATCCCATCAAGGATACGCTGACGTTTGACCAGGCGGCGGTATCCGAGCCGCTGGCCATCGGCATCTATGCCGTGAGCATGTCCATGCCGATGCCGGGCGCGCGCATCGGCATTCTTGGTTTCGGGCCGATCGGCATGAGTGTCTTGCTGTCGGTCAAAGCGCACGGCGCCGAGAAGATATATGTCAGCGACAAACTGGATGGACGGCTGGCCATCGCCCGCGCGGTCGGCGCAACCTGGACGGGCAATCCGCAGCAGCAAGATATTGTCGCCGACGTAGCCAACGAAGAGCCGGCCCTGCTTGATGCCGTCTTTGAATGTTGCGGTGACCAGGCCGCGCTCGGCCAAGCGCTGCTGATGTTGAAGCCGGGTGGCACGCTCTTGATTGTCGGCATTCCCGACGTGGCGCGCGTTTCGTTCAGCATTGACGAGTTGCGCCATCGCGAAATCCGCATTCAAAATGTGCGCCGCCAAAATGATTGCGTCCAGCGCGCGCTCGACCTGATTGACCAGTGCCAAATCAACGTGGACGCGATGGTCACGCATCATTTTCCCTTTGCGCGCACCCCGGCCGCGTTTGACACCGTGGCGGCCTACCGCGACGGCGTCATGAAGGCGATAATCACTTTTTAGATCCGTACAAACATCATGACAAACGATCCACCAAAGAAACTGGTACTCGGCCTGCCGAAAGGCAGTCTTGAACAAGCCACCTACGATTTATTCGCCAAGGCGGGCTATGTCATCAGCCCGTCGCGCCGCTCGTACTATCCCGGCATTGATGATCCGGAACTGAGTTTGATTCTATTGCGCCCGCAGGAAATGGCGCGCTATGTCGAGCAGGGCAATTTGGATTGTGGCTTGACCGGCAAAGACTGGATTCTCGAGAACGGCTCGGATGTCCATGAAATCTGCGAACTCGAGTATTCGAAAGCCACGACCAATCCGGTCCGCTGGGTTCTGGCCGTGCATGAAGACGCGCCGTTTCAGAAGCCCGAAGACTTGCAGGGCAAGACCATTGCGACCGAGGCCGTCAACATGACCCGCCGCTTTCTCGAACAAAAAGGCATTCAGGCCCACGTCGAGTTCTCGTGGGGTGCGACCGAAGTGAAATGTCCGGGCCTGGTGGACGCGATTGTCGAATTGACCGAGACCGGCAGCTCGCTGCGCGCCAACCGCCTGCGTATCATCGCGACCTTAACCGAGTCGACCACCCGCTTCATCGCCAATCACACGGCCTGGAAGAATGCCGCCAAACGCACCAAAATGGAACATCTGGCGATGCTGCTGCAAGGCGCGCTGCTGGCGCGCAAGAAGGTTGGCATCAAGTTAAATGTAGCGGCGTGCGCGCTGGACGCGGTGACGGCCATTTTGCCAAGTTTGAAGCAGCCGACCATTTCGCATTTGAAAGACAAAGATTGGTTTGCGATCGAGGTCGTCGTGGACGAAAAAACCGTGCGCGAGTTGATGCCGCGCTTGAAACAGGCCGGCGCCTGCGATATCATCGAGTACCCGTTGAACAAAGTGATTCCGTGAGCGGGCGCACGTACACGCTGGCCGAACTGGCGCCGGAATTGGACGAGGCCGTCCTGGTGCAGTGGCACGTGCACGAAGGCCAGGCGGTTGCGACCGATGCCGATTTGGTGGACGTCGTAACTGACAAGGCCATCATCACCATTCCCACGCCGGTCGGCGCCACGATCGCGCGTCTCGCGCAAGCAGTGGATGCGCGCCTGCGGCCTGACTCCGTCATGCTTACTGTCACCCCGCTTGGCTAGGATGCAGATGCTATGGTAATGTTTCTCGATCCCGAACAGCGCGCGCAACGCTCGCGCCGCCGCGGCCAATATGACGACGTCGTCGCGATTATTCCGGCCTACAATGCCGCCGAGACGGTGCACGAGGTGGTCTATCGCGCGCGCCGCAAAGTCGCGCGCTGCATCGTCGTGGATGACGGTTCGACCGATGAAACCGGCACGCGCGCCCGGCGCACCGGCGCCGAACTCATTGTGCACACCAGCAATCGCGGCAAAGGCGCGGCGATTCGCTCGGCCTTCGGGTGCCTGCGTGCCGCGGAGTTCGCGTACGCCGTGTTGCTGGATGCCGATGGCCAGCATGATCCCGCCGACATTGGCCGCTTTGTGGACGCGGCCAGACGCCAGAACGCAGATATCGTGGTCGGCTCGCGCATGGCCAATCCGGAGGGCATGCCGTGGCTGCGGCGCGCCACCAATCGCACCATGTCGCGGCTGCTTTCATGGTTGTGCGGCACACGCCTGTCGGACACGCAGAGCGGCTACCGCCTGCTGTCAAAACGCGTGATTGACACGATCACGCCGGTCAAGGACAACTTCGAGGTCGAATCGGAAATTCTACTGAAGGCCGCGCGGCACGGCATGACCATAACCGAAATCCCCATCCACTCGATCTATGCCGCCCATCACACCAGCCACATCCATCCCGCGCGTGACACGCTGCGCTTCCTGCACCTGGTTGGCGGGTTAGTGTTGCTGCGGCTGTTGTACCGCCGTCCCGCGCCGCCCGGTGACCACCCCGAAAAAAGCTAGCGCAGAATGCCGCGGCGCGTGATCGGGAGATCGCGCGTGGTTGTAATTCAAACCAGTTATCGGTACAATATGGATACTATGCAAGTACGTACTGAGCATGACACGTTTCATGAGTGATGCATTGACCACGTTGACCATCCCGGCCTTCCCGATGCTGAAGAGCGGGAAGGTGCGCGAGGTGTTTGACCTTGGCGATGCCCTGCTGTTCGTCGCCACGGATCGCATTTCCGCATTCGACGTGATCCTGCCGACGCCGATTCCGGACAAAGGCCGCGTGCTGACGCAGTTGTCGTTGTTCTGGTTTGATTTTCTGCGCGAAGTCGTGCCGAATCATTTCATGACGGCGGACGTGGCCGCCTATCATCCGGCGCTGGCCGCCTATGCCGCGCAGCTTGCGGGCCGCGCCATGCTGGTCAAGAAGGCCAGCGTGTTGCCGGTCGAATGTGTGGTGCGCGGCTATCTGGCCGGTTCGGGCTGGAGTGAATATCAACGCCAGGGCACGGTCTGCGGCGAGCCGTTGCCGGCCGGCTTGCGTGAAGCAAGCGAACTCCCCACGCCACTGTTCACGCCGTCCAGCAAAGCCGCGCGCGGGCATGACGAGAACATTTCCTTTGCGCAGATGGCCGGGCTGGTCGGTGACGAAACGGCCCGCCGGCTGCGCGACTGCAGCATCCAATTGTACACGCGTGCCCAAGCGCACGCCCGGGCGCGCGGCATCATTATTGCCGACACCAAATTTGAATTTGGCCTGGTGGACGGCACGCTGACGCTCGTGGATGAAGTACTCACACCCGATTCTTCGCGATTCTGGCCGGCCGATCAGTATGCGTCCGGCCGGTCGCAACGCTCGTATGACAAACAATTTGTGCGCGATTACTTGCTGACCGCGGGCTGGGATAAAGAACCGCCCGCGCCGCCGCTGCCGGCCGATGTGGTCGCCAGGACGCGCGCTAACTATCTGCAGGCGCTGGCCATTCTCACGGCGGCGTGCTAACCGAACCACAGCACTCATGGCGACACCTCCCTCACGGAAATTGAAAGATCTGCTCAAAAATAAAAGCCCGGGCAGGCCGGAACGCTCCGGCCCGAATGGCACCTCGCTGCGCCCGATGTATGCGTGGATTGCCGTGATCGTGTGTCTTTTGCTGGCGTTGACGTACCTGAACCGTCTGCAAAAGCCGGCGCTGCAACTGACCACCTCGGAATTTATCGAACAGGTGCGCAAGACCAATGTGGTCAATGTCGTCTTCAAAGGCGAAGGCATCCTCGACGGTATGCTGCGCCTCGACCCGCTCGACCAGGCGTTTGCCGGCTGGTCAAAGCAGTTGCCTACGCCGACGCCCAGTCAAATCCGCTATACCACTGCCACGTTGATGAGCGAACTGAGCCAGGATAAGCTGATGCGCGAGTGTCAGGCCTTGGGCGTGGCCTACGATGTGCGCACCAGCAATGACACGTGGCGTCAAATTATTTTGTCGGTCGGGCCGGTGCTGCTGATCGTCGTCGTGATCGGCTTCTTCATCAATCGCCAGATGAAGCGCGGGATGGGCATGGCGATGAGCTTTGGGCGCAGCCGCGCGCGCATGAACGCAAAAAACAAAGACAAGTTCACCTTCGGCGACTTGGCCGGCTGCGATGAAGCCAAGGAGGAAGTCTGCGAAATTGTTGACTACCTCAAAGACCCGAAAAAATTCCAGCGCTTGGGCGGGCGCATTCCGCGCGGCGTGATTTTGATTGGCCCGCCGGGCACCGGCAAAACCCTGCTGGCGAAAGCCATTGCGGGCGAGGCCGACGTGCCGTTCTTCAGTATCAGCGGTTCGGATTTTGTCGAAATGTTTGTGGGCGTCGGCGCGGCGCGTGTGCGCGACTTGTTCGAACAGGGCAAGCGCAGCGCGCCCTGCATCATTTTCGTGGATGAGATCGACGCGGTCGGCCGCCTGCGCGGCTCCGGCTTGGGCGGCGGCCACGACGAGCGCGAGCAAACCCTGAACGCGCTGCTGGTCGAGATGGATGGCTTCACACCCAATGACGGCGTGATTATGATTGCGGCGACCAACCGGCCGGATGTGCTCGACCCGGCCTTGCTGCGCCCCGGCCGCTTCGACCGCCAGATCGTGCTGGACATGCCCGACCAGAAGGGGCGCGAGGAAATTCTGCAAATTCACGTCAGAAAAATCAAAATGGATGAAAGCGTCGACTTGAGCCGGATTGCACGCGGCACGCCGGGCTTCTCCGGCGCCGATTTGGCGAGCTTGGTGAACGAAGCGGCGTTAATGTCCGCACGCCAGAATTTGGCGGGCGTGACCCAGGCAGTCATGGAAGAGGCGCGCGACAAAGTGCGCTTTGGGCGCGAGCGGCGCAGCCGCGTGCTCGACGAGGAAGACCGCCGCTACACCGCCTATCACGAAGCCGGTCACGCGCTGGTTACCGTCCTTATGCCCGGCTGCGAACCATTGCACAAAGTGACCATCGTGCCGCGCGGGATTGCCCTGGGCGCCACGATGCAATTGCCCTCGAAAGACCGCTATAACTATCGCAAGAAAGAGCTGGAAGGCCAATTGGCGTCCTTGATGGGCGGTTTGGTCACCGAGCATCTGGTCTTTGGCGACATGACCACCGGGGCGAAGAGCGACATCAAGCATGCGTCCGAAATCGCGCGCAAAATGGTCTGTGAATGGGGCATGAGCGACGCGATGGGACCGCTGGCATACGGCGAACGCGTCGAGCACGTGTTCCTCGGGCGGGAGATTGACCGGCACACGGACTACAGCGAGCTAACCGCGCAGAAAATAGACAATGAAATCCGCCAGATTGTCGACACGGCGAGCGCGCAAGCCCGGCGCATTATTACCGAGCATCGCGCCGTGCTGGACAGCATTGCCGAAGCGTTGCTGAAATACGAAGTGTTGGATGGCGATGAGATTGGTATTTTGGTGAATGGCGGCACGCTGCCGCGCAATGGCACGGCCAAGGCGGATGCACAAACCAGCACGGCGGCTGCGCCATCCGAGGCTGGCACGGGCAGTGCCACGGCCGCGTCTGCGGATGCGCCCGACGCTGATCTGCAGCCATGACGCCGTCACCAGCACCGCGCGTCTGGCAGGCGCGTGATCGGCGCATTGATGTGGCACGCTATGCCATTATGGGCGTGCTCAACATGACACCGGATTCGTTTCTGGCGGAGAGCCGCTGCGCGTCGGTTGCCGAGGCAATGGCCCGCGCGACAGTGATGTGCGCGGAAGGCGCGGCCATTATTGATGTCGGCGGCGAGTCCACCCGGCCGGGCGCGCCGGCAGTGGATGCTGATGAAGAATGCCGGCGGATCGTGCCGGTGATTGCCGCGCTCGCGCGGACGCAGGACGTGGCGATCTCGGTTGATACCCGCAAGCCGGCCGTGGCGCGCGCCGCACTCGACGCGGGCGCCCACATTGTGAATGATGTCTGTGGCGGCGCAGATCCGGCCATGCAGGCCGTGGTGCGGGAGAACGGCGCAGGCATCGTCGTCATGCAGATGCAGGGCGACCCGGCCACGATGCAGGCGCAACCCCTCGGGCCGGACGCGGTCATGCCGGCGTTGCACCAGTTTTTCCGCGCGCGCTGTGCGGCCTTGACGGCTGCCGGCATTGCGCGTGCCCAGATTGTGCTCGATCCGGGCATAGGCTTTGGCAAGACGTCTGAAGCCAATGAACGGATTGTGCGCGAGCTGGCGACGCTGGCCGAGCATGGCCAACCCATTATGATTGGCGCGTCGCGCAAACGCTTCATCGGCGAACGCACCGGGCGCGCGCCCGCGGAGCGCCTGGCTGGGTCGCTGGCAGTGCATGTGCTGGCATATGCGCACGGCGCGCGGGTTATCCGTACACATGATGTGCGTGCGACGCGCGACGCGCTTGCCATGGCGGCCTGCTGCTGCTAGATCTGACAATGTGAAATGTGAAATTGAGATTTGAACCAAATACTGAAAACTGAAAATCGAAAACTGCTGCCCATGCCCGCCGACCCCGTCACCATAGCATTCACCGACACCTTTGACACCGCGCAGATCGCGGCGGTCTGCGCCCTCGTGCGCAGGCAGCGCGCGCCGCAGGTGCGTGTGGACGGTACGGCGGTGACGGTCTGGCCGACGGCGCGGGCGGCGCTGCTGGCCCAGTTGCTGCGCCGGTTCGAACGCGGCGGGTATGCGTGGTCGGTGGTGGGTGTGCCGGACGATGTGCGCGCGGTGCTTGAGTTCTTTCTGTATCGCCGATCGAAGAAACGGCGCAGTTCACGTCCGCACGAGATCGCCATCGTCGAGACGACCGTGGTGCGCATCGTGCGGTTCCTCAACAGTATCCGCGATCTGTACCTGTTGCTGCAGGACATTGTGTTCTGGACGTTAATTGGGCCGTTCTGCCGACATGGATTTCGCCTGACGCGCACCGCGTACGAAATCACCGAGCGCGGCGTGCGCTCGCTGCCGATTGTCGCGCTGGTGGCGTTCATCATGGGCTTGATCCTGGCGATGCAGGCAGCCGTGCAGTTGCGCGTGTATGGGGCGTTGTTTCTGATCCCCAGAATGGTGGGGATCTCGATTGTGTACGAGTTGGGCGTCCTAATGACGGCGGTGCTGGTGGCCGGGCGCAGCGGCTCGTCCATCACCGCCGAGATTGGCTCGATGGTCACGTCCGAAGAAATGGACGCCTTGCGTGCCATGGGCGTCAGCATCACCAAGTACATCATTGTGCCGAAATTCGTGGCGCTGATCATCGTCATGCCGTGCCTGACGATCTTTGCCGATATCATCGGCGTGTTCGGCGGCTATGTCGTCTCGGTCTTGCAGATCGGCATGTCCAGCCCTGATTATATTGACAAGACGCTGAAGGCCATCGTGTTGAAAGATGTCATGATTGGCTTGTCGAAAAGTGTGGCGGACGGGGTGGTGATTGCCTGCATTGCCGTGCATCAAGGGCTGACGACCAGTGGCGGCGCGGAAGGCATCGGCAAGTCCACCACCCGCAGCGTGGTCTACTCGATCATCATGATTGCCGTCGCGCACCTGTTCTTCACCGGACTCTTTTACTACACGGGCCAAGGACCGACGCTCCAACCATGACGGCGCCCGTAATAGAGGTCAAAGAATTGGTGGCGGCCTACGGCGAGCTGGTCGTGCTCGACGGCATTTCCTTCACGGTCGAGCCGCAGCAGATCTTCGTCGTGATGGGCGGCAGCGGTTGCGGCAAGTCCACGCTGCTGCGCCATTTGCTCGGGTTGTATCACCCGACGGCCGGGACCATTAACATTCTGGGCACCGATGTCACCCGCACCAGTGACGACGAGCTGCAGCCGCTGCGCGCGCGCATCGGCATGGTCTTTCAGGGCTCCGCCTTGTTCAATTCGATGACCGTCGCCGAAAATGTCTCGTTGCCGTTGGAGGAATACACGGACTACCCGAGCCGCGTCATTCAGGACATTGTCGATTGGAAACTGCACTTGGTCGAGCTCGATCATGCCCGCGACTACATGCCCGCACAACTGTCGGGCGGCATGAAAAAACGCGCCGCCATCGCACGCGCCATGGCCTTGGATCCTGACATTCTCTTCTTTGACGAGCACACCACCGGGCTCGACCCCGTCATGGCCGCCGAACTCGACCGTACAATCCTGCGCCTGCGCGAGAAGCTGCGTATCACCGTGGTGGTCGTGACGCACGACATGACCAGTATCCGCCGCATCGCCGACCGCGGCATCATGATTGCCGACAAGCACATTGTCGCCGCCGGCACCATCCGCGAGATGGAACAAAGCGGCGATCCACGGGTGGTTACTTTCTTCATGCGCCACGAGACGCATTAACGTTCCCTTACGTTGCTGACTTTTATGGCTATTGCACATTCCGAAAAAATCAAAGCGCTGGTCTTTCTGACCGTCACCATCGCGCTTGCCACAACCATCGTTCTTGTGCTCGTGGGCACGAACTGGATGGAAGAAAAGGACACCTATTACATTGATTTTACCGAAGTCAAAGGGATCGCGCCCGGCTCGCCCGTGCGCTTCAACGGGGTCGCCATTGGCAAAGTCCTTCGCATCAAACCGGTGACGGACATTCAAAACCAGAACCAGACGCGCGTCACCGTTGAAGTCCAGAAGAACACCATCATCAAGGGCGACAGCGTCGCCCGGCTTGAACTTGATTCACCCATCGTCGGCAGTCGTTTCATCCAAATCACGCCGGGCACTGCCGAAGCCGAGGTGATCAAGCCCAACACGCAGGGGAATATCATCAAGAGCGAACGCACGATGTTTGACACCATTTTCATGCAGGCGGCCGAGATCTCCTCACGCAGCTCGGTCTTGATCAGCAATGTCAATAATATCTTCAGCCCCGAAAACGCCCACGCCCTCTCGTCGATCCTGGTGCAATTTGACACGTTCCTCAAGAACGATGCGACCAACGCCACCGCTGAATTCCGCCAAACGCTGGCGGATGTGCGCACCGCTATCAATGCCGCCCAAATTAAAGACACGATGACCGACATGCGCGGCACCTTGATTGCCGTCCAACGCGCGGTGGACAGTGCCAATGAGATGATGTCCCAGAATCAGACCACCGTTAACGACACGCTGAACAGCATTCGCGCGGCGACCGATAGTCTGAACGAATTGCTGATTAATCTGAATCGCCACCCGCTGATTCGCGGCAAAGGTGAAAAGACAAAGGAGTGGATGAATGAATAGGTGCCTTCGATTTTCAGGCAGTCTGTCCGCCCTCGCGCTGACGCTGGCTGGGTGTATGTCACTCACGTCGGTTACGCCCCCCGTGGTCACCCGCTTTCAGCTGGATGCCGCGGCCGGCGCGCTCGGCCCCACCAATGCCCTGCGGGTCGCCGTCCAGCGCTTCGATGGCAGTGCGGCCTACAAACGCGAGCAAATCGTCGTCAGCCCTGCACCGAATGTTATGGATAGCTACCCCAACGCGCGTTGGTCGGAAGGCCCGTGCGACATGCTTACCGAGGCCCTCATGACGTATCTCGCGCGCCGCTGCGCCTATGTCACCGCCACCCCGCGCATTTACAAGGATGACGTGCAGGTGATCATTGCAACCTATGTCGATGCCTTTGACCAAGTCCAGCGCGGCAAGCAATGGTCGGCCCTGTTTCGCGTCAAATACGAATTTGTGGCCGACACCGACAAGCGCGTCCTCGAAAGTAATTGGTTTGAACGCACGCGCGCCCTGCCGAACGGCAAACCCGAGGAATACGTAGCAGCCCAAAATGCCGCCGCCAATGAATTCTTCGAACTTATTGCGCAGCGCCTGAGCCGCTTGCCGCCGCCACGCTGAACGTAGTAGATTGGTAGAGCCCATGACGTACGCGAAAGGCTGACGTGGACACTGAACCCCACAGGGACTATGCAGACCTGCAGGTGAACGGGTTTGTTGGCGTCGATTTCTCGACAGCGGGGCTGACGGTGGATGCGGTGCGGCGCGTGACGCAGGCGCTGGTGGCGCGCGGCACGGCGGCGTTCTGTCCGACAATTATTACTGCGCCAACGGCGGTCTACGAGCAGAACCTGCCGGTGCTGGCCGCAGCCTGCGAGACGGGCGATCTGGCGGCGCATGTGCTGGGCGTCCACCTTGAAGGGCCATTTCTCTCGCCGCAGCCGGGCGCACGCGGGTGTCATCATGTCGCATGGATGCAGCCACCGATGCCGGCGCTGCTCGAGCACTGGCAGACACTGGCGCAGGGACATATCAAACTGCTGACGCTTGCGCCGGAGCTGCCGGGTGCCTGCGAGACCATCCGCTGCGCGTGCGCCCTGGGCATCGTGGTGTCGCTGGGCCACACCAACGGCACCGAGCAGCAGATTCTGCGCGCAGTCGAGGCCGGGGCGCGCTGCGCGACACATCTCGGCAATGCTTTTCCACGCGCGGCCCATCCGCGTGACAATGCCATGTGGTGGCTGCTCGGCTGTGATGCGGTGACGGCCATGTGCATCACCGACGGGTATCACCTGAATGATGCCTTCATCAAAACGGTGCTGCGGACAAAAGGCGCGGACAAGTTCATTGTTGTCAGCGATGTCGCGCCGGTCGCCGGCCTGCCGCCCGGTGCGTATGACTGCATGGGCATGCGCGTCGTGCTGGAAGCCAGTGGCCGGGTGTCGTCGCCGGACACCGGCACGCTGGCTGGCTCGTCCGCGACGCTCGGCGAATGTGCGCAGCACCTTGCGACGCTTGAACTGCTGACTGCCGCGCAATTGCGCCAGGTCACCCGCGCGAATGCGCTGAAACTGCTGGGATTGTTTCCTTGAGCATTGCATTCGCGCCTGCATGTTGGCACGCGCTGCGGGCCGCGTATGCGGCATGGTGGGCGGGCACGCTGGCCCGGCCGTTGCTGCACATCACCCTTAACGGTCGCCCGGCCGGCCGGCCAGTTGCGGCCCAGCCCTATTACGGCTTCACCGCGTTTTATGACATGAGTGTGTCCGCCGATGCGGTCGTGGATGCGTGGGATTATCAGTTGGCGCAGCAAACATATCTGGGCGATGCCTTTCCATCTATCTTGCCGAATTTCGGGCCGGGTGTGGTGGCCGCGTTTCTGGGTGCCAAGGTGATGTGTGGCAACGACACGGTCTGGTTTCACCCGCGGCAGGACGCCAAGCTGGCGGAGCTGCGCTTGGCATATGACGCCGACAATGTCTGGCTGCAGCGCGTGAAGGACATCTGTGCGGCGGCGCTGCGGCGCTGGCAGGGGCTGGTGCAAGTCGGCATGACGGACTTGGGCGGTGCCCTTGATATTCTGGCATCCTTTCGTCCCAGCGAGAAGCTGCTGTATGATCTATACGACCATCCTGACGATGTCAAGCGCCTGACGTGGGAGATTCATGCGTTGTGGCACAGATATTTTGCCGAACTCAACGGCGTGTTGCAGCCCATGAATCCGTGCTACACGGCGTGGACGCCGATCTATTCAGCCCAGCCGTATTACATGCTGCAGTGCGATTTCGCCTACATGATCGGCCCAGCCATGTTCGATGAATTTGTCAAGCCAGAACTGGCGGCAAGCTGCCAGAAAATTACCCATGCGTTTTATCATTTGGACGGGCCGGGCCAACTGCCACATTTGGATTCACTGCTGAGCATACCGGAACTGCAGGGGGTGCAATGGATTCCGGGTGAGGGCCAGCCGCAGAGCGAAGCCTGGCCGGACGTGCACAAAAAAATCCGTGCGGCCGGCAAACTGGACCAGATTTTCGGCGCGGCCACATGGGACGAGACGGTGCAGCGTTTTGACACGATTGTAGACACGCTGGGCGATGCGCGCGGCTTGATCTTGATCGCCGAAGCGGCGCAGGAACGCGAAGACGATGTGCGCCGGTTCATTGCGCGGTATGCATGCTAATCCGGCCGGGCACATGCCGCTGCGGAACGGCGTGCCGTGGCCAGGCAGGTAGAGCGGGCAGGCCCTGCCCGCCGTCCGCAGGCACTGCAACATTTGCAGACGACATTCGTTAGCGTTTGTCGCCGCGGAATGGGCGCCACGTTCTGTGTGGCATAGTCTTCGCGGAATGATGGAGAGCCGCTGCCACTAGCGATGCTGCCGCGCGCCTGATTGGCACCATCCGCGCCGGGCTATTTCTTCCAGGACCTGTAGATCCTGCCGACCTTGTTCTTGTGCAGCATGCGCAGGTAGTGTGTGCCGAGATATTCGTTGGACAGGGTCATTTGCGCGTTCACCCACAGCCAGGGCGGCAGCACAGCGACATCGGTGATGCCGAGTGCATCGGGGATGTTTGCCCGCTTGAGCATCCCGGACATCTTCAGCAAAGCGCCCTGCGGGCGAAACACCACCACCATTTTGTGATTCTTGTCCGGCCGATAAATAGCGCGCGTGCCCTTTTTGTTCGCTTTGGTCGGCGTCATCTCGGGAATGATGTCAACGTTGCCAAAGCGGAAGCTGAACTGCATGCCCGCCAACGTCGTGATGTTGGTATAGGCATCAATGGCGGCAATAGCCCTGACTGCGATCGTGTCATTAGTCTTGCCTCTCAGCCGTGGCTTCCAGCGCACGACGAGATTGGCCTTGTCGACGATGAAGTTGAGATTGCCATTGCGGGGCGGGGCAAAGACTTGCACGCGGTGATTGTCGGCGTCGGCGACGAAGACCCAGCCGTCCATATCCACATCGAGATCGCTCGGCCGGTTGAACAACGACGGGGTCGCGCCCGGCCCACCCCAACTGGTCAGGAGGGTGCCATCCGTGCCGTACTTGTAAATCATGTTGCTGACGGCCTCGCACACGAGGATGCTGCCGTCGCGATGGTCGACCGCGATGCCGAGCGGGCGCGCATTATAGTCCCACGGGTCATACGCCGCGAGCGGGGTGAGATCCAGATCGAAAACCTTGACGCCGCCCGCGCCGTCGTCGCCCGCTAGAATGCTGACATAAACGCGGCTGCGCCACGCATCGGCCTCGATGCCCCAGGCCGTCGCGCCCAGCTTGGCAAACGGCGCGATGCCGGCGGCGGCGGCATTGCTCCACTCCGTGCCGGTCCAGACATAGCGCACGACATAGGTGGTGAACACGGTGCTGGTCGTTCCCCAACTGGCGCCTTGCAGAATGCCATACACATCGCCATTCGCACAGACCGCCACGTCGCGGAAGTAAAAGCCCATCGTGTTGCTGAACCAATTCGGGAATTTCTCGTACACCGCGCCGAGCGGATCCGTGTGGACAATCTTGGAGCCGTACGGCGCAATCACATACGCCGGCGCAACATAAAAGGGATCGCCGTCGCAACTGCAATCAATGCCGGCGGCGGGCAGTTCCGGGTACAGTTCGTTGTTCTCCCAGAGCAACTCGTACACGCCTGCGGTGGTCCAGCGCTTGACGCACATGTTGGTGGCAAAGCTGCCGGCCAGGTCACGCCCGCTGGGTGAAGTGTCGGGCGGGATCGTGTCGGTTACGTAGACATGGCCAAAGCGGTCAACCGCGACGCCGTCCATGTCGTTGAACTGATTGGCATTCGTGCCGGCCTGCCCGAATTCGCGCACAAAGCGATAGTCGCTGGGCGTGGCAGCCACGGCGCGCGCAGTCACGCCACACAGCAGAACGACGACGCAGAAAAGTGAGAGGGTGTGTAACGCACGCATGATCTTGCTCCGTTTCATGGTGAACAAAACAGTGAACAGGTTACGCAACCAGTATACCATTTCTCAACGCGGCTGTCAAAAAAACAGCTCTCCGCAGCAATTCCGATATACCAATAAGGTCTGAGTCAAATTTGCATTGTAACGAAGAGGATCAGAGCTTGAAAGAGGCGCAAGAGAACCAGCATTCATAATGATGTGCCGCCTCTTGTTGCTCTGTTCATCTTTTTACCCCTTGGTCCAGTTGAGTAGCAACTCGCAGTGTGCGTGCGTGCTGCACGCTTCAGCTAGGCCGCCACGAACTAGGTGTGGCAGGGAAATCGGACGCCTGCCGCGCCGTGCACATCCTGGGCCACCGCCGCGAACGCGATGCAGCAGGCCGTTGAGGGGTGCGCTCGTCCTCGTCAGCGATTGCGTCGTGCGCGGCAATGCGGCGCGGAATGGTGGCGGCTACTGCACTGAAAGCACTATTGCGCGCCCAGATAGCGCCGCGCCGCGGCCACGCGTTCGAGCGCGCGTACATAGGCGGCCGTGCGCAGGTCAAGCTTCAACTCGGCCGCCGCGGCGAGCAGCGCGCGCGTGTTCTCGTTCATCATGCGATCCAAGCGCGCCAGCGCCGTGGCCTCATCCCAATAATCTTCCTGGATGTTCTGCAGCCACTCGAAATACGAGACAATCACACCGCCGGCATTCGCCAGAATATCCGGCAGAATGATCACGCCACGATTGTGCAACAACTGGTGCGCGGCCGGCGTGGTCGGCCCGTTGGCGCCCTCGGCGATGACCCGCGTGTCGAGCGTTGCCGCGATGGTGTCGGTAATCGTGTTTTCAGTCGCGCACGGCAGGAGCACGTCGCACGGCAGGCGCAGCAGCGCCTCTGGCGCCAGCGTCGCCGGATACGCGGCACGCAGCCCGTCGCGCCCGTCGCGCTGCAAGCAGCGCATCATGGCGGCGATATCGAGTCCGTTGGGATCGTGCAGCGCGCCGCCAAACAGGGAAGGATCGGCCAGGCCGATGACGCGCGCGCCCAGTTGCTGCATGCGCAACGCCGCGTACATGCCGACTTTGCCGAAGCCCTCCACTATGACGCGCGCGCCGGCGGGCGCAATGACATTCGCCACGCAGATTGCCAACCCATAGCCGGTCGCCTCCGTGCGGCCATACGAACCAAACAGTTCGACCGGTTTGCCGGTCACGATGCCGGGCACGGTGCGGTCGTCGCACAATTCCGTGTAGCGCTTAAACATCCATGCCATGGTCTGGCTGTCGGTGCCCATATCCGGCGCGGCGACATCCTTGTCGGGGCCGAGCACATCGGCGAAGGTGCGCATGTAGCCCTTCGCCAAGCGCTCCTTTTCCGTGCGCGACAAGGCTTGCGGATCAACCGCCACACCGCCTTTCGCGCCGCCGAACGGCACGCGCGCCAAGGCGCATTTCCAGGTCATGTTTGAGGCCAGCGCCACCACTTCATCGCGCGTCACGCCCGTGTCCCAGCGCAGGCCACCCTTGTAAATTCCAATGTCGTTGTTGTGCTGCACACGAAAGGCACGCAGGCAGCGCACGCTACCGTCGTCCATTTGCAGACTGATCTTGCGCTCAATCACGCTGTCCGGTTCGAGCAGGCGTTCTTCAATGCACTGGCCGGGGAACGTGCGTGCCATAGCCAAATGCTCGATCGCCTGACGCAAATAAAAGTTGACATTGTCGAGTAACGTGCCGCCGTGCGGCACATTCTGCCATGCCAGCGGCGGCAGTGACGGTAACGACGATGCAGGTGCTGCATTCATACAGTTCATCCCGTGGTAACAATCAATGATGGTCTGGCTCGTGTGGCCTACTGCACTATGGTAGCACAAGCGCGCCAGACTGTCAAAGGCCCCTGCCTTTGCACGCTGGTGTCAACCCGGATGCGGCGATGCGCAGAATCTGTGTGCAACTGTGGCGGAGTGATCTTGGTATGCAACAAGCACAGAAGCGTGCATGAAGCGCACAACACTAACACGAATATTCCGGATAGGGCATCCATCGTTCAGTGTTGCTACCGTTAAGCACCGCAAAGAGTACCCATGAGAGCGTTTTCTATTTTGCAGCGTCCTTGTAGATACGGTCTTAAAAGTCAAGCGGCAAGTAGTGGTTGTTCGCGGTCGATGCGTTTGACAATACCGAAGGCGATGTGGACGAT
>Ga0268276_1002209_pt1 | contig 17096 bp, 9 predicted proteins | sample saktaG_4_FD_190145 | JGI IMG/M metagenome (GOLD analysis project Ga0268276, IMG submission 190145) | Saline water microbial communities from Sakinaw Lake, British Columbia, Canada - sak_2010_1_5_45m | ecosystem: Environmental > Aquatic > Non-marine Saline and Alkaline > Saline ...
CCTTCTTGCGAGAGGTCAGAAATATGTAGCCATCATCGTCCATGTAGCCTATATCTCCGGTGTAAAGCCACCCGTCGCGCAGGATCTCACGGGTCTCTTCAGGCCTCTTCCAATAGCCCTGCATGATCTGCGGCGCCTTCATGATTATCTCGCCGGGCTGTCCGACGGGCATATCTGCGGTCCCGGCGTCAATATCCACAATACGCACTACGGTGTCAGGCAGGGGCAAACCTATAGATCCCTCCTTCCATTTCCCCCTAGCCGGCGTGGTTATCATGGCCATGCCGCTCTCGGTAAGCGCGTAACCCTCGGCCAAACGCCCGCTGATATGCTTCTCAAACTGCTCCTTTGTCTCACGCATTAACGGCGCCGCTCCCGACGTGGCCATTCGCAGGCTCTTGAGGTCACCCATCTTAAGATCCGGGTATTCCAGCATGGAAATAAACATGGTTGGAGCAGCGCCCATATTAGTAATGCCCTGGTTTTTAATGGTATCGACCATGCCCTTGATATCACGCGGATTGGCAATGAGCACCGAGATATTATGCTGTACAAGCGCCATTCCGAAGCTGGCATAGATGCCGAAAGCGTGGAAGAGCGGCAGCGGCACCAAAAACTTCTCGTCCCACCACAGCGAAATCTCGCGGAACCAGGCCTCCACCTGCATGCCGGTGATCACCAGAGAGTGATGGCTCTCCATAACGCCCTTGGGTGTCCCCGTAGTACCTCCTGAAAATAAAATCATGGCTGTGTCGTCCGGCCCAACTTCCACCTTCGGTCCCTGTTTACCCGCATACTTTCTCGTAAGGTCAAGCCACCAATGGTCGCCCGGTTCAACAGCAGTTGCCGCCTTCTCTTTATTGGGAGACGTATAATCGTCAAACTCGGCCAGGATGACGTTGCGTACAGCGGTTTTCTTCTGCAGTCTTTTTACCATTGCGTACCACAGGTTGAGGACTACCACCGTCTCCGCATCGATGTCATTCAACCTGGCTTCGAGCTCAAACTCGGTATACAGCGGATTCAGTGGGACCAAGATGGCACCCAGCTTCCAGGCCGCAAAGAAAATGATGTATTCCTGCGGGCAATTGAGAAAGAGCACTGCTACCCTGTCACCCTTTTTCACACCCATGAAAGCCAGGGATGCAGCCATCGCATCGCTCTCACCGACTATTTCCCTGTAGCTGAGCTTCCTGTCCTGGAATATGATCATGGGATAATCAGGGCGCACATTTTTAGCTTCCAGCAGGATATCCATGATAGTCTTGCGGGGATATGGCTCAAGAGAGCGGGGGACACCGGGGTCATAGCTTTTATACCACAGATAATCGGTCAACTCAGTATCCTTTCGATCGGTCCCGCCTGCTGACGGGACCGATCTGTATCATTAGTGCATTAAAGCAAGTATTTTATTATTTTGCTTTGGCCTTCTCTTCCTCCACCAGGACTCTTCTCAGCACCTTGCCCACCATGGTCTTGGGCAACTCGCTGCGGAATTCTACAAACTTGGGTATCTTGTAGGCCACCAGCTTGTCCTTGCACCAGGCCTGTATCTCCTCGGCTGTCGCAGACTTGCCGGCCTCCAGCACCACCCAGGCTTTAACAGCTTCCCCCTGCTTGGCATCTGGTATTCCGGCCACGCATACCTCGGCCACATTGGGATTGTTGCTTATGACCTCCTCGACCTCGCGCGGCCAGACCTGGAATCCGCTGGGCTTGATCAGGTCCTTTTTACGTGAGGTAATGAAGAGGTAGCCGTCCTCATCTATATAGCCGATATCGCCGGTATATAGCCAGCCGTCCCGCAGCATCTCCTTGGTCTCCTCAGGCCGGTTCCAATATCCCACCATGAGCTGTGGCGCTTTTATAACGATTTCGCCTTCCTGGCCGGCGGGCAAATCGCCTTCGCCCGTCTCCAAATCGCCGATCCTGGCAACCACATCAGGGAGCGGCATGCCGGTGGACCCTTCCTTCCACTTGCCCAGGTAGGGTGTAACGCAGGATGCCATGGTAGCCTCGGTCATGGCATAGCCCTCGACTATACGGCCGCCCGTCAATTCCTCAAACCGCCTCTTGGTATCGGCCAGCAGCGGAGCGGCGCCTGAGACGCAGAATTTCATCGATTTGAAATCGACTTTGCCCGCCTTTACCAGCGGGTGTTCCAGCAGTGCAATATACAGTGCGGGAACAGCAGGGAAGAAGGTGGGGCGGTCATGCTGTATCGTCTTGATCAGGTCCTCGCGGTCGCGCGCATTGGGAACGAGGGACAACGTCACGTGGCACACTATGGCGGTGCTCATGACACCGTAGGTAGCGTAGACATGAAAAAGCGGCAGCATCGCCATTATGACATCCTTGTAGCTTTCGATCATGCCGCCGAACCACGCTGCGTACTGCAGGGCGGTTATCACCATGGAATGATGCGTTCCTACGACGCCCTTGGGCGTCCCGGTAGTACCGCCGCTGAACAGGATGAGGGCGTGATCCTGAGGAGTAACCTTCACATCCGGCCGTCTGGCGCCCGCATGCTGCTTGATCAGGTCGGTCATCCACACATCTCCCTTCTCCAGTTCGACATAGTGCCCTTCTTTCTTCTCCTTGAGCAATGTAAAGAGCACATTGAGCAGGGGCGGAAGGTAATCTTTGATACTGGTAGCAATAACCAGCTTTACGCTGGTACGCGGCTGTATCTTCTTAAACTGCTTGTAGAACATGGTCAGAACGACTACGGTCTCAGCGCTGCAATCCTTGAGAGCATGCTCCAGTTCGCTTTCCGTATACATCGGATTTAAATGTACCAGTATGGCGCCGACCTTCCAGGCTCCCCAGCGGCAGATAAGCGCCTGCGGGCAGTTGGGCATCAAAAGGGCCACCCTGTCGCCTTTCTTGACACCTTTGGCCGCCAGGGCTGCGGCAAATTCGTCGCTCAGCTTCTGAAATTCGGCATAGGATATCTTCCTCTTCTTGAAAAGCATCATGGGATAGTCGGGCCGCTCTTTGACAGCGTCATCCACGTAATCTACGAGCGTCTTCTGTGGATAGGGTTCAAGAGTATGCGGAACACCGGTATCGTAATTCTTCAACCAACGATACTCTGCCATGCAACAACCTCCAATCAAATTAAATTTTTATTCGCCGTGATTATATCATTAGCTGTCCCCGGCCGATATCGGCCGGGGACAACATATCATCTGTGCTTTACTTCTTGCCTTTAGCCGCCTCTTCCTCCTGCAGGACCCTCCTCAGTACCTTGCCTACCATGGTCTTAGGAAGGTCACTGCGGAACTCCACGAACTTGGGTATCTTGTAGGCCACCAGCTTCTCCTTGCACCAGGCCTGGATCTCCTCGGCTGTCGCCTTCTTGCCGGCATCCAGCACCACCCAGGCTTTGACCGCTTCACCCTGCTTGGCATCGGGGATACCGGCTACGCTGACCTCTGCAACCGCCGGGTGACCGCTGATGACCTCTTCAACTTCCCTCGGCCAGACCTGGAAGCCGCTGGGCTTGATAAGGTCTTTCTTGCGCGAGGTGATAAAGACGTAACCGTCATCGTCCATGTAACCCACATCGCCCGTATATAGCCGGCCGTTCCGCAGCATCTCCTTGGTCTCCTCCGGCCTGTTCCAGTACCCCTTCATCAACTGCGGCGCCTCGAAGACGATCTCTCCCTCTTTACCGGCCGGCAGGTCGCCCTCGCCGGTCTCGATATCGCCGATCCTGACAATGACATCGGAAAGAGGCATGCCCACCGAGCCCTGCTTCCAGGTTCCGCGATAGGGGGTGCAGCAGCAGGCCATAGTAGTCTCGGTCAAACCGTAGCCCTCCACGATGCGGCCGCCCGTGAGATCCTCGAAACGTTTCTTGGTCTCATACAGCAGCGGAGCAGCGCCGGAGTTGCAGCATTTCATGGAGCTGAAATTGACCTTGCCCGCCTTGACTGCAGGATGCTCCAGCAGCGCGATGAACATGGCAGGCACGGCGGGAAAATAAGTGGGCTTGTCATGATTGATGGTAGCGACCACGTCGTCGCGGTCGCGAGGGTTGGGCACCAGCGACATCGCCGCGTGCCCGACGATGGCCGTGCTCATCACCGCATAAGTGGCGAAGGAGTGAAAGAGCGGCAGCACCAGCATCATCACGTCTTTATAGGGTTCGGTTATCTCACCAAACCACCGGTTGAACTGCAGGCCTGTGATGACCTGTGAATGGTGCGTACCTACCACGCCCTTGGGTGTGCCGGTCGTCCCCCCGGAGAAAAGAATAAGGGCGTCATCGCCCGGCAGCACCTTGACATCGGGCCGTTTTGCACCGGCCTGGGATTTGATCAGGTCGGCCAGCCAGATATCGCCGGGTTGCAATACTACACGGTGGCCTTCTTTTTTCTCCTTGACCAAAGTGAAGAGCACCTTGAGCACCGGCGGAAGGTAATCCTTGATGCTGGTGGCTATAACCAGCTTCAACTTGGTGCGAGGCTGCAATTTCTTGACAGTATTGTAGAACAGGGTTAACACCACTGCAGTCTCGGCGCCGCAGTCCTTGAGCGCATGCTCGAGCTCGGACTCCGTATACATGGGATTCATGTGCACCAGGATAGCGCCGATTTTCCATGCGCCCCAGCGGCAGATGATGGCCTGCGGGCAGTTGGGCATGATGAGGGCCACACGGTCTCCCTTCTTTACACCTTTAGCTGCCAGCGCTGCGGCGAATTCATCGCTGAGTTTCTGGATCTCGGCATAGGACATCTTCCTCTTCTTAAACAAAACCATGGGATAATCAGGGTGTTCCTTTACCGCCTCGTCTATATAGTCGACGAGCGTCTTCTGGGGATAGGGTTCCAGCGTAGCCGGGACCCCTTTGTCATAGTTTTTTAACCACCTTTTGTCAGACAAGATAAGAACCTCCTTAGATTTGTTATTATGATTAAGCGTTGCACGCCTAATTACCCTGTCAGTGCGCTATTTTGCCGCCTTCTGCCTGGCTATCTCTTCCTCAACCAGTATACGCTTGAGTATCTTGCCCACCAGCGTTTTAGGCAATTCGGACCTGAATTCAACATACTTGGGCACCTTATAGGCTGTCAGCTTTTCGCGACAGTGCGCCTGGATCTCTTCAGCAGTGGCCGTCTCTCCCGCACGCAACACAACCCAGGCCTTGACAGCCTCGACCTGATAAGCGTCGGGGACCCCTGCCACTCCAACCTCAGCCACCTTGGGATAGGTGCTGATAACCTCCTCGACCTCGCGCGGCCATACCTGGAAGCCGCCCGGTTTAATCAGTTCCTTCTTGCGCGACGTGATAAAAAGACAGCCATCGTCGTTGAGATAGCCGATGTCGCCGGTATAAAGCCAACCGTTACGGATCATATCCGCCGTGGCCTCCGGCCTGTTCCAGTATCCTAACATCACCTGGGGACACCTGGCAATAATTTCGCCCTCCGTCCCCAGCGGCATGTCTTTCTCGCCCGTTTCAACATCCACTATACGCAGAATAACATCGGGCAGGGGCACGCCGGCCGACCCGGGCGTCCACTTGCCCTCCACGGGTCCGAGCGTGATGGCTGCGGTCACTTCCGTCATGCCGTAACCTTCGATCAACTTACCACCTGTCAATTCCTCGAAACGCCGCTTGGTCTCAGGCAACAGGGGCGCCGCCGATGCCACGCAGAGCTTCATGGATTTAAAATCAACCTTGCCTGCCTTGACCAGCTTGTGCTCCAGCAGTGCAATAAACATAGTGGGGACGGCGGGGAAGTATGCCGGTTTCACTTTATTAATAGTCTTCACCACGTCGTCGCGGTCGCGGGGATTGGGGACAACGGCAAGCGGATTATGCCCCATGATGGAAGTACCCATCACCCCGGCGAAACCGTACACGTGAAAGAGCGGCATGATCATCATGACCACGTCGTCCCATTCCGTTAGCACGTGGTCGTTCCAGACCTTGAGCTGCCAGGCCTCGGCTATCAGGCATCTATGGGTTATGATAACGCCCTTGGGAACGCCGGTGGTGCCTCCGCTGAAAAGCAGCAGCGCAACGTCGTCAGAGACGGGCTTATTATCGGGGGTAGCGTCAGCGGCATGTTTGCTCATAAGCTCGGCCATCCAGAGATCGCCGGTCTGGAGAGTAATACGATGGCCTTCCTTCTTCTCCTTAAGCAGCGTGAACATCGTCGCAAGGAAAGGCGGCAGGTATTCCTTGATGTTGGTAGCTATGACCAGCCTCAAGTTTGTCTGCGGCTGTATCTTCTTAACGGTGGCATAAAAAGGTGTCAGTACGATGGCCACCTCAGCCCCACACTCCTTAATCGAGTGCTGTAATTCGTGCTCGGTATACATCGGATTTAGCGGCACGGGTATGGCGCCTGCCTTCCAGGCTGCGAAAGAGCTGATAAAACCCTGCGGACAATTGGGCAGGAGTATGGCAACACGGTCTCCCTTCTTCACACCATTGGCCTTGAGAGCTGCGGCAAACACCGAATAGAGCCGTACAAGCTCGCCGTAGCTGACGTTCCTGTCCTTAAAAATAAGAAACCTGTGATCGGGCCTCTGCTTGGCCGCCTCCTCTACCACGTCTAAAAAAGTAACCTGCGGGTATGGTTCCAGGCTGTGCGGCACCTCCGCATCATAGCTTTTAAACCACGGATATGATTCTGACATCAATTCAACCTCCCTGTATTATTTTGGCTGCGGCAACTACGGGTGATTTTTTTCCTCCCGATTTTTTTATCTTTATCTTTTCCTTCTTGCGACTCTGCAGGAAAAGGTGTCCGTCATCGTCCAGGTAACCCGTGTCACCGGTATATAACCAGCCGTCCCTGAGCATGTCCGACCTACCCTTCGTCTGGTTACAATAGTCCCTCATCAGGTTTGGCGCTTTAAAACATATCTCGCCAAGCTCACCGGCTTTCATGCTGCGACGGCCGGTTTCAGCATCGGCTATTTTGACGATTATATCCGGCAGCGGCATCCCCACCGAACCTTCCTTACTTGTGCCCATAACAGGGTTGAGCGTAGCGCCCTGCATAGTCTCCGTCATAGTGTAGCCTTCCAGCAGACGGCCGCCCGTCATACTCTCAAATTTTTTCCTGGTCTTCACCATCAGAGGTGCTTCGCCCACTACGCCTATCTTCATGCCTGTCAGCTTCACTTTGCCCGATTTCACCAGTGGATGGTTCATAATCCCCATATAAAATGCGGGTGCTCCGTGTATTAAGGCTGGTTTGTACTGCTTGATGCTTTTAACCACGTCCGTGATATCACTCGGGTTGGGTATGAGGATGCAGGAAGAATGGTTGACCATAGCCGTGCACAGCGCCCCCACACAGCCAAAAACATGAAAGATCGGCGTGGTCAGAGCCACCCTGTCTTCCCATTGCTCCAGTAAGGGGCTCAGCCAGCAGTTTATCTGCATGGCAGACATTATCAATGTCCCATGCGTGCCCACCACACTCCTGGGTGTGCCGGTGGTACCATCGCTGAAGAGTATCACGGCCGGATCCGCCGGCTTGATTTCAACATCCGGCCTGCGGGCATTTTTGTATTTGCGCAGCAGGTCCTGGAACCATATGTCTCCATTCTTCAGGTATATGCGGTAACCCTCTTTCTTCTCCCTGGCCACCGTGAAGAGCAGTCCCAGGTGCGCAGGCAGGTATTCCTTGATGCTGGTGGCGATGACAGTTCTGACAGCAGTCCCGGCCTGGATATTTTTAATAACCCCGTAAAAGGGGTTAAGCACGATCACCGCAGCGGCATCCACCTCTGTCAGCGCGTGCTTTAGTTCACGTTCTGTGTAAAGCGGGTTGATGGGAACCGCTACGGCGCCGACCTTCCAAATACCATGGAATGAGAGCACCAGCTGCGGTGAATTGGGTAAGATCAGCGCTACACGGTCCCCCTTTTTTACACCCGCAGCAGCCAGGCCGGCGGCCAGGGCATCGCTCTGCCGGACAAAATCATCATATAACAGCTTGGCGCCCTTGAAATAGAACATGGCGCGGTAGGGTTTGGCTTTGGCAGATTGATCAACGACCTCGATCATGGTCGTTTTTGGATAAGGCTCGAGTGTGCTAGGCACACCTTTATCATAATGCTTCAACCAGGGATAGTTACCCATTTAAACTCCGACCCGCACAATCACCAGGCGCGCTGCCGCCTGTGCTGACTTCAATCGTTAATTGACCGGTCAATTTTATCACAGTGACTCGTAAAGTCAAGTAAGATAGGAGGTGCGTAACTCCTTTTTCAATCCGTATATCTACTTATTTGGACCCTGACTGCCTGCGCAATTGCCCGCAGGCCGCCTGGATGCTCCCTCCCTTCTGCTCCCGCTGTGTCACAGTTATGCCTTCATTGTCCAGCACGCGCCGGAAAGCCATAATAGCAGCGGCCTGCGGACGTCTGAAATTACTCTGCAGCACCTCATTAAATGGTATGAGGTTTACATGGCAGTTTAACCCTTTCAGCAGCGAAACCAGGGCGGCCGCTTCAGCCTGGCTGTCGTTGACCCCTTGCAGCAGGCAGTACTCGAACGTCACGCGCCGGCCGGTGTGATTAAAATAATGCTGGCAGGCTGCCAGTATATCCTTCAACAAGTAACGCGACATGCCCGGCACCAGCTTCCTGCGCAACGCGTCTCCAGCAGCATGCAGCGAGACTGCCAGCGTTAGTTGCAGTCGCTCAGCGGCCAGCCGGTAAATCCCGGGAACGTAGCCTATAGTGCTTATGGTTATATTACGCATCCCGATCTTGAGTTCATCGTTGAGCAGGCGAACCGCCGCCAGTGTGGCCTCGTAGTTGAGCAACGGTTCGCCCATGCCCATAAAGACCACATGGCTGACCCTGCCAGCCGGGTCAAGTATTTTCTTCTGAACGGCGAACTCCCCCACAGTCAGCACCTGGTCGATCATCTCGCCTGCCGCCAGGTTGCGTTTGAACCCGCCTTCGCCCGTGGCACAAAAAGCGCAAGCGACCGGGCAGCCGACCTGCGTGGACACGCAACAGGAAAAACGTTCCTCATATGACATGCCCACCGTCTCCACCAGTTCACCGTAGTAAGGCCGGAGCAGCAGCTTGAAGGTGCCGTCCCCGCTAATACTGGCTTTTTCAATCGTGGAGCGTCCGACCTCCCATGATTGATCCAGTTTCGTCCTGAACACGGCGGGGAGATTGGCCATATCGCTGACCCGCCGGCAGCCGTGCCTGTATATCCAGTCGGCCACCTGTTTGCCGCGGAACTCCTTTTCACCAAGATCGGCTGCAAGCTGTTTAAGCGCCCTGCCGTCCAGTCCGAGCAACATTTTCTTGACCATGATATATTCCCGCACCATTATGGAGTACCGGGAGGCCGGCTGCAAGCCGAACTAAATAGAGTTTGACCCCCCCGGCTATTAGTGTTAGCATGAAGTTGAGGGGCAGTAGGAGAGATTAGCCCCCAGGGAGGCAGAAAATGGTCAAAAAACAGGCCATGCTCGTAGAATGGCACTTTCCTCGAGATCGCTCCCCCCTGCCGGAGGAGCAGAGATAGGCTCTGCCCGTGCAGAAAGGGAGAGCAGGGAAAACTCCCGAGCTCCCCGTAAAGAAGCAAACAGGCTACAGCGCAAAGGCTGAAGCATAAGATTGAGGCTTTCCTCGAGGGGAGAGTAGGGAGGAGTATAGATCTGATTGATCAGGGGGCTTCGCTTCGGCGAAGCCCCCTAAATATTTTTTCCTGTACTCCCTTTTCATCGTGACAACCCATTTGCCGGCGTTGTCAATATCCGGCGGTGGCATCCAGTCCTTTAGACTTGAATATCCCGATAATCTCGGACATGCGCTCTTCGCTCAGAGGCTTGCGGCCACTGAGCTGATAAGCCTTCCCCAGCGACTGATATTTGGGGCGGCCAAACTCATGATATCCGAGTACAGACACTTTCTCGGCCTTCATTCCACCCAGCTTACGGGCCAATCCTTCCATATACTCGTTTGAGTCGTTATATCCGGGAATCACGGGAATCCTGATCCAGGTCCTGGCCTTACCCGAATCCATGACCTTCTCAAGGTTGGCCAGTATGAGCCTGTTATCCACACCGGTTCCGTCTCGGTGCTCATCGGCATCAAGATGCTTGACATCGAAAAGCACCAGGTCGACAATTTCCAGCGCCTTTTCCATCGAAGTCCAGGGAACATGACCGCAGGTATCGAGCGCCGTGCTAAAGCCCAATGCTTTACACCTGCCCAGCAGCGCCAGGACAAAGTCCGCCTGCAAAAGCGGTTCTCCTCCTGAAAGAGTTATGCCGCCTCCCGAATTGCGGTAGAAGATCTCGTCCTTGCAGAGCTCGCTGATCACCTCGTCCAGGCTCATGTAACGGCCTGCCACCTCTATGGCATCTTCCCAGCACGCGTCTATGCATTTTAAGCAAAGGTTGCACTTGTTCCTGTCAAGCCATAATCCCGTGGAAGCCAGCGAAAGCGCTCCCCGGGAACATACATCGATACAGCGGCCGCAGCCGTTACACCTTGCTTCCCGCACCAGCATCTCCGGCTGTGCGCTGATCGACTCGGGGTTGGAGCACCACTTACAGCGCAGGGGGCATCCCTTGAAAAAGACCGTTGTCCTTATCCCGGGCCCATCCTGAATACTATAGCGCTGGATATTGAATATCAGCCCCTTGAGGTCGTTTTCTGTTTTCTCACTGCCCGCATTGCCAGCCTCCCGGGAATCTAAAAGCACTGCGGCGTCCTGGCTATGATCGAATCCTGAATGCTCCTATCCAGGTCGATGAAATATGCGGCAAAACCTGCCACCCTGACCATCAGGGTGGCGTACTTCTCAGGATGGTCCTGCGCGTCCACCAGCGTATCCCGGTTGACAGTGGAGAACTGGACATGGTGGATACCCATATCGGCAAAGGTCTTCAGGTATTGAGCAAAGACCTCGGCATTGTGGCCCACCAGGAACTGCGGCATGAAGCTTTGGTTGAAAAGCTGGTTCCAGCTTAAGAGCGGGTCTACCTTCGCGACGGACTTAAGGACCGCGGTCGGGCCTTTCTTGTCGCGTCCGGCCATGGGTGAGATTGTCCCGTCATTGAAGGGATCTCCGCTCATCCTGCCGTCCGGGGTGGGGCCGCAAACACGGCCGAAGCTCCACCAGGCAGTGGCCGCTGTCCCGTCCACGTGCACCGATGTGCCCCAGTTGGTCTTGCACTTACTGGTCTCCTCCTCTATGGTGATCGCAACCTTCCTGGATGTCAGGTCGGCATAATCATCATCGTTGCCAAACTTGGGCGCGCGCAGGCATAACTGGCGGATCTCCTCGCAACCCTTCCAGTTATTCTTAAGTGCTTCAACAAGCTGTTTCATGGTGACTTTTTTATCCTCGAAAACAACCTTCTTAACCGCGGTCAGGGAATCGGCCACGGTATTGAGGCCGAAAAGGGTCACATCGCGGTAATCGGGCATGTAGTTCCAGTCACGCACGTCCTGCGCCCTTTCCAGACAGTCATCGATGACCGATGACAGGAACGGGCGTGGCACCCACTCTTTATAGAGGGCATCGGCCATATTGGCGATGCGCACCAGGCGGTGTATGACCAGCCGGTAGTTTTCCACGAATGCGTTGAAAAGTTCATCCATAGAGCCGATCTTCTCGGGATCGAGCACTTTATTGCCGGCTTTCTTGTAGATAGCAAGCGGATCGATGCCAAGCGCCTGGTTGAGACAGAGGGGCGCCGGCACACCGCTGGCCCAGGCCGAGATGTGGCTGAAGTTCTTGCCGGGTATGGTGGGGACCATGCAATTATTGATGGAATAGTTTCGGGCATCCTCAAGCGGGGTCCCCATATTGACCAGCCTCGGCACAACCACCTTATCGTTGAAAATGGCCGGCTGCGGCATACCGGACGCAAGACACTCTATGGCCTTGTCCACCAGCTTGCCGGGTATACCATCATGCCAGCGTAAGGCCAGCGGCGGCACGATGGCGCGAACAGTCTTGGTAGCATCGAGGATGATGAAACTAATCTCATTTGTGACATCGCGGTCCTTGGAATCTACCCCTCCTATGGTCACGGTCTGGAATCCCAGTGCTCCACCGCCGAAACCCGACCAGATGGGAGCGTGTAAAAATCCCGTCTCCTGGAATTTTACAAAGAGAAACTCCACCAGCTCTTGCGCTGATTCACGTGTTATCTTTCCCGCTGCCAGGTCCTTTTCGTAAAAAGGGTTGAATACTACGTCAAAGCGTATACCCGAGCCCACTTGCGGCATCTCCAGGAAATTTACCACCAGGTGAATGAACCAGTAAGACTGGATGGCCTCATGCAGCGTGCGGGCCGGATTTTCAGGCACGCGATCGCAGATCTCAGCTATATTGCCAAGCTCCACCTTCCTGAGGACTTCCTTCTCGGACTTTGCCAGGCTGCGGGCCAGTTCGGCATACCTTTTGGACCATCGGCAAACGGCCTCCATAGATATAATAGTGCTCTCCAGGAAATCTTTTCTCTTGACGAAATCAATGCCATTGATGGTCTCGTCCATGTATTCACGGTCAAGCTTCTTCAGCCGTTCTCTCGCTTCCTCCAGTATCCCTTTCAAACCGATGGAGAGTATCCTGTCGTAGTTGGGTGTGGCAGATTCCCAGTTGAAAATCCAGAACTGCTCTTTAAGCTCGGGAGTAAGATATTTCTTTATCATGTGATGGATAGAGCGGTCGCCCCAGTACTCACCGATCTCCTTGAGCTCCTTCCTGCCTTCATCAGTCAGCATTTCGGCATAGACCTGCCCCGGCGCCGTCTCCCTGGCTATCCATTTCCACGCCAGTTCGGGGTAAAAAGGTACGGAATCGCTATTGGAGGCATAGTTGCCCACTATCATTTCATCGGGCCTGATATATACCGTCATGTTATCCAGTATATGTGCCAGCGCCCTGGCGCGGCGCAGGGCTATAGGCTGGCCCTCAGTCTTTTTATATGATTGGGTAACCAGCCTGGCCCTCTCCAGGTCGAGTGACCAGATAAAGCCGGGCCTGGTGGCCCTGGCGTCGGCGCTCAGTTCTTGAAGCGCCACCTGCTGCGCCTTGATCGGTGTCTTTACCATCAGATTGATTGTTCTCGTTGTCATTCTATACCTCCTAATTTAGATACGATCTATTATCTTTAAGTTATATCTTGATGCGCAGGTCATCAAGCGGATAGCTCATGCAGGGATGGATATAGCCGGATTTTTTATCCGCCTGGCGGTGGTGCACCCTCGACGGGGTAAACACCTTGCCTGAGATCAGCTTGGTACGGCAGGCTGTACATTCACCCGAGCGGCAAATGGCAGGTACCACGATGCCAGCGCGTTCGAGCGAGTTTATCAGCGGTTCGCCCGCCCTCGCTTTAGCTTTTTTACCACTCCTTATCTCGATAACCTCAAACTCCCTGGAAGCAGGCGTACCGGGCCAGGCAGGATCCCTGGTTATGTCCTGCGGCGGCCCGTAGGCTTCCTGTTTAATGCGCCTAACCGGCACACCCAGCCTGGCCAGGGCCGGGAGACATACCTCATACATCAGCGCAGGGCCGCAGGCAAAAACGGTCTTGCCCTTGAGGTCGCCCGACAGCGAGGAAATAACCTTGTCATCAAGGAAGCCTGAAGCTCCCTTCCAGCCTGCGGGCGGTTCGCTGATCACGTAGTCGACTTTTATGTTCTTATTTTTAGCGGTGATTTCCTTCAGCTCTTTATCAAAGATTATGTCATCCGGCTTACGGCTGCCGTAGACAAGGTGAATATTCAGGGCTGCCTTCTGTTCGATAGACTCTCGGATGATGGACATGAAGGGGGCGGCGCCACTGCCTCCCGCCAGGAAAACGAGATCGGAAGAATCCATCAGCGGCTCATAGTAGAAATAGCCGTTGGGGCCGGTGGATTCAAAGCTATCCCCTGCTTTAACCCTGTCAAGCAGGAAATGTGAGACAAAACCGCCGTCCACGCGGCGGACAGTTATATCATAGTAAGGCTTGCCCGGCGCCGATGAAATGCTGTATGGCCGGGAGGTCTTGACTCCACCGATCTCGACAAAGAGATTAATGTACTGGCCCGCGCGGAAATACGGCAGCTTGCCATCCTTCGATTCCAGCCTTAAAGTTTTAGCGCTGGCTGTTTCGGCAATAACCTGCTTGACCTTGAGCTGCAGCCTGCGCGGATGAATGCCGGCAATAACCTTCTCCTCAGTGGCCACTGTATCTTTCAGTTCTTTGGGCTGCACCTTCTGCTTCTCCAGCGAATCCTTCATACCGGGTATCTCATTGGCTTCCCAGGCGCCCTTCTCCATATCCCTCAGCACCTCGCGCGATGCCATGGCGCCTGAAGCGATACAGGATTCAAAGCCTCCGCCGATATTGACCCAGGCATTGGCGAAATACAGCCCTTCCAGCGGTCCCCGCATCGGTATGCGCAGAAACCCCGTACCTGTAAAATTCTCGTCGAACCCGATGATGCTGCCGCGCGGATTACCCGTATAGCGCATGTTGGTCAGCGGCGTGGCTATCTCAATTACTTCGATATGGTCCTTCAGATTGGGCGCTGCCTTTTCGGCCAGTTTGAGCGCCTTCCGGGCCATGCTGTTCTTGGCCTGGATATAATCTGATGGCGAAAGCTTCAGCCATGGATCGGCATAAGCGATCTGGGTTATCACTACCGACGCCGTACCCTTGGGCGATACGCCGGGATCTACCACGTTGTAAGCGACCACGGCATTGCCGTCCGGCTCGTAATCGAGCGAGTGGCGCATGTTTTCATACTGCCTGTCCAGGTCGTAGGAAAGATTGACGAAGTTCTCGTGGACCTTCAGTCCGACATCCTGGCAGGGACAATCCAGACCCAGGTAGATGTTGAAGGTGCTGGCCCCACCGGTCCAGCCACCCAGGCGGTTGAGGTACCAGCCCGGCACGTTATCACGGCCGATCAGCTCCAGGCTGGTGGTCACGGGGTTGGCACTGCAAACGACGTGCTGCGAGACTATTTCTGTTCCGTCCTCGGTCAGCACACCGCGTACCTTGCCATCCTTTACAAGTATCTTCCTGGCGCCATTGTTGAACCACACCTCACCCCCATAAGATTCCATAGTATCAATAAAGGCCTGTGAAAGGCTTTGCGAAGTCCCCTTGATGTGGGCCGGCCCGAACCTGATATAGCTTACCAGTCCCAGCGCGTAGATGAGGAAGGCCATCTTGGAAGGGGGCTGGCAAAAGTATCCCCAGAGCTGTCCGATGACAGCGCGGGCCTTCTCGTCGGAGACCATGGGGTTAAGCACCTCGGATAGCGTCTTGCCGAAGTTGCCGACCAGGTCCGGGTAGTCGGACGGGTTCTGCATAACTGCCTTCATGCCCACCCGCATTGATTTCATGGCCTGTCTGGCGAAGTCAAACATAGTCTGCGAGAACTTTTTTATGCCTTCGGATTCTTTGGGGAACTGGCTGCAGAGAGCGTCCTCATAGTTCTGCTTGCCTATCGGTATCTCGATGGTGAAGTCCGGAAAGATGCTGCGATACAGGTCGGGTATGTGCAATACATCCACCCGTTCGGAAACACCACTGTCATGCAGTATGCGCCAGATCGGGCCCATATCGTTTTCATTCCCATATCCGGAAAGCTGGTGCAGGGCGATCTCGAATTCGAAGCGCCCTCTAAGGAACGATGTGGCATAGCCCCCCGGCACGTTGTGTTTTTCCAGTATTACAACCTTCTTGCCGGCCTTGGCCAGGTATGTTGCAGCGGACAGCCCGCCCAGCCCCGCTCCCACCACCACGGCATCGAAATCTTTCATCAAGGTAACCTCCTATTATTGTGCATGATACTTAAAGACTGCATCCTTTTTGCTCGAGATGGCCTGCTCCTCGCTATATATCACAGTTTACGACTTAACCGTCACCCCTGCCGGGAATTCTTTTTGCATGATCTTTACGGCCCCGCCGATTATATCGTCCATTACTTCCTGTGAGCTCCTGATTTTTTTGATCAGGCCCGTGATCTGGCCGGCAAACATGGGGTAGTAATCAGCTTCTCCTTTCTCCATCAGGCCCTGTACAAGGTCGGAGACCAGCATGCTCTGCAATGGCATGGGCAGGGTCTTGAGGCCCGATTTCTCCCAGGCCGCGTTGAGCTTGTTTTTAAAGGCCCTGGTGGTCTTGCCGCTGAAGATGCGCATTACCTGCTCCTCCTCCTCATCCGACTCGACCAGCTTGCGGTAATAGGCCTCGATAGTGGGCTTATTCAGCATGCCCAGCTCAACGAAGTCCCAGAAGCACTCGTGGGTGGCCAGAAAGGCAGTGCCGCACCAGGCGCCGATGGCGCCGAGCGCCAGCGCAGCCACCAAACCGCGGCCGTCGCCGATACCGCCGGCAGCCACCACGGGCGTGGGGGCTACGGCGTCGACCACCTGCGGCACAAGCGCGAAGGTACCTATCCTGCCGGTATGTCCGCCTGCATCATGACCCTGGGCGATGATGATATCAGCCCCCATCTCTTTGATGCGGACGGCGCTACGCACATTGCCAACCAGCGAAACGATTTTAACGCCGGCCTCGTGTGCCTCGGGTATCAGCCAGTCCGGTGTGCCGAGGCCGAGGGCGAAAAAGGGCACCTTCTCCTCCTTGACCACCTGGAACTGGCTGCGGCCGAACTCCTCGGAGATGGGCCACTCCTTCATTTTGGCGCCTTCGACGCCGAAATCCCTGGCCATTTTCTGGACAAAAGCCGTGTGTTCGGGGGGGATATATTCCTTAAGCTTTTCCAGGTCGAAATCCTTGGGGATAGCGCCCGGCAATAATATATCTACGCCGAATGGTTTGTCGGTCAGTTCGCGTGTTTTCCTGATCCACGACCTCAGTTCATCGGGCCAGAGGAAGGTGGCGCCGATCATTCCCAGTCCGCCGGCATTGGAAACCGCGGCGGCTAAAGTATAGCCGCCCACGGTCCCCATCCCTGCCAGCATCACCGGGTATTCGACACCTAAAATATCGCAAAGTGCGGTGCGGAATACGGGACGCTTATTCATTTTTACTCCTCAGGAATCACTTGGATTTTTCGCTCATAAGGGTGCGCAGTTCCCTCTTGAGTATCTTGCCCACGGCGCTGGTGGG
>Ga0268276_1002210_pt1 | contig 17093 bp, 14 predicted proteins | sample saktaG_4_FD_190145 | JGI IMG/M metagenome (GOLD analysis project Ga0268276, IMG submission 190145) | Saline water microbial communities from Sakinaw Lake, British Columbia, Canada - sak_2010_1_5_45m | ecosystem: Environmental > Aquatic > Non-marine Saline and Alkaline > Saline ...
AGACATAAGAAGTCAACAAAAAAATGAATGCGAATTTGCTTTTTTAATTAAGATGTGGCAGGAGTGTAATTTATCGAGGATACTGGAAAGATGGGAGCTTCAAGTTGCGGAACCGCTGATGTTCAATTTTGCGATTTTTTTCAGCCTTGTCTGCTTCAATCAATAGTTCAAAATAGGCTTTTAGGTTATCACATATCTCGCGATATTTTTCTTCGGTTATCTGTCGGCCGTATAATCGAGACCACTCTTCGACTTGTTCTTGTTTATCCATTGATTTTGACCTCTTTACCACAGCTAGGACACTTGGCGATCTTTTTATCTTTGTCAATCCATTCTATTTTTTGATCTAGATATATAACCTCATCGCAATGAGGGCACACCTCACTATTAAGCAGTTCGTCTCCACCCTCTACCATAAAATCAAAAAAATCTGGATCTGGCATATCATTCACTTTGATATACTTTATTTAGCATGTACATATAATTCGAGCTGATTAATCATATTTTTCATGCATGTTTTGTTTAAAGATAGTATCCCCTTTGAATAGCGTCTAGAAATAATTTTGTACTTTAATTTATGATTAATATACACCTCGTTAAAAGCAGAAAATACCTTATTAATATTCTCTACTCTTTTTGATATAAAGGATTCCGTTGGCATAAAAAAATTTAATTCGTCAATATCCGGTAAGCTTTGGTAAGGAATATTTAAAGGGCGGTTTAACAAACTCCATGATTTATTTATAGTCGTTTTAGACTTTTTCGTTACCTCTATCTCACGCTATATTTTGTACGCTACTGCTTGTAAATACAACTGGGTAAAAGACCCTTCTCTATCTGTAAGTTTTGCTACCTGTCTTGGCAACCACACTAAGTTTGGAATGAAAGAATACGTTAGAGGATTTTGCGCTGCTAAAATTCTTGTTTTTTTTCTACCTTGCACATTTAAGGTTCTCCAGATATGACATGCAACAAATCCTGATCCAATTTTCCTTGTATCATATATATCTTTAAGCGAACTCTTAATTATCAATCTTTTTGGAATATTCTTAATTAAACTATTATCATCACGAAAAAAACCATTTTTATCCGGACTCCCCCACTCTTCAATTCTGTTCTTATTACAATTTTTTCTGCATGTTGCATCGCGACGTGCATAAGGCAACAAGACAGGTATCTTTTTATAAATATCCGGATGAAACCAGATTCCTAAAGATGCTACCAGCTTTGCAGCCAGCATCTGGAATAGCCAGACATCTTTAATTAAAAGATCTTTTTGCAGATAATGATATAAAACATTTTCTCCGTCTATTTTATTATTTTTCATATTAGAATCATTCTTTCATATTCGCTTTTATCATGCGAACAATTTGTTTTAACTTACCAGAATAACCTGTTTCGCATTCCCATATTATAATAACTTTCCATCCCAGATTATTTAATTTCTGTTTCACTTTAGAGAAATGTTTAACATTATCAAAAAATTTATCTTTCCAAAAGCGAATCCTAGTTTTTGGTGTATAGGCATATTTGCATCCCTTATGCCTATGCCAAAAGCATCCATGCACAAATATAACAGTCTTATATTTTGATAATACAACGTCGGGCTTCCCCGGCAACGTGTTTTGGTGAATTCGATATCTAAAACCATTGTGGTATAAAAAAGATCTCACTGCTAATTCGGGCTTCGTATTCTTACACCTAATCCGAGACATGTTCCAGCTTCTTTTTTTCTTAGTCAATATATCCATTATCACTCAAGCTGTCGAATAACATCATAAACTAATTGCCCTACCTGTTTAGCAAGCAACGGAGGAACAGCATTACCTACCTGGCTGTATTGAGAAGTCCGAGGGCCTTCAAAATAATAATTATCTGGGAATGTCTGCAACCTGGCAGCTTCTCTAACCGTCAAGCTTCTACACTGCAATGGATCTGGATGTATAAAGTAGTGTCCATCTTTTGAAATATGGCATGTAATTGTTGTAGAAGGCTTGCTCTTTACTTGCACTCTAAAGCGATCTGCAAACATATTTCCGCGTGAAGCTTCTATCACATTCTCATGGTCTGGCCATATTACCCGTGGGAAATCTTTTATTATTGGAGACTTTGAATGTTTTTCGGCAAAACATGCTGCATAAAAGTATCTGCATAAATCCTTCCTGATATGTTTTCTCGCGACATGATTACATACACCACCAATCTTCGGATCAAAAAACCATTCCTTAAAGCATGACGGGGTCTTATCATGCGGAACGTATTCACCGCCTAAGCTCAAGAAATGCTTATTTTTTGTTAAATAACTACTCATACAATTAATAAGCTTTTTTCCAACTCTTTTCTCTCTGAACCAAATATAATCTCTGATACTTAATATAGCCTTTTCCCAGTTATCTAAAGAATCCTTCACATCAGTAACTCCACTTCTTAACTTAGGCATATCTTTCAATACATCCCACATATTTATTTTCCTTGAAGATTCAGAAAGCAGATCTGGTGTCACATTCAAATCCAACCTTATTCCCAGCAGAATAACTCTGTGTCGTCTTTGCGGGATTCCATAATTCTCACATTTTATGACATATTCATTCTTCTCATAAGAATTATTCCCATTTTTAATTTTAACAAGAGAATATATATTATATTTTAAGTTTCCGTTCATTCCCTTATGTTTACGAGTATTTCGCAAAGCCCTAGGAGGGCATTTCAAATCATTTAATATTTTGTCAAAAATATACTTACCTTTCATTTTTGATGATAATATTCCCATTACATTTTCCATTACAAAAACAGGCGGTTCATGATCACGAATAATCCTCAGGTATTCTTTGTAAAGAAAATGTCTGTGATCTTTTTCAAAATCATCCGGCCTCTTTCCCATCATTCTTACGCGACCTACTATAGAATATGCCTGACATGGCGGCCCGCCAATCAAAACCCATTTTTTTGTTTTATTAAGTGCTTTCTTAATCTTATTCCTTACTTCGCCATGAGACTTTTTCCCTAGCTCAGCATGCCATGCTTCTTCTGAAGCCATTTTTGCCTGAATGGGATATTTTTGGAACAGCTCTTCTTTGGAAATTTCACCCCTGAGATATTTATAATAATCCTTGGGAACTTTGTTTCCTGTAAATTGCCTAAAAAAGCTACGCAATTCAAGCGTACTATGTGCAAAAGCATCCTTTTCAATTGAAAGGGCTATCTTGAAAGGAAGCTTTGACTCTTTGGTCTTAAACGCACTAAAGCCTTCTCCCAGACCACCCGGGCCGGCAAAAAGATCGATCACTGGATATTTGTTATTCATTATTTATAATTTATTCTTGTTTTATAGTAAAAAAGAAAAGAATCCTAAATCTGGTTTTTCCATAGTGCCAATAACCATTCCTCTATCCAGCAACCTGTTATTTTCTTCACAACATGTTTCTGGTAAAAGCGTACAGCTATGACAAGCTGCTAAATTTAACGATCCTAATCCCTGACCACTGCTGTTTATGCAGACAGGGTCAGATGAGCACCATGAGGCAGTTTTTACTGCTTTTTCTATTATCGCAGGAAGCCTGTCTGCCTCACCTTGTCGAACTAGCCCTCCCAATGTTCCCTCCGAGTCTCCACTTGCCGTATATATCAAAACACCTGCCATAAAATTGTCACCAGATTCATTACAATAAATTCGCTCTCTCAAAGAAGCGCTGGAATAACCACAATCAAAGCTTAGCTGCCGTATTAGTAGGTGCGAGAAAGTATGTACCATCAAATATATTGGACCAATTTGTCTGGGGGTTTGATTTTTTTTACTATAAAATTTTGAATATTTATCATTTATTTTTTTTGCACGCATCATAATTTCTTTATTTGATGCCCATTTTTTTAAAATATCGTGATTAAAAGACAGGAAAATACCCTCTCCCCTGACCTCGAACGCCGGAAACCATTCGATATTACTGCTTTCGCGAATAGAAACGGCACATGCGTTCACTTTGTTTCCTTCATCATCAACCATGCCAAGCTCATCTCTGTCTAAAGGCACTATTCTGCTAAAAGCAACCAATGCTCTTAACTCTCTTAATCGATGTACAAGCACTACTTTTTCAATGCCTTTTATTTTATAGTCATCCCCTTTTTTTATATCTATAGAAAACTCTCTTGAATCTAATTTTCCGAGTTTAATATTCCCATGAAATGCACGATATTCATCATATCTGTATTCATTTTCGGATTGGGCAGTAATGTCCCCGGATGATGACATCAGCATGCGCTTAACGATGGAAACAATCAACTCTTTTGGCTGATTTATCCCTTTTGCTATAAATTCTATAAGCTTTGTTTTCATATCTTCATCAATTGCGCCTTGTTGTGTCGCAAGAACTTCCCACTCTGGACGATCATGAATAACTTTACAAATATCATCTGAAAACGGTGGTATATTTATGGATGTAACTAATTTTGGAAAATAAACATTCGAAGCACCACGTTGAAGCGTTCTTGGGTATTCTTCACATTGTTCCTTTACCTTTTGCCATGGTTTGTGTCCAGTACATTTGAACTCTTTTTTCTCAAATATTTCTTTATCAAATGCCCCACTCATAGTTGCTGACTGTCCACAGGATTCGCACTTAACTCTAATACCTTCTAAACCTGCCGCGCTTCCTTTAGTAGAAAAAAACAGATTCGGCGATGAGCATATACCCTTCTTATGAGTCCACATTTCCCATGGGAAATCGTCAATATGGCCTTTAGCGCATGCAATAATAAACCTCGCGGGAACCAGCTTTGTCTTGTCTGAGTTACATCGTGGCACATCAAACCGCTCTCTATTAACTCCTAACCATAGACTATTCCACTTTTCATATGATTTAAAAGCCCTGCATCTTGGACAGAAAAGCCATTTAGGAAAATATACAAATGGCAACCCCCTATCACATTCCTCTGAAGATGCTGGCATTTTGAAATACTTTACATTTAACCGTTTCTGCAATCTTTCATCATAAATTCTTTCTCCTGCCTTTGGTGGCCACTTATCAATGCCACAAGCCATAAGAGATTGATCGGGCATATTGATAATAGAACCTACTCCAAAAGGAACTATCAACTGGCTTCTTCGCAAACTAAGTTTTGTCATATTAGCCTACTCATCGATATGCATAGAACACTCGGCATCAACATTTCTCATGGAGGTTAATGTTGCCCAAACCCCACGCTTAATCTTTTTTCCGGCTGGAACCATTAAACTTATTTCACCGCTCGATAGGTGTTTATCGATTTCTCCCAGAACGCCATAACACAGTTTCTCATACGAAGCTGCTGTACTTATCCAACGGTCTAAAATACTATTAATTTCTTCCTCGGTTGCCTTCTTTTCCTTAGGTTCCGTAATTCGATTTATAATAGCATTAACAATGGCTTTTAATTCTGGGGAGTTTTTCAGATTTTTAGCATCCTGATTTTTGTTTATACCCAACAGATGTCTTGCAAGAGTTATGATAATTGCGTGCAATGCCCGTTCTCGTGCTGGACCTGAAAACGGCGTAACACTCGTAGGCTCAACATACTTATAAAATGCTTGATGATAAGCAGAAAAGTACTCAAAGTGCGATCTGTCTCTTGGGCGCGCTCCATCATAAAGAGTAAAAACGAGCCCAGGCGTATTTCGACCTATTCGGCTGGTAGCCTGTATATATTCTGATGATGTTTTTGGTTGACCAACAACTACCATCAGATTTAACCGCGCAATGTCTACTCCTGTGGCTATCATATTGCTTGCTAAAATAATATCTATCGCATTTTTATCTGGATATTTTACAGATAATTTTTCCAATTTCTTCGGTATCTCTGTCGCGTCTATACGACTGGTTAATTCATCAGGTTCATAAAATACTCTGTAAGGAATATTGCGTCTCATGGCCATACGTCTTATATAATCTTTAATGTCATCGTTAACTAAAGTGACGCATTGGCCAAGTTCCCGCAAACTGTTAAAATAACCTACTAGAGTCCAGTAGCTATCCTTAATATAATCTTTACATCTTAGATCATACGACGCCTGAAGAATAGCAGCAAACAAACGGATCTCGGCAGTGGTTTGTGTTTTCCCAGTTGCCATAACACCAACATATAGTCTTCCTGGGTCATTATTTATGGGCAATTCTCTGACAAAAAAGCTATCTTCAATTTTAAGGCCTTTTGATGGGAATTGAGATACGGGCCGTCCATATAATGCTGCGCACTGATCAACTGCTCGCCTGATTGTTGCTGTTGACGCAATAATTTTTGGTTTTACACCTTTTGTCGAACATAATATATCAATTGCCGTTTCGTATAATCCAACAATACTGCCAAGCGGCCCGGATATCAAATGAAGCTCATCCTGAATAATCAATTCTGGGGATAAGCATTCACTATCAATTGCAAAAAAGCTCGAAGCCTCTCTTTTCCATGGTAGTAAAGCAAACTTGTCGACTGTTCCAAAAAGCAATGTTGGTGGTACATTGTACATGTCCTCATCTATAACCTTTATTGGCAATTCTTTATGGAAATCACATCTCTTGTCCGGGCAGAAAAGCATTAGCCTTTTAGGTCTTGCTGCCTCTCTATATCCCCAAGCACCCCTGCCTCTCTCTCTAGCCATTTTAGCCCCACACCACGGGCAGCTTAAAATCTGGAATGGGTTCTCATTGCTTCTATATGAAGTCAGTTTACTTAACTTGCTAAAGGCTTCTGTTGTTGAATTAGGAGTTGACTTGCCACCTATCCAAAGGCCTATAGTGATATCGTCTTTCCCTAGCTCATCTTCTATTTCTTTTCTTATTATTTCGCATGCACATATTAGAGTTGCAGCGCGTTGAAATTGCTGGGAAGTCAAAAGCCTTAGTGTGTATCGCATAATTATTGCTGTGCCATTACTGTTTTTTAAATGTTTTAATCTCCTTAAAAAAATGGTGAGGGCCGAAAGTCCTAAATATGCTTCTGTTTTACCACCAGCGGTTGGAAACCATATTAGATCTATGGTGTCCCTTTCGGAACTTTTTGGGTCATTCATAGATTTTACTGTCATAAGAAGAAAAGCCAGCTGAAATGGTCTCCACCTACATTTTTCATTTGATTTTCTGTAGTCAGGCATGTTTACAAGCCCTTCGTTTGGATAATGCTTATTTTCTTGTAACTTTACATGAATTCTTTGCATAAACATTGCACGATTTGCCAGTTGAAATGCACGGAAAATATTCTTTTCATGTTTCATGATTTCAACTCCGCTGATCATTCGCGTAAGGATAGATAAACAATCACTAATATGTCTGGCAGCAACAGATTGCAAATCTATTGGTAAAATATTCTTTTCTTTCTCTAGCCCTGATATCCAAGTTTTGTACGCATCACAAAATTTATATAATTTATCTATTATTTCTGATGGCTTTAAGTCTGATATATCAGAAAGGTTTTTCATGTCAAGTATTTCCGGAACGCTTTCTTCTATTTCTTTGACAGCAAAATCTAATTTTGCAATTTCCGATATTGGCATGCTCTCAGTAAATACTTCCCGGGCCTTTTCACCACTTTCTATCCATCCGGCAGAACACCCATGACCTGATGCAAATTGCTTCCTGTGATAATATAACAATCTATAGGATTCTATTTCCGGATCGCTCATGAATTTCATTGGTTTTTCGTATTCAATAAATACATCATTATTTTTTTCCGATGACATTACGCGAAAACCTGCCTGAAAATATGTTTTTTCATTATCGCGTTGAATATCCGATTCAAGCATGTTTACTAGGGAAATTGTAATGAATGTTCTATCATTTTGCTTATCATATTTTTTAAGACAGAACAGCCTGAGCCCCTCATCAATATCTTTTTCATGATAATCTGTTGCCCCAAACGAAATATTTATTTCATTAATAGACAAGAGGATCCTTTTCCAACCATAGTTGGATTGATTATAAAGTGTATAAATTATTGTTTTGCAATCGTTCTCTTTTGATAAACCTAGCAATATGTCCCTGCTCTCTTTTGACATCTTGGCATTAATAATAAACTTGCCATCTTCATATTGCACTTTTTCTAAAAATATTGGATTGTTGAGCAAATCATTAATAGCACCCTTGGCAAAAACTGTGCAATTATCACCATCTTTCACTCTTGCATATCTGGCTCCATGCACTTTTACCTTAAGAACATAGGGTATGCCTTTTACGCAAAAGCTCAATCCTATTGCCGAAGGAAAAAATTGATTCGCCATATTAATGTGGGAATCTATGGTTTCATCATGATCGGATTCTGATGCGGTAGCTACTATATTATCTCCGGCGATGTCATCTTCAGCCTCGGCAGGCGCCTCTTGCGGATAAATCATGCCAGCAGTATAACGGTTTGTGGGCTTGTCGGTTATTACTTCTTCCTCGGGTGGAGGCCCAACTTCTTCCGATCCTGGGCCGACGAATTCTTTAATAATCGCGTCAACCAGTTTCTTTCTATTATCTGAATATTCGCGCATCATTTGTTCCCATAGGTTTCTGATAATTCCAAATAGCCAATAATTTTTTTGTTATAATTTTCTTTTAGCGAAGCGTTCATTGAGACGCACAAAAGTTCCCTAGCTCTACTCATACCCACATAATTAACAGTATTTATCCAGCTACCCTCTACATTATCAATGCCTATCAAAATTATAATTCTATTTTCAATACCTTTATATGCCTGGACAGAGCATATGTATAAAACGGTTTTTGAATCACTATGAGCAACATTTTCAGCTGTAAGCTCTTCGATCCTATACCCTATATCGAGTTCTAAAATAGATTCTCTTACTTCTACGTTTCCACCTGGATACAATATTGTGACATCGCCGGGTTTGATTCCCTCCTTAAATATTTTCTTCAGAAAATGCACAATTTGCTCAGATTGTTCCTTTAAATCCTTATGCCAGAAATATATAACTTTCTCTCCTTGCTCGACAAGCGTTTCGGCCATTTTGAATCCCGATATAACTGCTGTCTGCAGAGCTATGGGACGAGTATTTCGACAGTTGATATCTAAACAATACTCTGCTATGCCAGAGTCTTTTAATTTCTTTACGTAATTATCGCTATAATTATGATAAAGTTCACCTTGATTGTTTGAATCATAGAACACATACCATTGACCCTGCTTTAAACCATCCTTAAGAACAAGATCTAAGGGTTGAAACATATCCTCGCATAATATGTCTTGCCCTTCATCTACTATCAGGCTGTCAAATTTTTCTATATTCAGATCCTTAATTGTTTGCGTAAAGTATTTTGGATATAATCTGCTAAATAAAAGTTTCGAATCAACTGCAGATTTCTCATTAAAAAAATCTTTAAAATGCTTTCCCTGTTCAATAATATCATTGTAATATTTGTGGATTGAACGGGCACGAATTAATTCCCCTATTCCATTTTTTTGCGCTTCATACTCAAGCTTTTTCCCAAGAAGTGCATTAAAACATAATAACAGTACTCTTTTATTTATTAATGCTAATCTCCTAGCCTGTTCAAAAGCCAAAAGAGTCTTGCCTGTTCCTGCCGGCCCTTTGAAGAATATTCTTCGATTTGATGCCATTCTATCAAGTGCTTTGTATTGATTTTCCGTAAGCTTTATAATATCTTCTTCGGTGTCTTCAACTCTTTTCCACAAAGGTTCAACTATTTCAAAATCTCCTCTGATATATAACATTAAATTATTAATGTAATTTTCCGAAAGGTCATGTTTATTGTTTCCTAGTTTTTTGCTCCAATATTCCTTTATCCGATTTACATATTTAAAAAATGGGCATGCAGCGTCTGCTAAATCATAAATAAGTTGATTTTCCCATTCAGGAGATTCTTCCTCAAAATTAACGTCTGGAAAAACTAAACCATAACCAATGCGAATTTTATGCACGCTATCGCCAAACTTCTTTTTGAGGTCCTCGATTAATGAAAACATGGATGATGACACTTGCTCAAACGGTCCTTCTCGTTTTTGGTTTTCCCTTCCGTATCTATCTGTGAATGTCCAGATACCTTTTTGGCGATTAACTCTGCCTCCTTTAATCTCAAGACATACTATTCCCCATTCATCAAGAAGAACAAAATCGACTTCTCCTCGTTTCTTTTGATAGTGTCGTGCTATTCCTAAAGAATGAAAGCATTTCAAATCAGAAAACCTGCTGTCATTTTGAATTAATTCAAATATCCTTTTTTCCGCAGCACTTTTTACGTCTTTATGTATATACGAAGGGATCATTAACGCCATACGCACTACTCTCCCACCTCAAGGACCCTGTTAACCTTGGTTCTTCCTACTGAAATTAATGAATCGCTGATTGACTTAACTTCTACAATTAAAATATGCTGAGATAATTCTTTGATTTTATCCTTTAAAAAACCTTCTATTTTACTTTCGCTTTGAGGGTACATTGATGCAACAATGCATTCGGCAAGGTATCTTCCAAGTCGAATATGAAGTCCCCGTAACTTCTTACAAGAATTTATAACTTCTTTAAGTTTTGACATTAATTCACTATTTAAAGTCAGTTCCGCTATTGCAGTTATTACCTTATTTTCATCACCCGGGCCTATCGTATGTTCGTCTTTAACCCAATTTTCGATAGTTGCAGAATGCCTGCCACACCCCGCACTCTTCAGCTTCTGCAGTAAATCTGAATGCCACATAGAATGAGCAGTCATATAATCTTTTATAGCTACTCGCCATAGTTTCGAGAGCTTAACTTCATTGCTAAGCGAAGATTGGGCCTCAACAATGTTGACTAGCTCTTCAAAAATATCTTTTTTCGAATCCCTGATAAAAACGATCTCGTCCCCGGGATTTAGTTCCTCAATATTTTTTTGCTCAATCTTTGCTTCCAGCCTGTTTAACACTTTGACCCTGTAACCAACACTCAAAAATGCGTGCAGTTCCTCTTCGAAAATAACGTGCCTGGCACTTATACTATCCTTAGGATCGTACGCATAATTCTTTGCGGTCTCAGAAAATACTGCGAAACTGAGATCGCTGACTATCTTTGAGATGTCTTCGTAGAATTCCGATGGTTTCTCTTCTTTCTTCTTTACCTCAACTGGTTTAATTGAAAACCTATTCTCATCTACACCTAGCAGGAGAGCGCGATTTTTTGCATTTCTTAAATCAAAAGCATTACCATCCAGCTCACTTATATAAACGGTTATGATACTTTTTTCGGAAGGATGAGCAAGGAAAACAATCAAAGGGGATATTCCACTATTAAATATATATTTGTTCTCTTCCCCAAACCAGCCAGTAAATACTACTTTATCAAAATAAACATTTTCGTTTATTTTTCTAAAAGCTTTAAAATCGATAACTGTCGTATTCATGATATTGTTTTTATCTAAATATTTTTTAAAAAAATAAATGTACCAAGGTTTTCTTACCACAATTAAAGTATTCTCTTTATTATCTTTCAGATACGTAGTTAATGCTTTTGGTTTTCTATTGCCAGTTACAAAATGTTCACTTAGTAATTTAATGTTACTTAACAGTTTTTTAAAATCATCACTAAATTCTGGGGGCAAAGAACGCGAAAGAAGATCCTGAGCTGTAATATTTATGTCCTCAAGAGATTTCTTATAATCAAAATATTTAATACCTGCATCAACAACTGTTTTATCACATAATTCTACCGGAAACGGGAGATGCTGGAAAAATAATAGTGTCCCATAACACGCTACCAAGAATTCATTTATCTGAGGATTATTACTTTTATCATTATATCGTTTTATCTTTTTCAGTATCTTCATTGCATCTTTAATGGTTTGCCATGTATCAGGCTTTGGAAAATCAACATCTATAAATTCGCACTTTTGCTTTGAGAGGTATCTTAACGTTTTATAGTGAGAGCTGAACGGATCGGTCGGATGTTCTTTTGGCGAGTTCCAATATGCCAGCTCTTTTAATTCTGCTATATCCTGTTTAAGCCATACCCATTTTTTAAAGTCCATTTTTTCGAAATCCTGTCCTTCGGCTAAAAATCTATGATCAAGATAAATCATAATATTTTCTACGTGCTTACTTTGCTTAATGGCCTCTAACGTTCCATAATTATTTTTTATTTTTGATATGCCATCTATAATCAAAGAATTAATTTTATGGCCTTTTTGAATATATTCAAAAAGAGTATTAAGGTTTGATAAAACATAAATAACAGGCATATCTGATGATTTAGTGCCTGCAAGTGCCACATGCCGTTCCGGATTCGGGAGCCTTACCGTAGGAAAAAGATTTGTAAACCTATGATCGTTAATTTTTAGCTGTACAATACTATCTATAAAATTCCTTTTCTCAGTTATAACAGCAACGTGGGAAGTTCTTATGATATTAAACTGTGCTGAATTTAATTTTAAAATCCCTGAAAGCACCTGTTTGGCTTGTGTTCTATCTTTTTTTTGTTTAAACCCTTTCATTTTCGTTGCCGTCCCCCCATATTTCTGAATCTGCATAAAGCCTTCTGGAATAGCAACGTAAATGGTATCCTTATGCTTACCGCCACATAATATTTTTGCTTGCCTTACGCCGTCCTCCACATGAATCCCATCAAATATTGCCAAGCAGCCTTTATACTTAATACGATCTCCTGGCTTAAGATTTCTTTCCAGTGAGTTTTCGTCATTTGTTGCATCTCGTTCTAACGCTGCGAAAGCTGCTATTGCAACCGCATGCATTAAAAATACGGTTCCATGAGAATGAAAAAGCACCGTATTATCTTCGCTTTCATCAATAATGGCATTCGCCAAAATACAAGAATTTATCATATCATAATTTGAGATCTCAAAAATAGAGTCGTTTATAGAAAATTTGACTCCGTCAAACTCAGAAACTCTATTTTTTATATTTTCTAATAATGGGTTATTAAACATAAACTTTTAGCCTATATTTTACTTGTTATTTAGCAAAAAGCCGGACTTTTATCCCCGGCTTAAATTTTATTCCTTCTCATTCTTATTGCTCTTAGACCACCTATCTATTTCATCCTTCCTAAACCTCCACTGCCCACCAAATTTAAAAGCCGGGACCTTCTTCTCCCGGCATAGTCTTCGGACTGTATATGGGTGTAGCCTTAAAACCTTAGCGACTTCTTCTGCAGTATAAAACTCCATTTTCTCTTTCATTAGAACTCCGATTACATTTTGTTACATTATAACATAAAAATTGAGCTTTACCAGCACAAAAAATATCTCTCTGTTTCCCTTGACTTGTAGCGAAACCTATGGCCTTATGTGTCCTGAGGAAAGGATGCCAAAATGAGCGAGATAATGGCTCTTAAAAACGCGCCTATTAAAGAGCTTCTTAGGCGATATAAAGAGCTTTATGGCGAAGATATTGCTGGAACCCACAACAGGCTCTATCTCTGGCGTAAGATAGCTTATAAGCTACAGGAACGCGAACAGGGCAGCTTATCAGCCAAAACCAAGAACCGGCTAAAAACACTTATAGAGGAATATGATCCTATAAATAATAAAGCCCTTAGGCCGAATAAGCCAGCTCCATGCATGCAAGCTATCACTAAGGATAAAAGACTGCCTATTCCAGGAACTGTATTTACTAAGGAATATAAGGACGCAAAGTACTGCGTAAAAGTGCTTGAAAAAGGTTTTGAGTATAATGGTAAGACATATAAGACATTATCCGCAATTGCTAAAGAGATAACTGGAGCTCATTGGAATGGATACTTGTTCTTTAATCTGTAGGAGGTCTGATGGAAAAACAAGAAAAGAAAAAAATTAACTGCGCTATATATACGCGTGTCTCAACTACTGAAGGGCTATCGCAGGAATTTACATCTTTAGATAATCAACGCGAATCAGCTGAAAGTTATATTCAAAGCCAGAAGTCTGAAGGATGGGTAGCGTTGCCTGAATGTTACGATAATCCAGGCTATACAGGAGCTAATACTGAAAGACCTGCTATTCAAAAACTCATGACTGATATTAAGGAAGGTAAGATTAACTGTGTAGTAGTATATAAAGTCGATAGGCTATCGCGATCGTTACTTGATTTCAGTCAACTCTTAGAGTCCTTTGAACAAAATAACGTAACGTTCGTTTCTGTAACGCAAGCGTTCAACACCAATACATCTATGGGGCGCCTTACTTTGAATATACTCCTTTCCTTCGCGCAGTTTGAGCGTGAGATCATAAGCGAGCGAACACGCGATAAGATGGCTGCTTCCAAAAAGAGAGGCAAGTGGGTCGGTGGCAGGCCACCTTTAGGCTATGATATCGATAAGGTAAATCGTAAGCTTGTCATAAACTCAAAAGAGGCCGAGATTGTAAAAGAGATATTCGATCTCTATCTTGAAAAACGATCTCTCCTTTCAGTAGCAGTGGCGCTTAACGAAAAGAATCGCACGACAAAAAGTCATGCAACTCTGGAAGGCAATAAATCAGGCGGTGTAAAGTTTAAAAGCACAAGCATCCAGTCGATAGTTAAAAATCCATTCTATATCGGTAAAGTCCATCATGCTGGACAGCTTTATCAAGGTGAGCAAGAACGTATAATATCCGACGAGATATTTCAAAAAGCTCAAGAAATACTGACCAATAATCGACGGGAGCGTAAAGTCGCTGGCGTTGTAACAAATATTGGCTTACTAAACAGTATCCTGCGCTGTAAGGCCTGTGACAGCACCATGTATTACATCTATAGCAAAAAAGGCACCAATAAGTACCATTACTACCTTTGTATGAACGCTCAGAAGCGTGGCTACAAGAGCTGCCCTATGCGTCTTGTCTCGGCTCAAGCGGTCGAGAACAAATTCATGGAATTCTTAAGGACTATTACCAAGGATCCGAGAATCGAGGCTAAGGTCTGGGAAGTGCTAACCTTAGAAGAAAGGATACCAATACTTAAATCTATCGCCAAGGTCGCGAATTATGACGCGATTAACGGCATCCTCGAGATAGTGCTCCATAACTGCGAGAAAAGCCGCCAATTCGCGGTAAAGCTGACTGAATTAAAGCATATACCATACCATCGCCAGCAGGCCGAGATAAACAAAGAACCGCTTGTGCGCCAAAATCTGATATTGGCTCATCAGATAAACCAAGTCGCAACCGAAAGAAACTGCACCTTAAAAGAAATCGCCAGCTGGATTGGCATAACCCACGCAAGGATCTGCCACATTGCGAATATGCTCCTCATATCACCACGAATCCAGGAAGAGATACTCCTCTCTGATGACAAGGCGCTCTCCAGCATCCCTGAATACAAGTTGCGCGACATAACCAAAGAATTAGACTGGAATAGGCAGCAAGAGATCTGGAATCGCCTCCTCAAATCCCAACAAAACTAGCCCTAAGCTAGGCCATTTACTAGAGATAAATCCGGCTAAATATCCGCCAATTCCTAGTAAATGGCTATTCCCTTGATCGAAAGCAGCAAATAATTACCCAAAAACCATTTACTACACGCGTCCCAAAATAAGCCAAATCAGAGATAAATTGTGCTATTTTGGAGATTGCTTGGCTTATTCTGCAGAAATTTTATACGCTAAAAGAGAAAGGTGCTAAAAACTGCATGCCTCATAGGAAAACAATGCCATAACTCTTTGAAACGTAAAGAGAAAGAAAAAACTCTGATCAGCTAAAATAATCAGAGTTTTATGCCTCTCTCTTCTTGGAACGAGAGAGAACTTCATGGTAGCCCCAACGGGAAGATGTCCTTTTTAAGCTCGTTTGGGGTGTTTTGGCACACTCTGTGGCACACTTTTTGATAAAAACTTTGGTGAAACTAAGCCCTATTTAAACTGCTCCTTTACTTTGGGGCGGGTTATTGTTCTATTTTGGTAGACTTGATTATGTCCTCAGCTTGTGATAAATATTTATCAAAAGATTCGTCATTAGATACATATTGCATTGAATATACATTTTCATTATCAAAAAAAACATAATCTTTTTTACGAAGATTCTGTTTGGTCAAATTATAAACTATAAAACCAGCTTCCTTATTATCTACAGTATCTCTCCCTTGGTCTAAGAGTTCAAATCCTGCAGCAAAATCAGTATCTTCAAACCTTGAATATGAATCTATCAAAGCTTTTAGTGCTTCTTCTACATTTTTAAATTCATAATCCATTTTCAAAATTTCCATAGGTGGTGATTCATACACAACCATCACTGCCGCTGCTATGGGAACTCCGTCTAACAGCGGAATAAATGCAGGAACTTGGATACCATTTTGCTCCATACACTGCCAGTTAGTAGGATATTGAATAATAACTTTAGAATCAGCAGATATATAGACATTTTCCTCACTGCTGACTTCTGCCTCTACTGCTTCAGAACAAACAGTGTTTAAAGTTAACATAGTCAAAATCATAATAATAGCAAATATTCTCATAGCTTACTTTCCTCCTATTTAAACTGCTGCTTTACTTTGGGGCGGAGTTATTTTTAATTAAAGCGTTTTTTCTTCTATCAATTATCCACCCAAATAACACACCTATAAGAACCCAAAAAAATATTGTTAAAATATACCCAAAAATGGTAAAGTTATAAAGGATAAAAGCCGCTCCGCCAGTTTCTATAGGAAGCCCCAATGCTCTTCCTATGACAACCGCCGGCAACTGCATAAAAGCCATGGCAAAAATAAGCAAACTGGTTATTGGATTACTGCCAAATTCAATATTAAAACTATTCAATATTAAGAATAACCCAAATAGAATGAATGGTGTAAATAAACCAACTAATCCTCCTCGCAACCAAAAAAGTTCATAAAACCTTTTCTTCTCCATCCTCTACTCCTATTTAAATTAAAACACTACCAATCATTATACGGCTATATGGAGTGCTGGGCAAGGAAATATTGCCTGGCACACTTTTATATTTAAAATGCTGCCTGAAATCTTGGGATACCTTGACTAACCTTGATTAACATTGACTTAGATTGAGATGGTATATTTGGGAAGTGTTAAATTCGTGCTTAAATCCTGGTAGCCCCAACGGGAGCGTGCTTCATTTGAGCACGACTGGGGCATTTCACCACACTCTGCCACCACACTTTTACCTATATCGTTGCTTTAAAAGAGTTTGTTTCTATTTTTTTATATGTGCAGT
>Ga0268276_1002211_pt1 | contig 17074 bp, 25 predicted proteins | sample saktaG_4_FD_190145 | JGI IMG/M metagenome (GOLD analysis project Ga0268276, IMG submission 190145) | Saline water microbial communities from Sakinaw Lake, British Columbia, Canada - sak_2010_1_5_45m | ecosystem: Environmental > Aquatic > Non-marine Saline and Alkaline > Saline ...
AAAACGCTTTAATAGGGTTGGATGAGAAAGTAAAAATCAATAAAATTGATTCTAAACCCGCCAATAAAATCACCCTCTCGCCTCTGACGATGTCCAACCTACTTCAAAGAGATAGTGATTCCAAATATTTGGGTTCTCTGATAGAGGGGCTTCCCGTAATATCGGGTGACAGGGTCAGGGCTACGTTTTTCGGGTCAAGGTCATGTGATTTTAAGGTAGTGGACACCATACCCGATGGCGCGGTATTGATAAATGCCGCTACTTTAATAAGGATGGAGACCAAGGGTCAGGGAGAGGCGAAGCAATCTAAGGTCTCTTATGAGGATATCGGCGGACTCGGCACCCAGATTCAAAGAATTAGAGAAATGATAGAGCTTCCCCTAAGATATCCACAGGTATTCGAAAGGCTGGGGATAGGCGCGCCAAAAGGGGTTTTCCTATATGGCCCTCCGGGCACAGGCAAAACCTTGATCGCTCGTGCGGTGGCCAATGAGACAGACGCGTACTTCACGCATATATCAGGCCCTGAGGTCATGGGTAAGTTTTATGGTGAGAGCGAAGCCCGCTTAAGAAGCGTTTTCGAAGACGCTCAAAGCCACGCTCCTGCCATAATTTTTATTGACGAAATAGACGCGATCGCGCCTAAGAGAGAAGATATGGGCGGCGAGAAGCAGGTCGAGAGGCGCGTTGTAGCCCAACTTTTATCGCTACTCGATGGGCTAGAGTCGAGAGGCCAGGTCATAGTGATAGGAGCGACAAATATACCAAACACAATAGATCCCGCATTGAGAAGGCCCGGTAGATTCGATAGGGAAATCTCTATCCCAATACCCGATAAAAACGGAAGGCTGGAAATCCTCGGGATACATACAAGGGGTATGCCGTTAGCCGAAGACGTAACTATCGGGAAACTAGCTGAGATTACTCACGGATTTGTCGGAGCGGATCTGGAGGCCCTGGCGCGGGAAGCGGCGATGTCGGCTTTAAGAAATATTTTGCCCAAGATCGATTTTGAAATGCAGGATATTCCTTATGAGACTTTGATGAAGTTAGAAGTAACCATGGATAACTTCCTGGAGGCGATGAAAGAAGTTGAGCCTTCGGCCATACGAGAGGTCTTCGTTGAGGTTCCGGATGTAAAATGGAGCGATGTCGGCGGCCTGGAGGAAATAAAAGAAGAGCTGAAAGAAGCGGTCGAATGGCCGCTTAAATATTCTGATGTTTTCAAAAAGGCCAATACAACTCCGCCCAAGGGGATACTTCTTCACGGAGTCCCCGGCACCGGAAAGACGCTTCTTGGTAAGGCGATCGCGACTGAAAGCGGGGTTAACTTCATCTCGGTAAAAGGCCCTTCTCTTATGTCCAAGTACGTGGGAGAGAGCGAAAAGGCGATCCGCGAAGTTTTTAAGATAGCGAAACAGGCCTCTCCCACAATTTTATTCTTTGATGAGATAGATAGCGTTGTGCCCAGGCGTGGTTCGAGTTCTACGGATGCCCATGTAACAGAGCGTGTGATAAGCCAATTTCTGACGGAGATGGATGGAATCGAGGAATTAAAAGGGGTAGTAGTTCTTGCGGCTACCAACAGGCTTGATATGGTCGATCCTGCCATATTGCGCTCGGGCAGATTCGATATTTTATTTGAGCTTCCGAAACCCGACGAGAAGACCAGAGAAGAGATATTTAAGATACACACTAAGAATAAACCGCTGGCTAAGGAAATAAATTTAAAAGAATTCGCTAAAGATACCGAAGGCAAAGTAGGCGCGGATATCGAATTTATATGCAGGAAGGCAGCAATGCTCGCGATAAGAGAATATATAGAAACTCAAAGCTCAAAGAGTAAAGCCCAGGGCCTCGAGCTTAAGATTACAAAGCGGCACTTTGAAGAGGCGTTGGCCTTAGTGATTAAAACAGAGCAAAAAAGAAAGGGGACTTAAATATGGCAAAATTAATTAAGGGTTTAGTGGATAGCGTTAAGAAGTTACTCGGCGGCATCTTCAAGAAAAAGGCGAAACCGCCGGAACAAAAATAGCTTAAGTCTTAAATTTTCTCTGCCACAAAGAAGGCGCCTAAAGGGAGGATCCTACCCCTCCCTTTAGGCAGGTAAATATTATGGAAAAAAAAGGAATGTATATTTACGGAGTTATTCCCGCCGTAGCGGGATCCCGCCTAATATTAAATGATGGGCGGGAAAATTCTAACGAGGAATTGTTCTTTGGCCCCCATGGTATTACTGCCTGCGAAGAAGTCTATACTGTTTCCTATCAGGATATCTCGGCGGTAGTGAGCGATTCTGAAACGCTCGATTATACCCATATGCGTAAAGATAGACTGGCCATGCTGTTAGTCAGGCATCAAAAAGCTATCGAAAAGATCATGGGCTTAGGCCATGCCATCATTCCTATGAGATTAGGGACTTTTGCTAAAGGTGCGGAGGAGATTAAACTTATATTGGCGTGCGGCCACTCCATAATCAAAGATATCTTTACTAAGATATCGAATATAATAGAGATTGATATTACGGCCATTTTGGGCGATTTTAATTCGACTCTTAAAGAGATCGGTGAAGGCAAAGAGATTAAAGAGTTTAAGGATGGACTCTTAGCCTCGCCCGGAGGCGTAACTGTAGATGATCAGATGAAGATAGGGCTTATGGTTAAAGATGCGCTGGACAGGATTAGAGAAGGGTATTCTAAGAAGATACAAGCTGCCCTCAAAAGCGTAAGCCATGATTTCAAGGCCCACGAGCTTATGGATGACAAGATGGTCGCTAACATAGCTTTTTTAATAAATAAAGCTAAGCAGAAAGACTTTGAGATAAAGGTGGAAGGGTTAAATATTGAATTTAATGAGAAACTAAATTTTAGGTGCGTCGGCCCTCTGCCGCCCTATAGTTTTTATACGCTTGAGATAAAAACGGTGAAAAATGAAGAGATAGATTGGGCGAAGAAAAGACTCGGGATTTTAGACGACATTACAAGTAAGAATGAGCTCAAGAAAGCTTACCAGAGGCAGGCGGTCTCCACCCATCCGGATAGAAATCCGAATATGCCATGCGCCGAAAAGGAATTTGATGAGGTGAATAGGGCCTATAAGATACTCGTTGACTACTGCGCTGCCCTCGAGCAGACAAACCAAAAAGAGAACGCGATGTTAGTGAGGGTAAGAGAATGATGGAGAAAGAAGGAAGGTATATCTATTGTATTATTGCCTCATCGCAGGAGAGAAGTTTCGGGCCCATGGGAATAGGCGAAAGAGGCGACGATGTCTCAACCATCGGTTATAACAACCTGAGTATGGTTGTGAGCAGCCATCCTGTAGCTAAATGTGTCGTTAACCGGGATAATATGCTTAGCCATGAAAGGGTGATCGAGGCAGTGATGAAGGAATTTGACGGTGTGCTTCCGGTCAGGTTCGGGACTATCGCGTCAAACGCCGATGAGGTAAGGAATCTTCTGAGCAAAAGATACAGAGAGTTTAAGAGCGCATTACGGGACACGGATCATAAAGTAGAGCTGGGCGTTAAAGGCGTATGGAAGAATATGGATGTGATCTTCAAAGAAGTTGTAGACGAGAATAAAGCGATTAAAAGGACAAAAGAGGATATTCAGAACGACAAGAATAAGAAAAATATTCAGGCCAAAACTGAAATAGGCAAGATGGTGGAGAAGGCCCTGGAAAAAAAGAAAGAGAAAGAGGCGGAAAGGATCGTAGACGCATTGAGAAGAACGGCCTTTGATTATAAACTCAATAAAACCGTAGGCGATGAGATGTTTGTGAACGCCGCTTTTCTGGTGGATAAGGGCAGGGAAAAAGAGTTCGATAATATAATGGATGATTTAGGCGAAGAGCATAAGGAGAGGGTGAAATTTATGTATACGGGGCCTTTGCCCGTATTTAACTTTGTCAATATCGTCATCTATCCTGAGGAATGGGAGAAATAAGGTGGGCTTGACGGGGACAGAAGCGGATATCATTAATTGTGTAGCCAGATTAAGGCTGGCGAAAAAAGACCAGATACGAAGGCAGGTCGGATTTTCGCTGGAATATATAGGTTTTCTATGCCGGGATTTAATCAGAAGATGCTATCTAGGTTTTTCCGAAGGTCATTATTTCCTGGCAAAAGACGGGATTAAGACCCTGTTGACGGAAGAGACGCCAAAGATCGACAGAAAGCTGCTTAAAGAAGTTGCCGAGGAAGTAGCCAGGCAGATCAGCGGCGAGCTGAAGAGGACCGTAAAGGGCATTAAGATCCCCGTTTCTGTCAGGGAAATAATAAAAGAGAAGGGATTCGAGACATCGGAAGGGGAGCGCGTAAAAATAAAGACGGACTTCGACCTTCCGGTAGAGGACGAAAGTCTGGCATTAGAGAGTAATATCGATAAAATCGGAACGTGGGTGGAAAAGGAGAAATCCGATGATATGGATAAGACAGTGAGATTATTTAAAGAAATCCACAGGAAGGGGAGGGAAAAATGATCAAGACTAAAGACGGTAAAAGCGAGATTGAAGGGCTCAAGGGGCAGATACAAAAAGGCAAGGGTGTGGATATCGGCACGATGTTTGTGAAATGCGCGCATAAGGAAGGCGATGAGATCGTCTTTAGGTCGCAGAGGAACGCCTTCTTTGATGTGGAGCACACTGATTTTACCAAGAAGATCCTTGATAACTCCAAGGTAAAATATATCATCAAGGAAGACGATCTTTACGTGGTAGGCGATGAAGCCCTGCAGTTCGCTAATATGTTTAATAAGGATACAAGGAGGCCCTTAAGTAAAGGCGTAATAAGCCCTACAGAGAAAGAAGCCCTCCCTATTATAGAGCTTTTGATAAAAAGCGTCATAGGCGAACCTGCTCATAAAGGCGAGATAGTTTATTTTTCTGTCCCCGGCGAACCCCTGGATGCGGACTTTAACGTCCTCTATCATATAAAGATGGTGGAAGGATTCCTGAAGACATTAGGGTACGCTCCGAAGCCTATTAATGAAGGCCACGCGATTATATTATCGGAATTGGCGGAAGAGGATTTTACGGGGATGGGCCTTTCCTTCGGAGGCGGGATGGTCAACGTGTGTTTAAGCTTCATGTCTGTGCCTATTTTTAAGTTTTCTGTCGCTAAGTCAGGGGATTGGATCGACCAGCAGGTGGCTATGGCGGTGGATGAGACAGCGAGCAGGGTCTCTAGTATAAAAGAATCATCCCTGGATTTAAGTAAGGAAGGAGAATTAAGCAAGATCGAAAGCGCTCTATCGATTTACTACAATCACTTGATCGAATACGTGATTGAAAACATAAAACAGGAGTTTGCCAAGGCGAGAAGATTGCCAAAGATCCCCAATCCCATAAGCATCATCTTATCGGGCGGCACTTCGCTTCCAAAAGGTTTCTCGGGCAGGTTTAAACAGATTTTAGACCGGCTGAAACTACCCATCCCGGTCGGTTCGGTAAGGATGGCGTCTCAGCCATTAAGAAGCGTAGCAAAGGGCGCGTTAATCGCCGCAAGTGCTGATGAGAGTAAAAAATAAATGGAGAAAGCTGTCTTAAAAGAAGGTAAGTATATATATTGCATTATCGCGTCAAATGAAGCCGAATCCTTTGGCCCGCTTGGGATTGGCGATAGGAGCGATGATGTGTATACTATTTCTTTCGATGATATAGCCGCGGTGGTGAGCGATTCTCCTATAGTAAGCTATGCGGTCTCGAGGGAAAATATGCTTGCCCATGAGAAGGCGATAGAGGAGATAATGAAGAAGCATACGGTTTTGCCGGTCCGATTCTGCACAATCGCCCAGGATGAAGATAAGGTAAAAAAAATATTAGAAAAAGAGCATGATAAATTTGTCGACTTGTTAAAAAATATCGAAGGTAAAAAAGAGCTGGGTCTAAGAGCGATATTTAAGGAAGATGTTATATATAAAGAGATAGCGGAAAATTACGAAGATATCAAGTCGCTTAAAAAAGCGTTATCATCAGAGCCTCCGGCAAAGACCTACTATCTGCGCGTGGAAGTCGGCCGAAAAGTCGAAGCCGCCTTGCAAGAAGAGAAAGATACTTATAAAGAAGAGATTTTAAATACGCTATCACCCTTGGCGCAAGATACAAAGGTCAATACCACCTATGGCGAGCTGATGATTATAAGCGCCGCCTTCCTGGTAGAAAATGCGAAAGAAGCAGAATTTGACCAAAGTGTTCAGGCCCTTGCGGACAAATACGACGATAAGATAAAATTTAAATATGTGGGCACTCTGCCGCCGTTTAATTTTGTGAATCTGGTGATCGAAACAGGGAAATACTAAAATGTTTTTAATCGATGATATTTTACTTTCGCCGTTAAAGGGCATAATCTGGCTGGGTAAAAAGATCGATGAGATAGTGGAGAAAGAGTTCTCCGACGAGGGACTGATAAAAGAGAAACTTATGGAATTACAGATGCGTTTTGAGTTGGACAAGATCAGCGAGAAGGAATATAACAAACAGGAGGCGGAACTTTTGGCGCGATTAGACGCTATTAGAAAAGCAAAAGAGGAGGAGGTGTAGAAATGGCTAATATAGAAGAGGCGAAAAAAGCAGTTTCGGAATTTTTGAAGAAGACCCTCAATGTTAAGGATGTAAAGGTGATCAAGGCCTCAAAGGCCGGCGATGGCTGGGAGAGCGAAGCCGAGGTTTACGAAGAGAGCTCATTTATAAAATCACTTGGGCTTCCTACGAGAGTGCAGGATAGGAATATCTACGCCATTAAACTAAGCGGCGCATTAGAGGTCGAATCCTACGAGCGCAAAGGGGCTCTTAGCGCGGGAGAATAATCTTTGTGAAAGAACTCCTCTATCTGTATTGCGTTACTAAAGATAAACCCTCATCCTGTAATTTTGAGGATTTAGGGGTCAAGACCCACCCTATCTATTTTCAGGGAACGTATGCGATTGTCAGCGGTGTGTCGCCCGATGACTTTAGCGAAGATAATCTAAAAAAGCATTTGGCCGATATAGGCTGGGTGGAGAAAAATATTAGACTTCACGAGAAGGTAATAGAAGAGATCATGAAGGATCAGGCCGTGCTCCCTTTTAAATTCGGAACGATCTTTGAGAACGAAGCAAATGTAGAAAAATTGCTTAAGACAAACGGGCCTGAGTTTAAGGCTGTGCTGGCGAGCTTGGACGGTAAAGAAGAATGGGGGCTCAAGATATACTGTGACAGCGAATATTTTAAGGATGCTCTTTGCAAGAAAAACGAACGGATCGCTGAAATTGACAAAGAGATAACCCCCGCCGGTAAGGGCAAAGCGTTTTTTTTAAAGAAGAAAAAGGATGAAATTATAAAAGATATCATAAATGAAAAGATCTCCGAATATACAAAGGACTGTTTTGAAAGGTTAAAAATAACGGCTGCGGATACCAAGATCAATAATATATTGCCTAAAGAGGTAACTGAAAAACAGGAGGACATGGTTTTAAACGCCGCGTTTTTGATAAACAACAAACGGATAAAAGATCTTGAGAATGTCTTAGCGTATCTTAAGACTAAATATACGGATAAAGGGCTAATATTTGATTGCACCGGCCCCTGGCCGCCTTACAATTTCTGCTCCTCTCTTAAAGAAAAGGCGCGCGATGGATAGACCGATAAAAACTACACAGGATAAAAATAGCTATTTAGATCTTCGTAAGCAGGAAAGGGTCACGCTTTTGGAGATCCTGGATAGGGCATTGGAAAAGGGTGTGGTCATATCCGGAGATATAGTTATTTCCGTGGCTGATGTAGACCTTGTATATTTAGGATTAAAGGTCCTGCTCAGCTCAGTAGAGACGATGGAGCGCTTGAGAGGGGCGCCGTTATCGGGCGCAACCGAGGAGCCGACTTGACCATAAAAGTATACGCATATGGTGTAATAGACTCTAATGAAAAGATAGATGAAGCCATGAAGGGACTGAATGACGCTTCTTTATTTAACATCCCATATCGCGATATAGGAATAGTGGTAAGCGACCTTAACGCTCAAATCCAAAAAGAGGATAAAACTTCCGTTTTAAAACATGAGGAAGTTGTGGAAAAACTGATGGATAAATTCACCATTCTCCCGATGAGGTTTTTGACACTCTTTAGCGGAAAGGAACAGGTTCTTCTAATAATGAAGGATTATTACGATGACTTTATAGGGAACTTGGACAAGCTTCGGGAAAAGATAGAATTTGGCGTAAAGACTATCTGGCCTGGCGATCTTATAAAAGAAAGAATAACCACCGCCCATAGAAAAAGCGATAACCTACCCTTAGTAGCCAGTTCATCAGGTAAAAGCTTTATGGAAGAAAAATTTGAAAATTACAAAATAGACAAAGAATTTGAAGAAGAGGCGGATAGGTGTATCGCTATCGTAGACGGTTTCTTTAGTAAATTCACATCCGAGAAGAGGCTTGAAAAACTGAAAACCGACAATCTGCTTTTAAGTGCCTCCTATCTGGTTGATAAAGAAAAGAGAGATGATTTTAAAAAGGCGTTTGAGGAATTACGCGGCTCCGGGGGGGATCTCAAGTATCTGCTCAGCGGCCCGTGGCCTCCGTATAATTTTATCGTCTTAACCAAGCCTAATGCCAAGAAGTTTGGTAGCGTGGATATGGTCGACAGTGTATTCCAACGCAAAGACAGGATATAACTATGAATACAATGATAGAGACAGATTTTCCTGAAGTTTTTGCAGACGAAATGGAGAAACTGCAAGATGCGCTGCCTAAAAAGATCGAGGCAAATCCCGAAAACGCGGAGAAAGGATTGGCAAAGCTGGTTCTTACTCTTATAGAGTTGATCCGGAAGTTAATGGAAAAACAGGCGATGCGGCGGGTAGAGGCGGGCTCTCTGACCGATGAGGAGATCGAGCGGGTCGGCGAGACGCTGATGAAGTTAGAGAACAAGATGAAGGAATTGAAAGAGATTTTCGGACTTAAAGATGAGGAATTGAACCTTAATTTAGGGCCATTAGGGGACCTACTATAGGAGGAAAGGTGAGTAAGGAAGACGCCAAAATAAGCTGTCAGGTATTTCAGAAACAGGAGGCGGTAATAAAAGATATCACGAATAAGATTAACGCGATAGAAGGAGTGACGGGAAAGGCGGTATTTGCCGAAGAGTTACGAAAAGAAGTGGATGTGCTGCTTTCCTGCCAGGACTATAAAGATACAAGCCTTGATTGTAAAAATTGTCATTTTATAGCTGCCTTGCGCAGGAAGACAACGGATTTAATTGTGAAAGCGAAAAAATTAGGATAAAACGAAAGGAGAATAAGTTATGGCTACCCCAAAGATGATGCATGCTACTGAAGCTACTAATCTCGCGGATATCTTAGAGCGAGTATTGGATAAAGGAATCGTAATCGCCGGGGATATAAGGATTCAACTTGCGGATGTCGACCTTCTTAATATCAAGATACGGCTTCTGGTTGCTTCCGTTGACAAAGCGATGGAGATGGGTATAAACTGGTGGCAGCAGGATTCTTATTTATCCACAAAAGCCAAAGAAACTGAGATAGAAAAAGAAAATGCATCGCTTAAAAAACGATTAGATCGCCTCGAAGAAAAAATTAAGGCAAAATAGCTTATTACACATTTCATTATGAGAACACTGATTTATGTCCCGATTATTCATACGAGCGCCGACCTCGGGTCATTAGCGAAAGATGTGACTAATAGAGGTATCGCGGATCTGGGCGAAGATATTTGGGAGAAACACAGGGCGGCAGTTGAAAAGTTTTGGGATGTCATATCGGATTATTTCGATTCCATAGATGTAATAGGGATGAAGCTATATCAGGATGGAATGATCGCGGATGGCGAGGTAGGACAGAAAATAGTCGAAGAAGGCGCAAAATCAGGAAGCAGAAATTACGAATTGGCCGCCAGGCTCCTAAAAAAAGGAGCCGTTTTAGTTAAGACAGAGGATTTCAAACTTGTCAAGGAAGAGCGGGACAGATTAGTCGCTCTAACTCAAGCCAAGTCAATCACGCATAAATTAATCGCGTTCATAAAATATAAATTAATTAAAGATAGGCTTTTAAATAAAAGAGATAAATTTATCGCAAAAAGGATAGATGAGTCCCTACGCCAGGATGAAATAGGCATTATCTTTATCGGCGCCTATCACAATATCAAAAAGCGGCTTCCGGGAAGCATTCGTGTTAGTGAGATAAAAGACGCGTGGAAAGTAAAAGAATATCAGACGTTGCTGCCCTTTTATCATAAGAATAAGGAACGATTTGACAAATTAACCAAATACCTTATTTCAGCGGTAGACGAACCCTTCTACCGGATCGAAAAATAGATAGTATGGGAGGTTGAAGATGGAATTTTTTTGAAGAAATAAAACAGGTTGTCAGTGAACAATTGGGCGTGAAGCCCGAAGAGATAAAACCCACGGCTTCATTTAGAGATGATTTAGGATCGGATTCTTTAGACGCCGTTGAATTGATAATGGCTCTCGAAGAAAAATTTGGCATAGAGATTCCAGACGCAGATGCTGAGGCAATGTTAACAGTAAATGACGCGATTATGTATATAGAAAACAAGATAAATAAGCCTCAAGATATTGAGGAAAATGAAGGGGGACATTAGAAATGGAAGGATATTGCGTGAAATGTAAGACAAAGAAAGAGATAAAGGACGCGAAAGAGATCACCATGAAGAACGGTCGTAAGGCAATGAAAGGCAAATGCCCTGACTGCGGCACGGGGATGTTCAGGATATTAGGTAAGTAGTTTAGGCATGACAGATATGATAGAGTTTCAAGATAAGGCACTGGTCTGCAAAGACTGCGCGAAGGAATTTATATTTACTGCGGGAGAACAGGAGTTTTTCGTTGCGAAGAAATTTCACACACCGACTAGATGTAAAGAATGCAGAACAAAAAGAAAAAATACAAAAACAGGTTCTAGCATAAACCCGCATAGGCAGTCATATGAGATTACCTGCGCTAAATGCGGGAAAAAAGACAAGGTTCCATTTAAGCCGATAGAAGGAAGACCCCTTTACTGCAAATCATGTTACGAGGGAATCAAATAGGGGCGGGCAGGATATCAGGTAATCGCCATGAAAGAAGGAAACTTCGAAACATGTTGCGGAAGTTGTCAGTTGTATTGGGTGTGTGAAACCAAGTGGTTTCGCGGGGAAAGAGGAGAAGAATACGCTTGTTGTAAACTCTGTAATTTCTACCCCGATTGTCAGATAGAAAGTGTTCTTAGAAAATTACGTCTGAAGAAAAAATTAGAAGCTACTCAACCATGAATATCATTAACAGCGGCGGTGATAAAGAATTGCCCCCGGGAAAGAAAGCTCAAGGGCCCGAAGAGCCTTTAGAAAAAGAAATAGTAGAAGTAAAGCCGCAGGAAGAAACGAAAGGCGCGGGTCTTGAAGAAAAAGTAGTTCCTCCGGCAGAGGCAATGCCTCCTTCTAAGGAAATAGCGGAAACACAGCCGAAGATAAAACGAAAACCAAGGCCTAATCGCAAGCCAAGACCCAAGCCTCAGTTTCAGGTTCCGCAAGTGCCTAAAAAATGGGAAGAGAAATGGGTAAACGTAGATGGTGAAAAAGTTTTATTTGTTCCGAGTGGATTTGAGATTATGACAAAAAATGGCTGGAGGCCCATAATGACAAGGGCCGATAAAATTCAGAAATAGTCGGTTTATCCTATGAGCAAATGCATGGGTAAAAAAATGAACGGTAAAGAGATCGAGCCAAGGCCAGTAGGCAAGGTGAAACGCGGCAATTTTTATGTTCCGGATTGCCATGACTATAGCCCTACAATCGATCTACCTACAAAAGTCAAGGCGGATGAAGTTCTAATTGGCTGGAATTGCCGCAATTGTAAGAATTTCAAAGTTTCTTAGGAGGAAAATTCGATGTTTAAGAAAGACGATAAACCGGAGGCGGAAGGCAAGCTTATCGATATAGAAACAGGGATACAAGGTAATGTTAAATTCAATGGGCCAATCAATTTAAGGATAAACGGTCACTTTGAGGGTGAATTAGAGGCAAAAAAGGGCACTCTCATTATAGGCGAGAAAGCGGATGTGAAGGCGAAGACAATCAAGGGAGAGAATATAAACATACTTGGCAAGGTACGAGGTGATATTATATGCACTCGCCTTGAACTCTCCAAGTCCGCGAGGGTCATAGGAAATATAGAGGTATCGACTTTAGTCGTTGGAGAAGGCGCGGCACTGAAAGGCAAATGTCAGATGCCTATTAGTGATGAGAAGAGCGAACACAAAGAAAGCGCCTCAAAGAAAAAAGCCGAAAAGAAGCCAGAAGAGACAAAAAAGGAAGGGATCTAGCATGAGGGGTCTTTTAATAAAGTGGATAATAAATTCTTTAGCGATACTCATAGTTACTTATATCGTAAAAGGGATTGAAGTGGCAAGCCCTGTAACAGTTATTGTGGTGGCCTTTGTCTTAGGTATTATTAACGCGTTTTTGCGTCCCCTGATAATATTGATTACGCTACCAATAAGTATATTTACATTTGGATTATTTATTTTTTTCATAAATGGTTTTCTCTTTTATGCGGTTTCCAAGATTGTCAAAGGCTTCGTCATAACAGGCTTCTGGCCGGCGTTCTTTGGCGCCCTTCTTTTTAGTATCATTAGTCTTCTATTGAGCCTGCTGGTTAATGAAAAAGGCCGGATTGAAATAATTTCTAGGCGCAGAGACAATGACGATTTTTTTAAACAATTTGGAAAATAAAAAAGAAGGGAAGGTAATAGAGGTGAATAAGATTTTAATAGCGTTGTTGCACTTGCAGAGGCGGCATCTCTATGTTATGTTGCCGAGGAAACCAAATCAAAGGCCACCGAACCGGTAGGAGCCGTAGCAATAAGGAGTTAAAGAGGGGGCGCTATGATGCGAAAGGGCAAACAATCATTAGTACATAACGCCGACAATATTTTCTGTCTTTTGAGATATATTTGTAATATAGCTTGTCTGCAAAAAATTGAACCCAACGAATGTCTTTTTAGGTGGTATTTTTAAAGAGAAATATAAATGAATAAAAAATAGATCAGTCTATAATTATATTAATTACCCCTCTAGTCTATTCTCCGAAATCTCCTCCAGTGTTTCGCTATTAAGCATTATGTAAAAAACGAACAAAACCGCTATAAAACCTACCCTCTCTCAAGCTTTTCATTTAAATCCACGTCATTATTCAACAAATAATAAAATTCAAGATCATCGGTTTTATGCGCCAAGCCGTGAAAATGATCAACCTTGCTATTTAGGCAAGGCGACAGGATGGTTCTCACGGTGCGTAGCGTTATATCAATATTCTATACTTTCTTTCGGATTTTCCTTCATTTAACAATCCAAAAAATTTATATATCTCCCTGCTCAAAAGGCAGGGAGATTTTTATTTTCACTTATTTACGTTTTATCTTCCGCCTTAACACTCTTTTTGGTTTTGGCTAGCTCCTTTTTAGTTTTCTGTTTGTTCATTGAACCTCAGAAACTAGAAAGGAGTATCACATGGCTCTTTGTGAGATATGTAAGAAAAGAAAAGACTGCAGGGAAATATGTCCTAAACTGCAGAGGGAGATTTCTACTCGAGGTATTTCACCTCGCAGGAAAGATAAAACCTATGTCGTGGACTTTAATCTTTTAGAAAGCAGCCAATCCCTCAATGACTTCCAATTAGAAGTAAGACACAAGCTTACCCAAGACCCGCTTCTTAAACAAACCGCAGGAATTGATCTCCAGGATCTAATGAAAAAACATCTAACCAAAAGAGAGCGGGAGGCTATTCAATTTTTATTGAAGGGTTGCCGCCAACAGGAGATTGCCGGCAAGATGAAAATCTCTCAAGTGCGGGTAAATTTCCTGCTTAAGCGGGCAGCCGGGAAATTAAAAGTTTTTTTCATCGGGGGGTTATAAAAATGGCTGAAACTCGGTACTATCTATGAGGGGGAGTAAAACAACAATAAAATGCTAAAAATAAGGCCCTTTAACATCAAGCTACAAAGCCGGATTTACGAGCTTGGATTTAAGAACTACGAAGTTGCCTTTGCCTGTCAGATACACGAGGCAGATTTCAGCCGGATAGTAAATGGCCGCAGTATGCCAACTGAGGAACAAAAGAAAAAGATTCGCGAATTTCTTAAATCTTCATTTGCGGAACTAGATTTATGAATAAGATGAATCATTTGGAAAAACTACTTCTCCGCAGCTTAAAAAAACACAGGGGAAAGAATAATCCGGTTACTTGCCGGCGACTAGAAAAAATTACTGGTTTTGGTTCTCGTAATATACGAAAGACAATCGCTAATCTGGTAATACGACACCATATTCCCATCGCTTCATCCGTGTACTGCCCTTATGGATTCTATTTGATTACCAATAAACAAGAAGCAGAAACTTGCCTTAGGCAATACTACTCAAGGGTAAAGGAAGTGGCTAACCGGGCAAGAATTTTAAATGAAGCGGTTAAAGAGAAATTTGGCATAAGTTATCAGGAGGAATTCGACTTTGTCAGGAAGCGCTAGCCCTCAACTTGAGAATGGTCATACCAGGATTGCCAATGAACTTTTGGAGGCAATTATTAATTATCCCTTTAGCGGCGGAGAATTTAAAATTGTCTTTGCCATTATCAGAAATACCTATGGTTGGAAGAAAAAAGAATCCACAATGAGTTATGGTTTGATAGCAACTTTCACCGGGCTTGACAAAAGGTACAGTAAGAAAGTTGTTAAGAGTTTAATCGAAGATAAAGTCCTTTTGAAAGAAAACTCAAAAACTGAAAATACCTTAGGCCTAAACAAAAACTATAGACAGTGGCGGCTGTGGATAACTGGGAGAGGAGGTGTCCTTGAGGACACCTCAAAGGTGTCCAGTCAGACACCAAAATTAGTGTCCTACAGAACACCATACTAAATAAAGAAAGAAAATTAAATAGTAATAGAGGCTGTGATTCTGTGGATAAGTATCTGAAATTATTCAGAAGACCCAAAATAGTTTTTAATAAATTCATAAAAACCGATGATTAAAGAGAACCGGATAGACAGATTGACTATAGATGAAGCAGAAGAACGCTTGAACAGATTTTTTGAAATACTTCTCAGGGTAGATCTGCGTACCATTGAAAGGTTGGGAAAAGAAAATGATGATGACAAAGATGATGATAAAATAGCTTGACAATCGTTGATAATAAGCTAAAATATTAGCATGGCTAGTATTTTAAAGAAAGGGCACCCAGCTAAATCCTATAATGTAATGGAAGCCGCTATCCTTCTTGGAGTTCATGAAAGGACAGTGCGATATTGGGTCAGGAAAGGCTGGGTTAAGGCAAGAAGAGATTACAGAGATTTTCCAGTATTTACTAAGCAGGATATCCGGAAGATTAAGAAGTGGAGATCTACCCTAAAAGGTTAATTAAATGAAAGTCGCTATCTATGTAAGGGTGAGCACAGAGGACCAGGCAAGAGAAGGTTATTCTTTAGAGGTTCAGAAAGAGTATTTAACCAACCACGCCAAACAAAATAGTCATGAAATATATAATATCTACCAGGATGATGGGATAGACGGTTGTTCCAGCGGTTATACCCTGGACAGGCCGGCATTCAGAAAGTTATTTTCAGACGCCAAGCTTAAGAGATTCGAATTAGTGCTTGTCTATAAGACTGATAGATTCAGCCGTAGACTAAAAGATATGTTAAACGTGATAGATGAATTAGAAAACCTGGGAATAGCATTTAAATCGGCAACGGAACCTTTTGATACTACTACCTCAGCAGGTAAGCTTATGTTTCAACAGCTGGGGAGTTTTGCCGAATTTGAAAGAAACCGTATTATTGAGAGAGTATTCCCCGGCATGATAAAAGGGGTTCAAAAAGGGAACTGGCAAGGGGCGTCACAACCGCCTTACGGCTATAGTTATAGCAAAGAAAAGAAGCTGTTGGAAATAGTACCGGAAGAAGCAAAAACTGTTAAGCTCATTTATACGATGTATCTTTGCGGCAAAAGTTCAATACAAATTGGGAGATATCTCTATCAAAATGGCTATAAGAGTCGGTGTGGAAATCCCTTTACCGGACATCATATTCTTTGCATCTTAAAAAATCCGGTTTATACTGGTAAGCTATTATGGAACGCGCGTCATTATTATAGGACGCCAAAAGGGATGAGATCGACTATAAATCCACATGAAAAAATAATTCTTGCTCAAGGCAGACATGAAGCGATGATCTCTCCTGATGATTTTGAAAAAGTTCAGGAAACATTGAAAGAGAGAAGAAAGAACTTCAACCATCGAGTAAACCCCAGTCAGTATAGTTTGACCGGTGTGCTGATTTGCGCAAAATGCGGTTTAGGTTATACCGGCTCATCTTATATGACCAATCACAGGACAAAACTAAGGAAGCCATGGTACTGTTGTTCTGGTAGATATAAATTTAGGGATAAATGTGGTAATCCCGCGGTTAGGGCAGAAATTATCGAAGCGCAGGTCTTAAATGTTATTGAGAAATTAGCAGAAAAAGGAGAGTTTCTCACAAAACGTATCAGCAACCTGCTTAAGGCCCAAGCCGAGCCGAACGAAGCAATCAAGCAGCAAATGGAAGAAACTAAAGCTGCGTTAAAAAAGACACTGGCTAAGCAAAGCAAGCTTACCGATGCGTATTTAGATAATGAAATAGGTATAGAAATATATAAAAGTAAAAATTCAGGATTAAAAGAAGAAGAACAAAGCCTGAAAAAGCAGATAGATGTCTTAGGAAGGAAGTTAGTAGAAAAAGAGCGTTCTCAGAATTATCTTTTATCCCTTCAGCAGGTAATAAGTAATTTTAAAGAAACAAAGCGCAGTTTGGATATTCAAGATAAAAAAGATCTGGCAAGGTTAATATTTAAATGGATAAAAATAGACAATTTTAAGATCGTAGATTATGAGCTCTATGAGCCGTTTAAAAGCTATTTAGAAGGGAAGGAGGAAGGTGGGGATAGATGGCAACTCGAGGAAATTCAGATAGTTCCGAGAAAAAGAAGCCAGTCCTGTATATCAAGACTTTTGGATGCCAGATGAATGCGCGGGATTCGGAGTATGTCGCCGG
>Ga0268276_1002212_pt1 | contig 17069 bp, 19 predicted proteins | sample saktaG_4_FD_190145 | JGI IMG/M metagenome (GOLD analysis project Ga0268276, IMG submission 190145) | Saline water microbial communities from Sakinaw Lake, British Columbia, Canada - sak_2010_1_5_45m | ecosystem: Environmental > Aquatic > Non-marine Saline and Alkaline > Saline ...
CAACTCTCCAGGGCATGTTAAAAGGCTTGCTTATGACCTGCAAATTCTTACTGTAAATAGAACTCTCCGTGAAAATATACTTATCATAAACTTTTTTAGGAGCCATCCTAACTCCAGGATTTGTTGCGCTTAAAATAGAATCGTAACCAAAGCCCATATCTAAATTACATGAAAAATTAAATCTCTCTTTTTTTTGCAAAGTTACTTCTTTGCTTGACGTAGCTCCTAGACCTCCAAAAGATGAAAAGGGATTCAACAATATATCCAGGGTATTTTCTGCAACAAGACCCTGGCCTGTCTTGCTCTCATTCATCTTGGTTCCTATAAAATAAAAAGCAAAGAACAAAATTAAGGCACCGACGATTAGGGCAAATATCCAGCCGAATTCAATAAAACCTTTCTTACCTATTCTCTTCATTTTTTATATCTAGTTTTATCAAAGGAATTTAACTTAATCTTGCAGCACTCTGCTGAAACAGACAATTTTGTGCTGCGCAAACTTTTTTAATTTAACTTTATTTTCTCTCCTAAGCAGCACTTATCTCAACAAGGCTCGTCTCATTTTGTTTCGACAGCCTCATCTTGATTTTCCACTGCCCCTCAACAGTCTTAGCCTTGATGCAAATCGGGGTTTTTGGGATTTCAATGCATTTTTTCTGTGGCTCGTTGTCAGCATTGCAGTAGACAGCGACAGCACTTTTTGCATGATACTTTTCAGCTATGCCAAAGGGATAAAAAAATACATTATAGTTCTTTCCAGAATACATCCGACTTATATTCGTGCAAAAATTACTTGGAACTCCCGAACCTTGCTGGCAATTCGCAATATTTGCAAAACAAACATACTTAACATTACTATTGACCTGAGCAGAAAATACTTGGCTTGCTTCCTCTTGAGTCCAAACGCCCCAGACTCCTTGTTCGCTCTTCAGCCTAGATGAAAAATCAAGGAATTTGATCTGCTCGGCTCTGTCAAGGAACATCTTTATCACATAAAATCCGACAAAAAGCACGACAACAACAAGTATGATAGAGAAGATGAACTGAAACGACATCTCAATAGAACCCCTTCTGCTTTTTTTCAATGACATTAAACTTCTAATCATCCTCTTTTTCATCTCATAATAAGGAATTTTGTTTTAAATAACTTTCTTTTAGAGCAATTTTAGAACTATTTTATGCCTGAATCACCAATCCATAAGCTTTATAAATCACCCAGTTTTATATATTTATAAAAGGGAGAAAAACATAAAAAATGGAAATGGAATCAGCACACCAAGCAATGGGCTATGATCGGACAGCAACTCTATTCAGTCCAGAGGGAAGACTCTTGCAAGTCGAGTATGCAGAGAAGACAGTCAGATTAGGTTCAGCAAGCTTAGCAATGGTCTGCACAGATGGAGTAATTATACTAGTCGATAAAAGAATCTCAGACCCTCTATTAATTCCAGAATCTTCAATGAAAATCTATGAAGTTGATGATCACATAATGGCAAGCACAGCCGGAATCCTATCAGACTCAAGAATACTGATGGAAAAGGCACAAGGAAATGCTCAACAGCATAGGATTGTCTATGATGAGCCAGTTGATGTTGAATCAGTCATCAGAGAGATAGCAAATCTAAAACAAGCTTATACACAGTACGGTGGAGTCAGACCATTCGGAATAAAAGTAATCATGGCTGGAATAAATAACAACAAATCAGCCAAGGTTTTTGTCTCAGATGTCACAGGAAATTATTCAGGGGTCAAAGCAACAGCCATCGGAGAATATGATGAAAAAATCCTAGAAATTTTAAGGAAAGAATATAAAGATAACCTAACAATAGACAAGGCCCTCAAACTTGGCCTAAGTATCTATAAAAGAATTATGGGAAAAGGCTTCGATATAACAAGATTCGAAGCAGGAATAATCAAAAAAGATAAGCCAAAAATAGAAAGGATTATTGGCGATGCTCTATCAAAGTATACTAAAGATTAAAAAATAAAAATTATTTAACGGACGCCATTATTAACTAAGGCGCATAAAAATTACCAAATTTCATAAAAACTTTTTCTAAAATGACAAACGTACTAGCAAGAACCAAGAAGAAAGGAAAGGAATTCGAGATAATGGTAGACCTAGATAAAGCCTTGGCATTCAAAAAACAGAAGCTTCAAGGCACGGCCCTAACGCTACGAGACACCCTGGAAGTTAATGATATATTTACAGACCATAAAAAAGGTTTCAAAGCATCTTCAAAAGACCTGAAAGATGCTTTTGGTACCGATGATGTCTTCAAAGCAGCCGGAGATATAATCAACACCGGAGAAATTCAACTCACCCAAGAGTACAGAGAAAAGATGAGAGAACAGAAGATGAAGCAGATAATCGATTTCTTGGCAAGAAATTGCATGGACCCAAGAACAAGCGCACCCTATACCCCTCAAAGAATCGAGCAGGCTATTAAGCAGGCAGGCGCAAGAATAGATGACCGGGATTCGGAAGAACAAGCCATGATAATCCTTAAGGACATCGAGAAGATAATCCCCATTAAGATTGCCGTAAAAAGAATAGAAATAACTGTGGCTCCAGAACACGTCGGCAAGATATACAACCTAATCAAAACATTTAAAAAGGAAAAAGAAGATTGGTTAAATGATGGTTCTATGCGTTGCATAATCAACTTGCCTGCGGGAATGCAGATTGAGTTTTATGACAAACTGAATTCAGCAACGCAAGGAAGCGCTATAACTAAAGAGATTAAAGATTAAAAAAACTAATAATCACAAAAATGACAAAAGAAAAAGAATTCAAGAGAGCAGATGGAAGGGCCTTAGATGAAACTCGAGAAATAAAAGCCAAGGTTGGCATAATCAAAAATGCTGATGGCTCAGCAATGTTCTCATTCGGAAAATCAAAAGCAATTGCAGCAGTCTATGGTCCTAGAGTTTTGCACCCACAACACTTACAAAATCCAGAAAAAGGAATCCTAAGATGCCACTATGACATGACCCCCTTCTCAGTTTCAGAAAGAAAAAGACCAGGACCAAACAGAAGATCCTCTGAAATCTCCTTTGTGACTGGAAAAGCCCTAGAACCGGTTCTTCAAATTCAAAACTATCCAAATACAGTAGTTGACTGCTATATCCTGATTGTTGAAGCAGATGCCTCCACAAGATGTGCGGGAATAAATGCGGCCTCTCTTGCCTTGGCAAACGCAGGCCTTCCAATGAATGAATTGGTTGCAGCAGTTTCAATAGGTAAGACTGGAGATTCCTTTGTTGTTGATTTATCAAAAGAAGAAGAAGATTTCACAATAATGAAAGATGGTGAGGAAATCAAGGCAGCAACAGATATTCCAATTTCAATGCTCTCAAGATCTGAAAAAATCAGTCTTATCCAACTTGATGGAAAAATAAAAGCCAGTGAGCTAAAAGAAGCAATAGCCCTTGCAAAAAAAAGCTGCAGAGAAATAATTAAAATTCAAAAAAAAGCACTTAAAGAAGTTAAAGATAATTAAGATAAATTAGTATAAACTAAATAAAAAAACAAAAGCGCATTAATAAAAATAAAGCGCATAAAAAACAGATAATAAATCAAATATAATAAAAAATGCCATACAGAAGAGAAAATTACACAAATAGGGAAGACATGAAAGAAGAAGAAACAAGAGAAATGCCTGAAGAGATAGATCACGAAAAAAGTCGTGATATAGTTGTTCCTGGAGAAATTCTTGCCAAGGGAAAAGAGATTCTGCCAGGAGAGGGAACACGAAGAGAGGGCGAAGAAATAGTCTCCTCAAGATTTGGCCTTCTAGATAAAACCGACAGGCTTGTCAAAGTCATCCCTTTAAGCGGCGCTTATATTCCAAGAGCAGGTAACACAGTCATCGGACAGATTGTTGATGTAAATTTCAATGGTTGGAATATAGATGTACTATCATCCTATCAAGCATTCTTGCCAGTTATGGAGTGCTTCGGTTACATAAACAAAAAGGACCTTACAGAGGTCTATGACTTCAATGAAATCCTAGTTGTGAAAATAAGAGCAGTCAAGCCAAGAAGCATAGAATTGACAATGAAAGAAAAAGGCCTAAAGAAGCTTGAAGGCGGAATGTTAATCAAGGTAAACTCAGCTAGAGTTCCAAGAATAATTGGAAAAGCCGGAAGCATGGTCAAAACAATAAAAGATGAAACAAACTGCAATATCATAGTCGGGCAGAATGGCCTAGTCTGGATAAAAGGGGAAAGAGTTGAAGATGAAATAATCGCAAAAAAAGCAATAGAAATTATCTCAGAGAAGCCTTTTGAAGTAGGCCTAACAGAAAAAGTAAAAGAATTCCTTGAAAAGAATAAGAAGAAATAATTTAAAAATCAAAAATGGAAATATCAACAGTAATGAAGAAAAGAATTGAAGAGATTATCTCAAAAGAGAAAAGAATAGATGACCGGGAACTTATAGAATCAAGAGAACTAGAGATTGAGATAGGCATCTCAAGCAAAGCTGAAGGATCGGCCCAAGTAAAGCTTGGAGATACAGAAGTCTTAGCCGGGATAAAATTAGATCTTGTTGAACCATTCAGAGACAGCCCAGACGCAGGCGTCCTAACAGTCAATGCAGAACTCTCACCACTAGCATCAGATAGGTTTGAATCAGGACCTCCGGGAGTAAAGACAATAGAACTAGCAAGACTTATTGACCGAGGTCTAAGAAACTCAGAATGCATAGATTTCAAGAAACTCTGTGTTAAAAAAGGAGAAAAAGTATGGTCTCTTGCAGTAGATATTTATCCAATAAATGATGCAGGAAATTTGATTGATGCAAGCGCAATAGCTTCCATAGCTGCCCTATCAGTTGCGGTTTTTCCAGAAGTCAAAGAGGATAAAGTCCAGTATGGGGAGTTAACAAACAAGAAGATTCCTTTTACAAACCTCCCAATAACTGTAACTGTATACAAAGTAGATGGCAAATTCATAATTGATCCTACAACAGAGGAAGAAGACGCCTCAGTTGCAAGAGTTACATTTACATTCACCTACCCAAATGAGGATTTGCATTCAATGCAGAAAGTTGGCGATGAATTGAGTGAAGATGAGCTCATTGAAATGGAAGAAATAGCACTCAAAGAAGGAAAGAGACTAAATACCAAAATAACAGGCCTCTTAAAGAAAGCTTAGTTTTATAATCTGCAATTGCTGAGTACATCAGTACAAAATCAGCAACATAACAAATCAATAACAATAAAAGCACAAACTCTTACCAAAGTAAACAATACCAAATCTAATAATCTACAAAAACATGACAGAAAAATTCCAGTACACAAAGTTCGAAAGAGCAAGGATAATCGGGGCTAGGGCTTTACAGATAAGCGCAAATGCGCCAATAATCCTTAAGCTAGATAAAGATGCACTTGAATCAATTAACTATGATCCGATAAAGATTGCAGAAATGGAATTTGATGAAGAAGTTCTTCCAATAACTGTTCACAGACCTTTGCCAAAGAAAATGGAAAGAAAAAGTGATATCAAACTTGAGATGATTGAACAAGAGATAGAAGAAATAGAAAAACCAAAGGAAGAAATAAAGAAAGCAGAAGAAAAAGAAGAAGAGATACCAGAAGTCAAAAAGGTAGACGTGAAAAAAGAACCTACAACTTCAAAATCATCCACCGCTGACGACGATATCGCAAAAGAATTCGAAGCAGAGGAAGAAAAAGAAGAAGAGATGCCAGAAGAAGATGCTGGCGATAGTTTCTAGATTTTCTTAAAAAATAAAGTTTTTTATACCTAAGATACCTATCTAGTATATAAAAAGAAGTAAAGTGCGTAAACTAAGAATAATTTAACCTATACCAAAAATGATAATCCAAAAGTTTAATGCCAGACTTATTTTTAATTCAAGAAAAGAACTGACAATAGCTATTCAAATTAAGACAAAAGACGGGACTTTTGAGTCAAGTGCTCCAGGAGGCGCATCTAAAGGAGAAAATGAAGTACTTCCTTTCTCAAAAAAAGGCATTGACACCTCTATTCAGTTTGCAAATACTCTGGGTCAAAAACTTATCAGAGAAAAAACTTCTTTTAACAAATTCCAAGACCTCGGAAAAATTGAATCAATGTTCCACAAAGTTGATAAAACAAAGAGACTTGAATTAACAGGAGGAAATACACTATTTGCAATTGAAGCAGCAATCCTAAAATCTATTGCGGCGTCATACCAAAAAGAAGTCTGGGAATTTTTACTTGAACAAGACAAATTTAAAGGTAAACCCCAGTTTCCAAGACCCTTGGGAAACTGTATGGGTGGCGGAAAACACACAAAAGAAATTGAAAAACCTGATTTTCAGGAATTTCTTATACTTCCAGACGCAAAATCAAAAAGAATAGTTGATAATCACTACATAAGCCTTCAAGCCTACAAAGAAATCAAAGATACTTTGCAAAAACAAGATAAACGATTCTATGGAAAGATTACCGATGAGCATGCCTTCATCTCCTCTTTTGACAATGAAAAAATCATCAGCTTGATGCAAGAAGTACAATCAAAAATCAAGGCAGAATTTAATGAAACTCTTGACCTTGGAATTGATGTTGCTGCAAGTTCTTTTTTTGATAAAAAGAATAAACTCTACAACTACAATAGACTAAACGGAAAACCAGGAACTCTTAAAGTAGATGAACAAATAAATTATATCTTTGAACTCTGCAAAAGATATAATCTCACCTATATCGAAGACCCTCTTGATGAAGAGGATTTCTTAGGCTTCTCTAAACTCCTAAAAAAAGTCAAGAAAGCAGGACTCAAGACATTGATAGTTGGAGACGATCTTATCTGCACAAACTCCGGTAGATTAAAGAAAGCAATCAAATCAAAATCAATCAATGCCACAATTGTCAAACCAAATCAGTGTGGCTCACTTCTTGAAACAAAAAAAGTTATTGACCTGGCAAAGAAAAATAACATCACTCCGGTAATCTCTCACAGATCCGGAGAAACACAAGACCCAATCCTAGCAGAACTCGCCCTAGGTTGGCAGGTCCCAATAATTAAAATAAGTGTTGTTGGCACTGATGCTTTCAAGACAAATGACCTAATCAGAATTGAGAAGAAACTAGGATAAATCGATTTGCTAAGTGCCTCAGCACAGAATTAGCAACAACAATAATCAATAACAATAAAAAATATACTAAAAAAGGAGGAATAATAAAAATAAAATGAGCGTGAACCTATATTTTAAATGGTTTGATATCTGGGTCGGCTTCTATTACGATAGGCATGAAAAGGCCCTCTATTTTCAACCACTGCCATTCATTGGATTGAAGTTCCAGAAATCCAAAAACAGATATCTTATAAAAGAAAGACACTAAATAACAAAGCAAAAAGGAACAATCAAAAAAAATCCTTATAAAAAATGCCAGTTTTAATAAATTTCAAGATTTGTGATAATTCTAAAGATTGCAGCGGCATCTCTGTTTGCCCTACAAGTGCATTTCACTGGAATGAAAAAAAGAAGATAATTGAGATAGATGAGAAAAAATGCACTAGCTGTGGAACATGTGAGAAATCATGCCCTGTTGGGGCAATTCACGTCGCAAAAACTGTTGAAGAATTCAAAAAACTAAAAAAAGAGATTGACGAAGACCCCCGAAAGGTTCATGATTTGTTTGTAGATAGATATGGTGCTCAGCCAATTCACGAGGCTTTTCTCATCAATGAGGATGAATTCAACATCCAGATTCTAGAAGCAAGCAAATTAGCAGCAGCAGAATTCTTCAAGAACGAAACAATCATGTGCCTGCTTAATTCAATTCCAATAAGAGATATCTTCAAGGATATGGACATAAAATATAGGAAGGTTGATATCACAACAGAAAAACTTCTTAAAAAATATAATATCAAGAAACTTCCCTCACTTCTATTCTTTAAAGAGGGCAAATTAATAGGAAAAATCGAAGGCTACGTAGATGATAAAGATAAGATGAAAAAAGAAGTCAACAAGATTGTCAAGAAAGTTGCATAATCATCTCTTAATATCTTTCCAGCTCTTTTTCTCTTTCATTAACTTAGAAAGCTGAGGAAAGTTCTCCTCAAAAGTCGGTTCTTCTTTCTGATAGAATATCCCAACAGGGATTTTCTCTTTAGAACCCTGATTATAATCAAACTCATCAGCACGAAGCATTGCAGCATTTAAATCACTTTTATTGTGTCCTTTCTCCTGCAGATTATAAGTCCTCTCTTTGTATCCCTCATCTTTATGGAAAATGATACATGGCTGGATTACTTCAATGAATGCAAATCCTTTGTGTTCTAGAGCCTGATTCAAGACTTGCTCAACTTGTCCAACATCTGAATAGACTCTTGCAACAAATGTAGCTCCTGCCGCTAGCATTAATTTTATTGGATTCATAGGATTGACTTTAACTCCCAAAGGAGTTGTCTTATCTTTAAATCCTAATTCGGTTGTAGCAGTGGGCTCTCCGACAGTCAGGGCAAATACTTGATTATTATGAACTATATACTTAAAATTAGAGTTATATCTCGCAGCATGAATCAAATGATCAAGACCCTCTGAATATGCATCTCCGTCTCCTGAAAATCCCAAAACATTCAAGTTTGGGTTTCCTATCTTCATTCCCAAACAAGTAGGAATAACTCTCCCATGCAAAGCATTTACTCCAGGCAGATTAATATAATCAAAAATCTTAGCATGACACCCTATTCCCGCAACAATCCCAAAATCACCTTTTATCTTTGTTTTCATAAGAGCATTCTTAACACCTGCAAGAATCATGAAATTAAAACATCCCGGACACCATGTGGGGATTATGTTTGTGTTTAGATTTTTTACCATTTTAATGATGAACAAGACTGCCGAAGCACAATGTGTTTTGAGTAGTATATAATTTATTTATATATCTTTTATGTGTATGCGCATTTAATTTATTATATCTAACCATTTTATTTTAACCTCTTCTTAATCTCTGCATTTAATTCATCAGCTAAAAAAGGCCGAGCATCGTATCTAAGGATTTTATTCTTCTCTTCAATCTTTATTCCTGTCTTCTCTCTTAACAAATCAGCTAGCATACCTGTTGAATCATTCTCAACTAAAATTAGATTTGAACCCTGTAATTGTTTACTTAAATCTGGAAAAGGATCAAGATACAATATTTGTATAAACTGAACATCTAATCCATTAATAGCGTCAAGAATAGCTCCTTTTGTTGAACCCCAAGAAAGAACAACATTTTTGCTTGATTTTTTTCCATATGACTTAAACATCTCAAATTTTGAGGCTTCTTTTGCAATTTCTTTTGCTTTTTTCAACCTTCTTTCGAAGTTCTCATTAATTATCTTCGGATCATCTGTTGCAAATCCATCTTTTGTAGCCTCATAGCTGTTGTATTTAATTAAGGCCATTACCTTGGGGGATTTTACAATTTTCGCCTTGCCCTGCATGGGATAAGAACTTTCAGCAAGATGTTTATCACTAATTATAATAACTGGGGCTCTGAACTTTTGAGAAAAATAAAATGCCTGGCTCGCAATCTCGCCACACTCTACGGGATCTCCAGGAGCTAGGACTAATCTTTGAAACTCTCCATGTCCCGAATGCAGAGCCATTCTCAAATCTCCCTGAGAAGTATACGTTGGCACACCTGTTCCAGGCCCTGGCCTCATTGCGAGATAGAACACAAGAGGAACCTCTAACATTCCAGTCAAGCTTAAAGCCTCTGTCATCAAGTCAAAACCCCCACCAGAGGTTCCAATCATGACCTTAGCCCCGGTTATGGCACTCCCAACACCGGCATTTGCAACAGCAATCTCATTCTCTAATTGGAATACAAAAAAGTTATTTTCATCCTGCTTTCCTGACAGTTCAAATAAAACCGGTGTTGCAGGAGTCATAGGGTAAGCGTAATACAAGTCAAGCCCAGAGTCTATAGCACCTTGAGCTAAGCCCATGCTTCCATCTAAAAAAGAGAATCCCTTGGTCTTTCCGACTTTCTTTTCTAATTTCAGCAATTCAAGAACTTTCTCTGCTATTTTTTCATCGCTTGAATTGGTTTTTATAAAATGACCGCCTGATTTTAGAGTACCTTTATGAATTTTCTCTGTTTTCTCATCTAAAGCTACAATCACATCTACTTTAGAATCGTTGCTTGAAACACTTTCATCAGAGAAAGTAATTACATTAAAATTATTTCCCCCCCTAATCCTAGATTCGTAGGTTCTTGAATAAAAAACAAAAAATCCTTTCTCTATAAGCGCTTTAGCGAGAATCTTAGTTAAATGATTAGGTCCTTGCCCTGCCTCTCCACTGATTAAAACACTGTACCTCATTTTGTATTATTAACTTATCTTTAATGCCAAATAAAAGGAGATATTTAAATTTAATCCCTATCAAAAGCCCCAAAACCAAAAATCTTAAAAACCCTCTTTTACTATATGCCTTATGACAAAGCAAATTAAACTTCGGGAGAGTGTTCATCACTCGAACTGATTTTCCTAGCTTTGCTTATAAAATTTCTAAGTCCCTGATTCAAAACATTTTTAACTATTCATTTTTGTATTTTAAAATAAACTATGAAATTTATAGTATAACGCTAGAGCGAAAAATTTATAAATCCATGATTCTTATTGTTATAATGAACAAAAGAGTGAGATTTTCCGAAGGAGAACAAAAGAAGTTGCTTAAAGATATAAAGAAGAAAACAGGGTTAGGATGGAAGGAGATTGCTAGAAAATTGGAAGTTAATGAAAAAACATTAGTTAAATCTTACATGTATGAATACTGTGATCTTCCTTACAATCTTTTCAAAAAAATCTGTACAATTCTATGTGAAAAAGAAAACAAGATTTTAGAAAAATATGGGGGCATGATAAAAAAAGAAGAATTGGTTATTGGAAGAAAAGTTTTTGGAGAACAAAAAAAGGTTTTAGATCCAATAGATATAACCTACACAAATAAAAAACTAGATTTGGATGTATCTAAAATAGGTTATAGTAATTACGATCTAAAGAAAAAAATTAAAATACCCACAAAGATTACCCCCGAATTGGGTGAAGAGATTGGAATGCAATTTGGAGATGGTTTTCTCTCAGCAAAAAAATATGATTATAGACTGAAAGGAAATCCGAATAATGAAAAAGAATACTATTTTGATGTTATAAAACCATTATTTAAAGAATTGTATAACCTTGATGTTAACCTAAAAGAATTTAAAAGAAGTTTTGGTTTTGAAATTTATTCTAAGGCATTATGGGAATTTAAAGTAAAAGTTCTGGGCATAACTCCGGGCAAAAAATATGGCATACGATTCCCAGAAATTCTTAAGTTAAATGATAAAGAGATTCTTGGTGCATTTTTAAGAGGTTTATTTGACACAGACGGTTGTGTTTCATTCAAATCAAGGTATGGTTATAAAAATTATTACCCTACAATTGAAATTTCACTTACTTCAAAAAATCTAATAAAGGACGTTGCTGAAATACTATTCATGTTTGGGTTTAATCCAGGTGTTTTTTTCAATGAACGATATGGAAGAATAGCTATTCGTGGAATTGAGGCACTTAGGAGATACGAAGAATTTATTGGGTGGAGTAGCCCCAAAAATTTAAATAAAGTAAATGAATGGAAAATAAGATACCCAGAACTAAACAAACGTGGCGATTGTAGCTCAATGGTTAAAGCGCCTGGCTGTGGACGCGTTTGCTTGCAAAACAAGAAACGCTCAAGGCAGAACCCGGGAGACGGGGGTCCGATTCCCCCCTTTCGCTTGTATAATCAAAAGAGGTAAATTAAGATGGAACAAGCAAAAACAATAAAAGGCTTCAGAGACTTCATAGGTCCAGAAGCTCTTAAAAGAGAAGCAATAAAACAGCTCTTGATAAAAAAGTTCAAAGCCTATGGGTTTATCCCCGCAGAAACCCCTATAATCGAGTTCGAGGAATTTGTTAAAGGCTCTAATCAACAAGATGAAGCAATCTCAGACATCTTCAAATTAAAAGACAAAGGCGACAGAGAACTTGCATTAAGATATGAATTTACATTTCAGTTAAAGAGACTCACTCAAGGAAAGAGGCTACCGTTCAGAAGATATCAAATCGGAGAGGTTTTCAGGGATGAACCAATTTCAACAAATAGATTCAGACAATTCACTCAGTGCGATGTTGATGTTATAGGCTCAACAGCAAGGGATGAAGCAGAAATACTAAAGCTTTTCTCAGAAATATTCAAAGAAAACGGTATTGATGCTACAGTCTTCATCAATAATCGAAAGCTGTTAAATGAAATCCTAGATGAACAAGGAATAAATGACAAAGGAAGAAAAGAACAGATAATCAGAGAGATAGACAAACTAGACAAGCTCTCAGAATCAGAAGTTAAAGATAATCTAAAGAAGTTTGGAGCAGAAAAACTCCTTAATTTGTTCAAAAAACCTGAAGAATATTTTAAGAAATATGAATCCTATAAAGAAATAAAGGAACTTAAGGATTTCTGTCGAGCCTACTCAATAAAAGTTGAATTCTCCCCAACCCTGGCCAGAGGCCTATCCTACTACACTGGCTCAATTTTTGAAATCAAGCTAAAAGGCATGCGAGAGAGCATTGCTGGCGGAGGCTCTTATCAAATAAATAATGTTCAGAGCACAGGAATCTCTTTTAGCATAGAAAGGCTCGCTTCACTTTCAAATGTTAAAGGTCAAGGAGTAAAATGCATCATCATCTCCATAGGCCAAGACAAAGAACAAGATAGAGAATCTATCAAACTTGCCCAAGTCCTAAGAGAAAAGTCAATCTCCTGCTTCATCATGGACAAAATAAGCAAAGCTCTAGACTATGCTAATCAAGAGCAGATTCCTTATGTCATATTTCTAGGCAAAGACGAGATAAAGAAGAAGAAAGCAAAACTCCGAGACATGAAGACAGGCAAAGAAGAATTTCTTGCAGAACCCGCTCTAATAAAGAAGTTGAGTCAGTAAAAATAAGCGCATTATTACTATACGAAGCGCACAAAATCGAGTTATATTTTATTTTTAAAGTTTTAACGATTATAGAAATGTCCTATTCTCTAATCCTGAATTTCACTTTCTAAAACTTTATAAATAAACCCCATATCTCTAATGCATGACAATTGTTGAATCACTTTCAGGAGTTCGAGGCATTTACGGATTAGAACTCACAGACGAAAAGATTGAAATCTATGCAAAGCTATACTCCGACTTCTTAAAAGAAAAAAATCCAGAAGAAAAAATAAAGATAGTTGTTGGAAGAGATGCGAGACCATCAGGAGAGTCGGTTCTAAGGTCCTTAATCAAAGGACTTGATTCTGAATTTGAGATAATTGATGTGGGAATCCTCCCAACTCCCTTCATCCAAAATGCGGTCCGCGAATTTCACGCACAAGGAGGCATAATAATAACGGCTTCCCATAATGAACCTGAATTTAATGGGTTCAAATTCCTGAACAAAGAAGGTGGCCAACTAATGCCCCCAGAAATAGAAGCCATAATCAAAAAAGCTAATGAAAGAAACTCCTCTTCCGGAAATCCTAAAAATAATAATAATAATAATAAAATAATGAATATGCACCCTGAAGCAATAGAAGCTTATAAAAAATTTGCAAGAGCTATTCTAAAAACCGACAGGATAAACACGACTGCTAAGATATTGATGGACCCAAATGGAGGTGCAGGTGTCTTCTCAAAAGAAATATTTGAATCATTTGGGATAAATGCAGAATATATGAATATGATTCCAGGAGAATTCAACAGAACAGTTGAGCCAAATATAAAGACCCTTGGACATTTGAAAGAAAAAATCCAACAAGGGGGTTTTGAATTCTTAATGGGTTTTGATTGTGATGCAGACCGTGTTGAAATTCTATTAGATGATGGGAGCATAGTATCTGGAAATCACTCCATAGCTATAATTGCAGACCATCTTCTCTCAAAAGCGAAAGAAAAAGAAAAAAGTGTTGTAGTTAATGGTGCAACAAGCCATATTGTCAGAGAAATAGCCCGAAAACATGGCGCAAAATTCAAAGAAGTTGATGTAGGCGAGCCAAATGTTGTTGGGGAAATGTCTCGATCATGTTCTATAATAGGGGGAGAAGGAACAAGCGGAGGACCAATAATCTCCCCATCAAAGTGCAGGGATGGTATCTTAACCTCTTTATTCTTGTTGAAAATAATCTCTGAAAAAGATAAATCACTAAAAGACATTATACAAGAACTTCCGCCCTACCATAATGTCAAAGAATTCTTCAAAATAAAAGAAGATTTCACGAGCAGCAGAGAGAGGATAAAATTGTATTACCTAAAGAAAGGATTTGAAGTCCAAGAATTTGGAGATTCTAACGGAGGACTAAAGGCCATCAAGAACGGTTCTTGGATATGGTTTAGACAATCAAGAACAGAGGACCTAGTTATGAAATGCTTTGCAGATTCAAAGGATAAGAATACTTCTCAAACCCTTATAGATGAAGCAAAACAACTTTTGATGGGCTAGAAAATTTTTTTGCTAATTAGATTTTGCAACGTTGTGCTTCAGCACCAAAATCTTTTTAATTATTTATTAACAATTACTTCACGATTTTCTCTCATACCTCTATTGAAAAACCAATAGAGAGGAGCTACATATCTACCCTAATTTCTATAAAATTCAAAAATCCAGAGGTTTACTTTTTTGCTACCTTAGCCAAAACAAGTACTGAACCGATTATACCCATAATTGGTCCAATAACAAAACCCGATGGAGGAATTATCAAAGCGATTATGCTGAAAATCAGCACAAAAACACTGGCCTCTCTAGGATTCCTTCTCATCAACAACGTAGCAATCAACATCCCTAATCCAAGAATAATTCCAATTATTCCAAAAACAGGGGAAGCGTTTGCTGTGCCAAATAGACCTACTTTCCAAGGAGTCAAAAAGATAATCGAAGCTATAAGAACAATTATCGCAGCAATCAAGCTAACTGCATGATCTGTTGTAACAACTGAACTTCCTTCAACTTCTTTTTTCGGCATATCTACGATTTTACCTCTTTTTTTAACTTTCTTTGCCATGATTATATAATTCTAAGTAGTTTAAAAATGTTTTTGAACGTCAAACAAAAGCGCATGAAGATAATTAAAGCGCATCGAGTTTATTTATAATTTCCTAGAATAAATTTAGCACAAAATCTCTTTGTGCTTCGGCAGTCTTGTTCAGCTATTCACGCCATCCCAATTTCCTCATCGATCTCCCGTATAGAAATTGTGCATCCTTTGAACTTCAAGCCATAAAGCAATGCCTCCATCGCCTCGACCTTCTTTGCAGGAAGATCGATTATTCCCAGTTTATATGCCATGAAAACAAGCTCACTTGACCTTAAGACCTGGAAATCTCGGAACATGGGATAATTTTTCGGGCTAGAGTCTATTTTTGTATGCAGCTTCGTTTCCAGAAGTTTTCTTAAATTTTCAGGGGCCTCACATAGGATCCTAGTTGTTCTTTCATCAACAATAATCGCCTTCTTATCTATATCCAAAAGAGGATATAGGGCTAAACAAGAAGCTTCCCCATCATGCAATAATCTTATATCCTCTTGTCCAGCTCTGAAAGTATGATTCGCTATCAGCATGATATTCTCCTTTTCTTTGTTCAAAGAAATATTTGAAAATAAAGTAAGGGTCCCTTTCTCAAGAAGTTTCTTTATAAAAAGAGATTCTAGCATGAATCTTCTTTCCCTGAGAGGTTTATCAATTATCTCGCGCTTTACATCCTCCGTTATATAAAATTCTCCTCCGAACTTCTTTTTCAAGGGTTCAAGGATGTATAACAAGTCATTCAATGCCAGAGTTATGATTGAACTCGAATCAAAAATAAGTGCTTTGTTCATTTTCTTTTTTTCCGATTATTCTGGAACTACTTCTTCTTGTTTTTATTCTCGCCTATTTTAGAGAACCAAAATATATACAATATCTCTAAAATTCCAAAGAGATTCACAATAAACATAACTATGTACCATGCCATATGATGCTTTTTTGCAGCTTTCCATAAAGCAAATGCCTTCCAGATGCTGCTCCAAACACCAATAACCAGTATAATTGCTGTGAACAAGACTTCATGGGTAGTCATCCATAAAGTGATTGGGTCTGTCATTTGAATAGTTCCTCCACAAATTTAATTCTCTCTTTTACATTTTTGGTTAATAAAAGATCGCTCTCTCTAATGAAGGTGCTGGCAGCATAGTTTGCGAGCTCCCACTGCGTAATTCCAAGTAGGTCAGCAGTCTCTGCTCTTGAAATTCCGTGCTCATATATTTTAGAAGCCTTATTTATCGAAGCCTTCCTAAACACCTCTTTTATAGATTCCCTAAGGCCTCCAAATAGATTTGTACTCTTCCTTATCTGGACTATCTCTTTCCTGAATCCAATCAAATCATTCTTCTGCACTGCCCTAGATGCTTTTGATAGGCACATGGCAGTTTTCTTGACAAAAAGATTCCATTTATCGTAAGCCTTGAAAGTAGGATTTGAAAATATCTTTCCCAACACATACATCGTTACAGCTAAAGCAATAGAATCTGGATCTTGATAAATAGAAGAAGAATGCAACGTCTGATTAGATAATTCATTTAATAGCAAAGTATTGTCGGCCCTTACCGCCTCATTTGCATCTTTCAAAATACTAATCACATGCTCTTTTTCAATCATAGAACATGAAGACAAAAGGTTTATTTAAATATTTCTGATAGAGAACGTATTGAAACAGTAAGAATTATGTCGTCCCTACGAAGTACGCATACAACAAGGTTTATAAATCTCGTTAATCATTTTTTATTATGGAACCAACAGTTGACTCAAACGCAAAACTCTTTGTTAAGAGTGCTAGTTTTGATGGAATCATAAGCCAAGATAAACAAGTCTACGTCAAACTTGTCGACGGTTATGTAAAAAAATTAGCCCGAGACTTGCAAACAGGAGATTTAGTAGTTGGCAGAAGAGATTGTATAAATAAAACAATCGATGATGTTCTTCCAGTTATAAGAGAGGGCAGCATGATGTATCGATTAGCAGAAGACCGGCTATATCGGT
>Ga0268276_1002214_pt1 | contig 17067 bp, 15 predicted proteins | sample saktaG_4_FD_190145 | JGI IMG/M metagenome (GOLD analysis project Ga0268276, IMG submission 190145) | Saline water microbial communities from Sakinaw Lake, British Columbia, Canada - sak_2010_1_5_45m | ecosystem: Environmental > Aquatic > Non-marine Saline and Alkaline > Saline ...
TGTCTCAGTTTCGTCGTTGGAGATCGGGCTCTCACCCCTCCTACCGGTCATTGCCTTGGTAAGCCATTACCTTACCAACTAGCTGATCGGGCCTAGGCCAATCATCAAGCGGATTACTCCTTTACTCTTGCGAGACTATTGGGTATTACCTCACCTTTCAGTAAGCTATTCCCATCTTGATGGTATGTACCAGGGTATTACTAACTCGTTCGCCACTACCAGATCTCGGACATCAGACACCGGATATCAGACGATATTATTATTTTTAATCTTTTGAATAAGTGAATTTATTTGCTTGGATTCGCTTTTATATTCATCCATCAAAAGATTACATAGATTTAAATCAATTTGTGAAAATTTCAAAATATTGATTTGCCGCAGATGAGTTATTGTTTCATCTGACGAGCCAAGAGCCATAAACAAAAAACGTTTGAATTCATTTTGCGAATCCTTTTTACCAAATCCTTCCGCAATTTGCGCCGAAATTGCTTTTGCAGAATTGCAAATTTGCGATCGTAATTCAAATTCGCTTTTGGGAAGCTGTTTTGTCAATTCGTATGTTTTTGGTAAAAGCTTTAACGCTTTTTGATATATATGCATTTCTTGCACATCCATGTTTATAGTATATCATCCGACATCTGATTTCTGAAGTCCGAAATCTGATCGTTCGACTTGCATGCCTTATCCACGCCGCCAGCGTTCATCCTGAGCTAGGATCAAACTCTCAAATAAAATCAGAAATTAGAAATCAGACATCAGATACCAGATACAAAAATATCCGATATCCGAAATCCGAAATCTGAAATCTGATTAACTAGGGACAACTAAAAAAATTCTGATTTGCTCTTTTTGTTAATTACTCAATTAACTATTCAATTTTCAAAGCTCTTTCAAATCTGCCGATTTACTACTTTCTTGAAGTGTCATCATTTTAGCAAGCTATAAGGGCTTGTCAACCCCACACTTAAGTCTTAAGTGTGGGGTCAAGTCCTCAAAACACTTGCTTTCCCCCCTAAATTTTGATATAAATTATATTATGAAAAAAGATATTCATCCTCAATATTATCCAAAAGCGAAAGTTAAATGCGCCTGCGGAAAAGAATTTACTATTGGCTCAACAAAGCCCGAGATTCAAGTTGAGCTTTGCAGTTCTTGCCATCCTTTTTACACCGGCAAGGCGAATTTAATAGACACCGCTGGAAGAGTCGAAAGATTTAGAGCCAGAAAAGAAAAAGCCTCAATAATACCGATAAGAAAAAAAACCGAAAAGAAAGCCCAGAAAAAAGAAAAAGCCAAGGCAAAAACAAAGAAATAAAAAAGAACCTCCGCGGGGGTTCTTTTTTATTATAATAAATAATGGCATTGATCAAACTATACTTTATACTTTCCTATAGGAAAGTATGGGCGAAATAAAATTCAGAGCTTGCCAAAATTAACCAAATATTGATAATATCTTATAAACGTATTTAAAAAACGAATTCAATAAACTATATGAATAACAAAATTATACTTGCCCCACACCAGAGCAAAGCTCGGTACGGGACTGCGGATAATTTTTCTTTATTTAAATTTTTATGAGTCAAAAAATTATCCTTGAAATACGGGCGGGGGCGGGCGGCGATGAAGCTGCTATTTTTGCCGCCGACATGGCGCGAATGTATCAAAAATATTCAGCTAAACGAGGCTGGAATTTTTCAATTATTGATTCTAGCCAGAGTTCTCTTGATGGTTATAAGATTTTTATTGCAGAAGTGAAGGGTGAAAATGCTTATGACGACTTAAAGCAAGAATCTGGAGTCCATAGAGTTCAAAGAATACCCAAAACTGAAAAATCCGGCCGAGTGCATACATCAACTATTTCAGTGGCGATTTTGCCAATGGTTGAAGCGCGCCAAATAAATATAAAAGATAACGACATTGAGGCTACTTTTTGCCGAGCCGGCGGTCCGGGCGGACAAAACGTCAACAAAGTTGAAACCGCCGTACGAATTCTTCATAAACCAACGGGTATAGTAGTTTCTTCCCGTTCTGAAAGATTCCAGCATGCCAATCGCGAAAAAGCTCTTGATGTTTTACGCGCTAAACTCTATGAAATGGAACAGACCAGGGCAATTGGTTCAATAACGGATATTCGTCGCGAACAAATCGGTTCCGCCGACCGCTCGGAAAAAATAAGGACTTATAATTTTCCCGACGACAGAATTACCGACCATAGAATCGGAAAAAAATGGCATAATATTGAAAAAATACTTGAAGGAGATTTAGACCCCATCGTCAAAGCTTTTAAAAAACAAAATAATTGAAGGCAATATTCTTAGGAATTCAAAATGGCAATGTCTTCCTCGAACAGCTTAGCTAAACTAACTACTTTATCTCCATAAGCGAATCTGTAAGTAAACCACCGGCTTCCAGCATAATATTTTGCCGCTGCACATCTTTCTTGTAAAACCTGCTTAGGCAATATATTGCTATATTGATTTCCATAATTAACGCACGCTGAAGAATTATAAGCATCTCCCAAATAAAGTCCGGTTGCCACAAAAGCATCGGTATTATTCCAAGGCGACGGCGGATTACTACCTGTTATTTGAGAAATTCTATCTATAAAAATTTTCCACGTTGAAGGAATAAATTGTGCCGGTCCCATAGCTCCTCCATAAGCTCCATCTGAAGAAATAGCGCAAGACACCTTTATATTCCCTGCGTCTAAACTACTTTTTAACCCAAGACTTTCAATTATTTCTAAAAATATTGGGATATCGCGAGTTGGATGCATAGCGGTTTTATAATCACATCTGCCTACATTTTTTCCTAAAGCCGATTCTCTATCTAATACCGCTAAAATTAAGGCGGCTCGTACTCCCGTAGCGCTTTCAGCCATTTTTGCCAAATTGTACGCCTGTCCAAAAGTAAGTTCACCACCACCCAATAATTGGTATATTTGTTGCCTAATTTGCGTTGCAGTTTTCTTGGTCTCCGTTAAAACTTTCTGATATTCTGCCTCTTTGCCCTTAGTAACCTTCAAAAGAGAATCTTTTTCTGCTTGAGTTTTTTTAATTGAATTTTTTTGCGCATCTTGATAGGCCTTTAAGGCAATAGCGTCTTGCTTCTGAAGCCCTAACACCTCTTTTTGCCCTAATAATTTATTTCTATCTTCAACAATCTGTTGAATTGTTAATCTTACACTGCTTTGAACCGACATAAGATTATTAATATCACCCATAAAATCGGAAAGTTTTGGATTAGCCATTAATATTTCAACTAAATTCTTACTATCATTCTCATAAAGAGTTTGTAAGGCCTGAGAAAGACTTTGCTTATTTAAAAATATCTCATCCCCTGTTTTAACAATTTGACTTTGTGTATCGCTAATTTCAAGGTCAAGATTACTTAATGTTAAATTAACAACTTTTATCTGAAGATTAAGTTTGGATATTTGGCTATTTAACCTATTTATTTCCGACTGCAAAGTTGTCCCTTGTTTTTTATATTCGTTTATTGTTGCTTCATATTGCGAAATCTGACTTTCAAGGTCGACAAGCTGGGATTCTAATACTTTTCTTTCTTCTTCATTTTGACTTTGAGCCGCTTTAACACTTCCCGTCGTTGGCGCCATAGCCGAACCTAAAACAAAAAATGCGATTATGGAAAAAATAAAAACCGCCTGAAATACTTTTTTAAAGGGAATTATTACGGAATACTCACGCCGTAAATTAAGCCGTAAAGGCCTTCGGCGCTTTATGTCAATAAAAAGATTATTCATTAGGAGCTTCTTCGGCCTCTTTTTTATTCTCTTCTCCTTCAACTTCCACATCTTCAACCGACGCTAGTTTTTCTTCAATGATTTCTTCAACTATTTCGGTTATAGTCGCAATTACCGCTTCCGGCTCGGCTAAAATTTCAACCCCTTTAATCGGCTTTATATCTTTAATATTTATGCTTTGCCCCATCTCCGCCAAACCACTAACATCTATTTCAATATTATGCGGCAAATCCGCCGGTAAAGCACGAACTTCCAATTCATACATAGCCTTTATTAAAATTCCCTTTTTTTCTTTAACTGCTTGCGCTTCGCCGATAAACTCTAAAAGAACTGAAGCTTCAGTCTTTTCATCCATTCTCACACGATAAAAATCAATATGAGAGGTTTTATCCGTTAAAGGGTTTATAAAAACTTCATTTATTAAAACCGGAATCTTCTCTTCTCCAATAATTAAATTAACAATCATACTTTCCCCAGATTCATTAAAAACTTTATTAAAATCTTTCTCAGAAACGCTTAAATGTAAATTTTCAAATTCTCTACCGTAAAGTTCAGCCGGAATAAAACCAGCGTTTCTTAACGCCTTAACTGCCTTACCCATTATTTCTCTTTTTTGTGCTATAAGTTCCATAAATGGCTATTATATCAGCTTATTAAACAATTTCAACCTCTGTATAACGATAGCTTTGATTTCTTCAACCGCTTTCGGCAGTATCTTATATGGCACAATTTCTTCGGGATTTTGGCTTAAAGCCGCTTCCATTCCCTTACGCCAAGCAATTCTCAATTCGGTATTTATGTGGATAACTGAAATTCCGGCATCAATCGCCGCCAAAAAATCTTCATCTTTTATTCCGGAACCGCCATGTAATACCAAAGGAACTCCCGCAGATTTTCTTATTTCTTTTATTCTTTCAATATCTAATTTGGGATTACCATTGGTAATTATTCCATGAATATTCCCGACCGCCGGAGCAAATAAATTAACACCCGTTTCCTTAACAAATTTTGTCGCGTTTTCTAATTTTGTAAAATCTTCCGGATTTATTGCCGCGTCTTCAGGAATCTCTTTTAAAATAATTGAGCCTGAGCCAATATAACCAATTTCTCCTTCAATTATAAAGTTTGTCCGCCGGCTGACGGATATAGATTTAGCTAATTCAACTGCGTCTTTGGTTATTTTAATATTTTCTTCAATAGACAATTTACTTCCGTCAAAAACAGCTGAGTCAAAACCCGCTTCAACTACTTCCTTTAATTTATCCAAAGAATGCGTATGATCGGCGTTTAAAAAAATCGGATAATCATATTCCTCTTGAAAACTTTTTACTAAAGCGGAAATTTGTTTCACGCCGATAAACCCTCTCTCACCTTCGGAAACACCAATTATTACCGGAACGTTTAACTCCCGCGCCGCTTCAAAAACCGCCCTTAGTCCAACAATATCGGAAACATTAAAATGGCCTATCGCCGTTTTTTTCTCTTCGGCTTCTTTAATAAACTCAAATAAATTCTTCATTTAATTTATTTCTACCAATATTTTATCAACACTTTCAGGAACAGTTTTTACCCAAAACGGCCAGAAGGAAACCGTAAATTTTTGGATATTTACATAAGAAGAAACTAACAATTTTAATTCCGATTCGTTTTTCTCGGTTGTTTTTTTTCTAAATTCGTCAATATTCATCGGTTCTTCAAAAATACCCTTAAAATCAACTGCGAAAGAAATCTTGCCTTGTTTAAAGTCTGGCCTTGCCGCGCCATACTCAATGGTATAAGTTTTAATTTTCAACGAATTATTCGCTAGTGAGTCTTGGGCGGTTTTTTCAATTAAATCTTTTAAGTCTGCTTCTTTAAAGCCGATACTCGAAGATTTTCCTTCCATATAAATCGAAAAATTTCCTTTTTCGTCAGTCTGAATATTAACTGTTTCTTTTAAGAGGACAAACTGCCGACCACCGTCTAAAAATTTAAAATCTTGCGGTATCTGAAGAGATAAAGCGGAATCAGTATAATCTTTTAATTGTTTTTCGGCGTCTACTTTCCCTTTTTTAATATCGTCGTCTGTCGGATAAGCAGCTTCACCGATAAATCCATTTTTCATAGCATCCTTGGAACTTCCATAAAAATAATTATATTTCGGCGTGCCAGCGAAGCCTGGAATCGTAAATTTGCTCTGTGGCCCAATGTTGTATTCCGGACCTGCCTTATCCGCAATAACTCCAGCGTCAATACTGGAAGCAGTTTTTTCCCCGTTAACGACTTTTGCGCCCGGGACAACCGTTCTTTCTTTTAGTTTGAAAGTTTTCCCGTCGGGGGCTACGAACCTAGTGCCCGCAACAAGGGTCTGTGAGTTTGAGTCGAATGAATTATAAATTGTAATTATCCCTTCCGCTTTTTGCTGGACATTTTTTCTGCCGGTCGCGACAAAAGAAAATGTGAAATTTTTTGTTATTGAAAAAACTTCTGCTGGGATTTGTCTGGCAGCAATTTCAATCGTACCAACTTGAACTATTTTTTTGTCCGCCGAAATCGATTCTATAAAGCTCCATTCGGTTTTTTTTGTTTCAGCTTTTATTTCAGCTCTTACAAAAAAAGTGTTTGTAATATAAAATGCCGCTCCCAAAAAGACTACTAATACGCCCAAAGAAATGAGTGAATACTTTTTTATTTTCCCAAACTTTGATTTCTGTATCCTTTCAACCCTTTCCTCTTCTTTGAATCTTTTTTCCTCTTTTTTCTCAAACTGTTCAAACTGCCTGTCTATTTTTTTAATAGCTTCATCTATTTTTTCCTCTTGAATCTTTTTCAGGCTCTCTCCTGATTTTTTCCGGACAGCGTCAACAGTTTTCTTTTTCCTAATTATTTCAGCCATTGCATTTAATAACCATTATACAACAAATTTTAACAGAAAATATTCCGCAAAACAATAACCCCTTAATTATGGCTTAATAAAAACTCTTCCGTATAAGCCCTGGCGAAAAAAGAATCTGGAGATTGCTCTAAAAGCCTTATTATTTCTTTCATCGCCGGCTCTTCTTCATCCCCTGTAATTTTAGACGGTTCGCGAAACGGGTTTATATGGAAAAATCCGTATTTTCCAATTATATCCATATTTTCAGGCGAGTTTTTAAGAAAAACTAGTCCTGCGTCATCCCAAAAAACAAGCGCCCAATTCTCATTAACCAACCTTAAAATTAGAGGAAAGATAGAACTGCTTAAATTATCAGGTCGATAAGCCAATATAAAATAATTAATTTTATATTTATCATTTACTATTTTGTTCCAATCCGGAGAATCTTTAACTACCGCAAAAAATTCTTTCAATCGTTCTTCTCCAAAAACTTCCGAACGGCCGTCTATAAAAACTTTTTCTTTTGGCCAAAACCGCCAAATCAAATATCCCCCTTCGTTATAAAGATTAAAAAACGGGCCTTTCAAATTATTTTTTTCAATAAAATCTGAAGCTCCAATGGGCAATGTATACCTATTAATACTATCGCGCGGAAAATTTATATATCTTGTTCCCACCAAAATTAAAATAATTATTAAGGCGAAAAACGGTAATCGTTTATAATTTATTTTCCCAAAAAACGCTTTTAACTCTTTTGACGCAACGATACTAAGCGGCGCAATAACAGCAATCGGCCAAAAAACCGAGTGACGCACAGAAATAAACGGCAATATTGATATTCCCGCAACAACACCCAGCCAAACAATATCTCGTTCCTCTTTTTTAAAAAACAACTGCCAAGCTAAAAATAAAAAAATAATTACTATTTCAGCGAGAAAAAATCCGACGTGCAAATCCCGCCAAAAATTTAAAACGGAAAACCACTCCTCAACGCCTAAAATATTTATTGAAGAACGGACATATAAAGGATAAAGAAGAGAATGATACGTATTTGGATTGACAAAACAAACCGCAACCGAAGCTAAAATAGCTAAACCGAATTTTTTAAAATCTTTTTCTTTAATATCGCGATTACCAAAATATGGAAAATATTTTTTGAACAACTCCGCGAAAAAATAAAATATTATGACGACAATTCCCAATAAAAAGCTCGCATTGGTATTCGCCCAAAATAACATTGTTATGGCAATAAACCATAAATATCTATTCTTTTTTTCATGACGGAAACCTTCAAGCGAAAAAATTAAAATTGCCAAAGCCAGATAGGAAAAAATTTGCGGTCTGGGAATCCAAAATTTAAAAGTCGTAAAAGCCAGACCGAACAAAATCGCTAGAGTTATGTAAAAATTCGCACCATGCTTCAGGGCAAGCCGGAAAACGAGATAATAAGTTAAAACTGAAACAAGGGCGACAAAAAATATAAGCCCCCAAAAACCCGTAAAAATCTGCACAAAATAGAATATTAGCTCGGCCAGCCATTCATGGGTAACCCACGGCGCACCGCTGGCAGTATAAGAGAATACATCGAAATGCGGAACGCTTTTCATCTGCCAAATTAATTCCCCCGCTTTCAGGTGGTAAAAAGCATCTGATTCTTTAAGCTGATTGCAGGAGTAAATAAAAATTAATCCTAAAAAAATAACCAGCAAAGCTTTTTCTGTTGTGGAAAGTTTTAGCATTACGAAAGCGTTGCTTTAATTCTACGTACTCCGGCGCTGGCGGATTCTTCTTTTATGATTTTGAAATTACCCAATTCAGACGTCCGATTAACGTGTGGCCCGCCGCAAATTTCTCGACTAAAAGGAGACCCTGAGCCAGCTTGCCCTAAGCCTGCCGAATGGGCCATAGGGTTTCCGATTGTATAAACCTTCACCTTATCGCCGTATTTTGAATCAAACACTCCCATTGCTCCTTTTTCTTTTGCTTCACTTAAACTCATTTCTTCGCAAATCACAGGCAAGTCTTGTTTTATTTTTTCATTTATCAAATCCTCCACTTGTCTAATTTGCTCAAACGTCATTTTCTCGGAATGCGAAAAGTCAAAGCGCAATCTCTCGGAAGTTATATTTGAACCTTTTTGTAAAACATTTTCTCCCAAAACCTTGCGTAAAGCCACCAGCATCAAATGCGCCGCAGTATGATATTTTATAGTTTGCTCGCTCGCGTCAGCTAACCCACCCTTAAACATCCCAGCTGAAGCGGTACGGGAAAGCTCCTGATGTTTTTGCATTTCTTCTTCAAATTTTTTTACTAATTTTTCTTTATCATAAACTATTCCTCTTTTATCTTTTTCTTCGATAACCATTTCCAATGGAAAGCCATATGTCTGGTATAAATCAAAGGCTCTTTTACCCTCAAATTCTTTTAATCCTCTTTCCAGTGTTTCCTTAAACTTATTCTCTTCTTTATCTAATTGGCTTACTATAAAATCTTTATTTTTTCCTAATTCCGAATAAACTTCAAAATAAATTTTAATAACCTCTTCGGCGATTTTTGAAGTAAATATTTCTCTAATCCCGAGAGAAAAACCATTACGCACCGCCCTACGAATTAATCTGCGCAAAACATAACCAGCGCCCACATTTGAAGGCGCCAAGCTTTTTTCGTCTCCCAAAATAAAGGTGGCGGTTTTTATGTGGTCCGCGATAATTCGCATTGCTTGAGTAATTTCCGCTGATTCACCATATTTTTTGTCTGATAATTCTTCAATTTTTTGAACCAGTGGCCAGAAAAGCTCGGTTCTATAATTGTCGTTAAGCCCGTTCATTACCGTCGAAACCCGCTCCAAGCCCATGCCCGTATCAACGTTTTGCTGGACCAATTTTTCATACTTACCTTGACTATTTTTATTAAACTGCATAAAAACGTCATTCCAGACCTCCATCCATAAAACGTTATCATCGTTAAATCCTTCCGGAATTTTATCGGCATCGCCAACCCAATAGAACATTTCCGTATCCGGACCGCATGGCCCGGTTTCTCCAACTGGTCCCCACCAATTATTATTTTTAGGTAATTTCGCAATCCGTTTTTCCGAAACGCCAAGACTTTTCCAAATATTAAAAGATTCTTCATCAAACGGCGCATCATCATCGCCTACAAAAACCGAAACCGCTAATCTATTTTTATCCAAATTTAGCCATTTCGACGAAGTCAAAAATTCCCAGCTCATTTCAATGGCTTCTTTTTTAAAATAATCTCCAAGAGACCAATTGCCTAACATCTCAAAGAAAGTATGGTGAGTTGAATCGCCTACCTCATCAATGTCGCTAGTGCGAATACATTTTTGAACATTTACTAATCGCTTGCCAGTTGGATGTTTTTCGCCCATCAAGTAAGGAACCAAAGGATGCATTCCAGCGGTAGTAAAAAGAACCGTCGGATCATTTTCCGGAATCAAAGAAGCTGAAGGGATTATTGCGTGCCCCTTTGATTTAAAAAATTCTAAGTATAATTTTCTGATTTCCCCCGAAGTCATTATTAATTATTTCTTATTTCTTAAGTCTTAAGTCTTATTTAGTATTCCTCCAAAGCTTTAGATTTTGCGTGACCTTTTATTTTTGCCAGCGCCTTAACTTCTATTTGCCTTATTCTTTCTCTGGTAACGCCAAATCTCTTTCCAACTTCTTCAAGTGTATGAGTAATGCCGTCCTCCAATCCGAAACGAAGCTTTAAAATTTCCTGTTCGCGTGGAGCTAAATCAATTAAAATTTCGTTTATTTTATTTTTCAAAAGCGATTGAGCCGCCAATTGCGAAGGTGTCAAACTCTTTTCATCTTTAATGAATTCCGAAAGCGTTGAATCTTCGTCATCGTCGCCTATTGGCATTTCTATAGAAACAACTTCCTGCGATATTTTTTGGATATGGTGTATTTTATCTATACTTGTGCCAAGCTCAATGGCAATTTCCTCTGCCAGTGGTTCACGGCCAAGCTCCTGAGCTAATTTCCTTTTTGTTTGAGTATATTTAGAAATACTTTCAACCATATGTACTGGAATGCGAATTGTGCGTGATTGATCGGCTAAAGCCCGGGTTATTGCTTGTCTTATCCACCAAGTTGCATAAGTTGAAAACTTGAATCCTTTACGATAATCAAATTTATCCACAGCGCGCGACAGACCGATATTTCCCTCTTGTATTAAATCTAAAATATTCAAATTAGGAGTCCGATGAATATAACGCTTAGCTATTGAAACAACTAAACGCAAATTGGCGCGGATAATTTGTTGTCGCGCTTCTTCATCGCCGCTCTCTGCTCTTTTCGCTAAATCTTTTTCCTGTTGACCCGTTAAAAGGGGTGTCTTGCCAATTTCTTTAAGATACATCTGAACCGCGTCAGGCAAACCAACATCTTCTATTTTCGCCGCTTCTTTTAATTCTTTCTCGCTAATTTCGGATTTATCTTCAACGCTTATTAATTGGCTGGTTTCAACAACTTTAATATTTGCATTATCTAAACGGTTATAAATTTCTTCCAAAAAAGTAATATCATCTTCTATTTTCGGAAATCGTGAAAGAATTTCACTATCTGTAACAAAACCTCTTGGCCTACCTATTTTAATTAATTCATCTACCGCAGATTCATCAAATTTAAATTTTTTTACCAACTTTTTCTCTTTTTTCAGTTTTTTCGATTTTTTTAAAACCCGCTTTTTTGCGATTTTCTTAAGAGATTTTTTAGCGATTCGACCCTTCCGACCGCCACCCTGAGTTTGTCGAGGAATTGCTTTCTTAATCTTCTTTGTAATTTTCTTTGAAATTTTCTTTTTAAGTTTTTTAGGTTTCCGAATTTTAACCTTTTTAACTTTTTTAAACTTTTTAATTTTTTTGGCTTTTTTCTTCATTGTTGATTATTGGCTTAATTATCTATAATTTTAATATTGTGCCTTGTTTTTAATATTTAAGCAAACCCCGTATAAGAATAGAGGTTTATATAAAAAGATCTATTTAAAAAATCATGGCCTTGTTAATTTGGGCGAATTCTTCCATAAGTTTTCCTACACCTTCATTATCCCCCTTCGTTTCCGCCTCTTTTATTAAATTTGCCACCCCTTGTCTTTTTTCTTTCAAATATTCAAGTTTTAATTGGCAAGTTAAATCACAAAATTCTTTTTTTATTTTTTCTTCCCTTTCTTCTTCACTCCCGTCAATTGGAGATTCAAACGCTGAACGCAAAGAAATCATTCCAGATAGATTATCAATCCGTTCCTTTTCAAAATTATCCTCCGAATCCGCCCCGCCCATCATACTTTTCAAAATCATCAAATAATCAACTGGTAAATAATCAGAATACTCATTTATTTGTTCTTTAAAATCTTCTTTTATATTTAAAAGACTAAGAATCCTTTGAGCTATTAAATCTCTTCTACTTAATACAGCCTCTCGTCGGTCAATTCCCATTTTAATATTATTATATCCGTATTTATCCTTATTCTTATCCATATTAATCCGTATCTTGAGCATTCCCATTTCTTCAGCTAAAACTCTTTCTTCAATTTTCACCAAAATTGAAAGCTTCTTAAGCCAATGAGAACGCTCTATTGGACTCACTAAATTCTTTATTTTCCCCAAAATAATTCGCAAATTCTTCTTTATCCCATCAACATCTCCACTATTCCCTAAATATCGGTTAAAATAAAACTCCATCGCGTGCTTGGCGCCCCCAACTAACTCAAAAAATTTTCCCGGGGATTTTTGAACTGCTTCTGCCGGATCTTTATATCCTTCTAATGTTAAGATTTTTGCCGCTAAATCATTCGCAGCCGCTAGATCAATCGCCCGCTCAGCAGCATTAAAACCAGCCTCATCGCTATCAAAACAAAAAACCAACTGTTCGGCTATCCTTGAAAGCGATTTTAAATGATTTTCTGTCAGCGCCGTGCCCGAAGATGCAACAATATTTTTAACACCATCTTGATAAGCCATTAAAAAGTCCATCTGCCCCTCAACCAAAACTACAGATTTCAAAGCGCGGATATGCTCTTTGCTTTTATGAAAACCATATAAAACTTTTGATTTGCTAAAAATCATTGTTTCCGGACTATTAACATATTTACCGAATTCTGGCCTTTCATATTTCGGCAAAACACGCCCGGTAAAAGCAACCACTTTCCCAAAATGGTTGTATATCGGAAAAATTATTCTACCTCTAAACCTATCAACATAACTCCCTCTTTCATTTTTAAAATTTAATCCGGCACGTTCAATGTCTTGTATGGCAAAGCCCGCTTTTATTAAATGCCTAGTCAAAGGATCAAAATCATTGTTCGAAAAACCTAATTCAAATTCTTCAATTGTTTCTTTTTTTAATCCGCGTTCCAAAAGATATTTTAATGCCTCAGAGCTCGATTCACTTTTTAATTGCTCTACGAAAAAATTCTTAGCGGCTTCATTTATATCATAAAGAATTCCAAATTGCCTATGTTCTAATGGATTTGTTTTTTTAAGTTCTATTCCGGCTTTCTCCGCTAAAATTTTCAATGCTTCATAAAACTCCAAGTTCTCATATTTCATTAAAAACTTAATTATATCTCCGCCTTCCGAACAAGAACCAAAGCAGTGCCACGTTTGTCTTTCAGGAGAAACAATAAAAGATGGAGTTTTTTCTTTGTGAAAAGGGCAAACGGCTTTAAAATTTTTCCCAGCTGGCAAAAGAGTGATATATGAACGAATAAATTCAACAATGTCCAAGCGATCTTTAATTTCTTGGATTGGAGAGATAGTCATAATTATGATTTTAGCCGAAAAAAAGATGGGGTCAACCCCACACTTAACAAAAATTAAGTGTGGGGTCAACCCCTGTTTTAGTCCCTTATTTGCTTAAAAAAGTCTATTGTTGAAATCTTAAAATTCTCTTTTATTATTTCTTTCACCGTGGATGCATAAACGTGATGTCTGCCAAAACGGCCTATTTTAACTTGAACTTTTTTCGCCAAATGATTTATTTTTATTTCTAATTTTTGGCCATCAGAAACTTTTTGGGAACGTTCTATTGAAAAATCAACATCCTTAGAAAAGCCATAACTTATAATTCTCCTATCTGAGGATTCCGCCAAGTTTTTTATCCGCTCGTCATCAAAATTTAAAATTGCCAATCCATTCCACGGCATTTTTTTTAATAAAATTTTATACTCTAAAGCGATTTCATCTAAATTTTCAAAATTTTCGGCGTATATCATTGTTATACCGGTGAGAATAACCGTCTTTGGCTTAATAATGCTTAATAAATATTTCATTCCATCAGGTCTATCTATTGCCGCTTCCAAAACCAAAAATTCTTTTGTCATTGGTGCCTTCGATTTAAAAGCTTTATTAAAAGCATTACAAATTATTTTCAACCAAGAAATAAAACTCCCTTCGCCCGAAGGCAATCCTAAAATTGAAAGAGGCAATCCGATTTCAGCATTAAAATTCTTTTTGCTCGCCCGAACTGGAAAATTTTTTTCTTTTAACGCTTCAACAACACTTTCTTTCGCCCAATACCTGCCAACCGTTCCGGCAACAAATATTGCGTGCGGCTTTATGCGCCAAATGTATATTTTCGCACACCACTTTAAACAAATTTTAACTATAAATTTATTCATTAAAATAATTTTTTATTCTTTTCATAGCTTCATGTATTTCTTTTTCAGTTTTACCAAAAGACAATCTTATATGTCCTTCCCCTGAGGGACCAAAAGCTATTCCCGGTACAACCGCCACATGAACTTTATTTAACAAATCGGTAGCAAAATCCCACGACACAGATTTACGCGGATATAAATACTGGCCTATATGGGTTCCTTCTATGTGTTTATCCGTTTTTTTATCTATGTTTATTCGTATTTTTAATATCTTGGGAAAAACAAAATAAGAACTATTTGGTTTTTGATACGAGAAAACTTCCGGTAATTCGTCTAAATAGCCACAAATTAAATCTCGGCGCTCCTGATATTGCCGACAAAATTCATTTATTTCTTTATCGGCAAAATTCAAAGCGGCAATTGCCGCATATTGCGAAACTGTAGGAGCACAAGTTACTAGGGCATCATGAACTTTTATTATTTCCGAGATATTTTCCTCATCGCTATGAATAAAACCTATTCTCCAGCCCGTCATCGCGTAAATTTTCGACATACTAAAAACTCTAATAACCATCTTCCGTAAATCAGGTATCTGCGCCAAACTAAAAAACTCGTATCCGTGTTTATCCGTATTCGTATCCGTGTCAATCCGTGTTTCATTATAAATAAAATCCTTATAAACCTCGTCACAAATCACAAAAATCTTCTTTTTCCAGGTTAGTTCCGCTAATTTAAATAAATCTTCTTTGGAAAAAATCGTGCCTGTGGGGTTATTCGGATTACAAAACAAAATCGCAACGGTCCGGGCATTTATCTTTTTCGCTAAATCGCTAAAATTTATTTTCCAGCCGTCTTTTTCAATTAAATTTGAAAAAACCGGTTTTCCGCCCGCAACTCTTACCGCCTCAGGATAAGAAGCGTAGCTCGGAGAGAATAAAATAACTTCATCTTTTTTTTCGTTGATTATTGAGATCAAACTCGCGGTAATTCCCTCAATTGAACCGACGGTAGCGATGATTTCTTTTTCAAAATCATAATACATTTTTTCATCCGCCAATTTTTGTTCAATCGCTTCACGAAGTTCCGGCAAACCGTAAGTCAAAGAATATTTTGCCGCTACTCCTCTGCCCAACGCTTTCATCACCGCTTTTTTAATCACCAAAGGGGTATCAAAAGAAGGAATACCTTGCGCCAAAGAAACTACGTCTGGAATTTGCGAAGCCAGAATTTCCATTTGTTTTATCGGCGAAAGCTTAATTTTTTCCGTTCTTAAAAAAGACATATTATTTTATTATATGTTGTTTTTATTTTATAGTCCAACAAACCCCGTAGTGAGCCGAGCGCATCGCTTTCCACAACGCCCCTGCTTTAATATTAATTTTTTATAATTATTCATGTTCCAGCATATAATCATTTAGTTTGAAGAAAGCGTAATGACGTTGCCGCGCTCGGTCTACTACGGGGTAAATCAAAAACCCCCCGTTAAAAACGGGGGGTTTTATAAATTTTAACTTTCGGTTAGATTTTTAAATCTTCAACCACTTTATCTACATCGCTAACCGTTCTATCTACATCGCTTCTCATTGGCCTTGTCGAACCTTCCGGCTCAAGAATCTTAAGATTCACGCGGGCATTATTTTTAATACCAACAATTCTCAAAAGCGAACGAATAGCTTGGGCGGTTGAACCTTTTCTGCCAACAACCTGACCCATGTCAAGCGGATTGACTTTCAAAATGAGAAGTACTCCCATTTCGTCAACTTTCCGCTCAACCTTAACATCATCCGGATTATCCACTATGTATTTAACAAGAAAGTTTAGAAATTGTTCATCTCTGAATTCCATGATATTTCTTTAACTAATCAATCTGTTTTTTCGACCTTTGGTTATTCTACCGGCGCTTCCTGCACCGTTTCTTTGATTTTTTCTTCTTTAACTTCTTCCGTTTTTTCTTCAACGACTTTTTCGTCAATAGTTTTTTCTGTAACAACTTCTACTGGAGCTTCCATTTCAGTCGCCGATTGTATCAAAGCTTGTTCGACTGGAGCCTTCTTGCTTTTAGCATGAACCGCTATTTTCGGACCCTTAATCGCTTCTGCTCTTACTAATAAATTATGAACCGTATCTGTCGGCTGTGCGCCTGATTTAATCCAATAATCTATTCTTTCGTTATTTATTTTAAATTCTTTGCTTTTTGGATTAAACCAACCGATATCTTCAATATAACGACCCGTGGCCTTTGAACGCTTTTCTGCAATAACTAACCGAAAAGACGGTTGATGTTTTTTACCTATTCTTTTAAGTTTAATTGCTAACATAGTTTGTAATGTTATCAAATATAGTTGAAAAGTCAATAATTATTCCAATTTCAATGAAACTATTTTTGAGGTTCCTTCATCGCAAATCGTAATGCCATATAAAACATCAGCTACCTCCATCACAACGCGATTATGGGTAACTATTATAAATTGAGTTTTTTTTGAAAACTCTTGAACAAGACTGGCAAATCGGCGGGAATTATTTTCGTCTAATGCCGCTTCAACTTCATCTAAAAGCAAAAATGGCGGAGGCGAAATAGAAATAAGAGCAAAAAGAGCGGCAATTGAAACCAAGCTCCGCTCTCCTCCTGAAAGAAGTTCTAATGAATTTATTTTTTTCTTAGGCAAGCTTAATTCAATTTCAACGCCGGATTTTAATTCTCTTTCTTCGTCACTTTCCTGATTTTTATCGTTTTCAATATTCCCATTCTCTTCTCCGTTTTCGTCTTTATTCTTTATTCTTAATTCATAATTCTTAATTCTTAATTTCGCCTGCCCACCTCCAAACA
>Ga0268276_1002217_pt1 | contig 17049 bp, 18 predicted proteins | sample saktaG_4_FD_190145 | JGI IMG/M metagenome (GOLD analysis project Ga0268276, IMG submission 190145) | Saline water microbial communities from Sakinaw Lake, British Columbia, Canada - sak_2010_1_5_45m | ecosystem: Environmental > Aquatic > Non-marine Saline and Alkaline > Saline ...
TGCTTATTTCCTTTTATGGCAAAAGAAAATAAAAACCCCTTCCAAGAAGGGGCTGAGCGTGGTTAGAAATTTTACAAAATCACAACCAACCCCTTCCTACAAAGGAGTTGTTATGATGAATTGAAATTGTTTTAATTACTTTTTGCATAATTCTTTTTTTGCTAATTCAAGAGCTTTCTTAACTGCTTCTTCCGGAGTTTTAGCTCCTTCGGTTAAAATAAGTTTTCCCTCGTCCAAATAATTATTTATCATCTTGTCGTAATCCGGATTTATTCCTTCAATTATTATATTCGGTTTTCTGTTTCTGTAAGCAATACAAACCTCTGCAAGTGTACCTGCACCACCCGGAATCGTTATTATCGCATCACAACTTAATATACCGGCAAATAAAAAATCTCCTACATCAATTGGCGTCAATACTTCTATATCAATATATTTATTAGACATATTTCTTGTCCTGCCTGGAGTTCCAACAGTTATGCCGCCCTTGCTTTTGGCACCCTTGCTGGCAAGTTCCATTACGCCGTCCATGCCGCCGGTAAAAACAATCGCACCCTCTTCCGCTAATAACTCTCCTATCCTTTCAGCAATTCTGCAAATTTTTTCTCTTAAATTAGCATCCTTAGGATATTCGCTTTCCGCCGGACCCATAACTCCTATTTGAATTTTTCTGTTTTGGTTTTCCATAATTATTTTTTAATTCTTTTTAATATCAATTTATATCCTCCCATTCCGCCGTTTAGCCAATCCGAAACTCTTGCCACAGTAGTAGAACTCAAACCTGTTTCCTTAATAATTTCCGTGTAGGACACCCCTTTTTCCAGCATCCGAGCAGCTTTCCACCTGTTGCCAAACTCAATAAGCTCTGACTCGGTCAATAGATCACGCAAAAATTTCCTAGCTTCCTTCGGATTTTTAATAAGAAGCATGGCACCTATTAACTCGTTTATTTTTTTATCGTCTTTTTTTGAAAACATATCACTTTACTTTAATAAAGTAAGTATATCAGATTATAAAACCTTGTCAATGGTTTCGGTTGATTTACTTCCCCATCACTCTGCGGTAGATTTTCTGCAACGCTGGTGCAAACAGTTCCGTGTAGATCCTACTGCTGTCGACGCTGTTGTGGCCCATAAATTGAGCGATCATTAAATCGTCGACTTCGTTTTCCGCCAGCACCCTTCCAAACTTGTGCCTCAACGAGTGCGCGTTGAACGTGCTTTTCAGGCCCGCTTGTTTGCTGTATTTCCTCAACACCTCGCCGATTGCGTCTATACTGCAACGCCTTGCTTCTGTCCCCTCTCCGCAGACGCCGCCCCGGACAGAGATAAACAATGCGTCTTTGTCCTCAATTGTTAAATGCTCCAAAATTTTCTCTCGCTTTTTCAGCCAAGTATTTAAATACACTATTGTTGCATCTCTAAAAAATATATTTCTAAACGGACTGGTCTTTGTGTGTTTTTCAGTTTTGATTGTTATGCGTTTGGTCACAATATCCACGTCCTGCACATTCAATGACAGAATTTCATTCAGCCTCGCGCCACTGTCATACAATAGTCCAAGGATCGCCCGGTTCCGGATATGGTTATGTCCAAATTTCGGAATGACGTTTATAACCTTATAATAATCGCTTTCTGTCGCCACCCGTGGCATTACTCTTTCCGATCTTATCTTTGGCACAAGTGCCGGGTTTTCAACCTTCAATCCCTTCAATTGCCAGAACGTTAACAGATGCTTTATGGCCAACGCTTGTTTTTCGCGAGTGCTGGCACTATGGCTAAACAGAGAGCTTAAATTAAGATATTCGCTAATCTCTTTTTCTGTCACCTTCTCAATGTCTTTGTTTCTCAAAAATATAGCAAAATTCACAAGTTGCCAGTGATAATGATACACTGTGTTGCCTTTTACCTGAGGCGCCTTCCACTTTGTAAAATCATTTATGGCATCTTGTAGTTTCATAAAATAAAAACCGCCAGCTTTGACAGCGGCGGCAACATTAATTTATTAATTTGAATCTTTTCCCAATCTTCTAAGAAGAAGCAGAACCCCTCTAAGCAGCCACATTGGCTGCTAATTCCATGCCAGATTTTTATATCTAATAACATAAACCACAAACGCCACTGGTTACAACGAGTGGCGCCATGGCGATTCCAGCCGGTTGCCCGACCGGGCGTTAGCCGTTAGCTAACGGCAAGAGGAATTTACCCCTCTCACCGTGTATTATACCACTTTTGTAACCGTGTCAACGAAGTTTTGCGCTTCTTGGCACGCCCTTCCGGGAAATGGTGAATAATTGATTAATTTTTACCTTGCCCTCATATTGCCAGACCCTGTTGAGGAAGTCAAGCTCGAGATTGATATTATCGCCGGTACCGCCAGTTGTGCGTTTTTCGCAGTACCAGCAATAATTTTTACAAGCCTGCTTCTTGCGTACATTGATTATCAATATAATAATTTGAATCTATGGAACTAAAAAAATACCCTGGTTTATAGATTGATTTACCACACCAAGACAATACTCTTTGCGTGCAATTGCTATCCCAATAATGGCTATATCCATCCCAATAATCACTATAAGAGAACCTACACACCCTCGCTGTTTGGGTACATCTAGAATCTGAATAATAACCAATCCCATTGGTGAAATAGCCGGGGTTGCTCGTTGATTTGCTGCATCCACTAGTTACTACCTGTGAACAACCACTATCCCAAAATAAATCTGCGGCTTTGCCATTAACATAGTACCCTTTATAGTACATACAATATACTGAATTGTAACATTGACTATCAGAATAAAAATTGACTCCGTCATAATAATATCCAGCGACGACTGACGATGGGTCGCATGGTTTAATATAAGATGGCAACGCGCTATAAGTTTGCCCAGAATAAACATCCACTAACATTGCTGTAAAATAATGATACTCATCTGGCATTTTTCCAGCATCCCAACCACTCCCAGTTGTTTCAATATAATAATAGTTACGACCATTGCTAAGTGGGTAAAAATAACCAGCTGGGGAACCAGAGTATGCTACGGCTATAGCCATATGTCCGGGATTCCCGACCAATAACACCAATTTAGCGTCTAACCCCATAGCACTTATTATTGCTGCTGACAAATAACTGGTGTCTTCACAATCACCATTTTGTTCTGCTAATGTCTCTAGGGGATATTTAGGATAATCGTCGTATCCTATAGCAGAATCGGATACATATCCTAACGATTGAATAAATTCTGCAGCAAATTCAGATTTAGTATAACCATTTTCATCAGCTTTTGTTTTAAGCATGTCTGCTATTTGCTTTATATATTTATTGTCACTTGTTACATAACCAATACCCTGCTCAATGCGTTTTTTGTTTTTATAATAATCATACCAATCAGAAGGAAAAGAATAATCCCACGTCCAAAGCTTTCCGCCGTAATTCCATTCAAAATGCTGAGCTATTAATCTATCGCCACCCGCTGGATGCATATCCTGACCATCTGGAACACCGTCGTTATCAGAATCAGTATTTGAGTCTGAAGTACCATAACTAATCTCTTGTCTATAAGTTAAACCGTCCCCATCCTTATCAGCATTCATCTCTCTTTCTGTATTTTCTTTTTGGGCCAATTCTAATGCTTTTTGATTTTTGGCTATTTTTTCTTGATTAGCTTGCTCTTGAGCCTCTCCCATCTTTACTGCATTTTCCGCTGCAAGTTTTTGTGCATCTTCCTTCTTCGATGTTTCCGATAAAAGTTGCTGATTAAGATTTTCAAATTTACTTTTTATAAAGAAACCAAGTCCCGTTCCAGCTCCAATAAATATAACTGCGACAATAATGACTATTATATAAAAGCGTTTTTTATGAGGCGCGCCAAAATTATATTTTGTTTCGATAGGTTTTGATTTCGCCAGAAAAGTTTTACTGCTTCTTATTATTTTTCTAAGAAACACTCTTAATTTTTTCCTAAATAAAAGTGCTCCGATTATAACAAATAAGATGATTAATACGGTCACTGAGATAGTTTGGAAATTTTTATTGTGAAAAAAAGGAAACGAAAAGCCGAGTTTACCAATAAAATCTTCATTTTTCGAGATCTTATCATTAGGAGAAATTGCTTCTTGATTAGAATTATCTGAAGTAAAAGAGCTTCTAATGTCTTCTGTGAAAAGAGAATAGTACATCCAGCCATCTAATTCGTTTCCATAATCATCGTTGGGCCTTACGTGATACCATTCGTTGCCATCATCTAATCCTATAATTTTAATCTTTGCTGTTTCAGCATAATATCTTATAACCTCGCAATCTGTAGAGGGGCACTTCCTCAATTTGGCAGCTGCAGATAGCGTACCGATAATTTCTTTAGACCCATCGCTAATAACAGTTTCTTTTGCAACAACCTTGATTGTGGCCGAGCAACTGCTGTTTCCGCCAGGACCATAAACCTCTATTTTATTAGAACCAGTTCCGATCTTTCCTGGTTGAATTTTATAACCACCCTCTCGTCCTGGACTAATTTCTGGGTAGTCTTCAACAAGTCCGGTCCCAATATAGCTCAATATTCCATCTGCTCTCCAAATAACTTTACTAACTGGTCCTATTATCTTAAAATATTCATCCGCAGATTCACCCTGTTTTATGGTTGATGGAGATATAGAAATTGTACAAGTTGGAGCCGACGCTGCACCAATAAAAGATGGCAAAAATAAACAAAACAACAAAGCCACCTTAAACCAGCTGTCTTTTACAAATGTATCCATGAACTTATTCAATTAATTTCCATACTTAATCTGCTGGAATTTAGCTGCAAGAGTATTGTAATCGCTGTTATATGTCCTCGTAACTTGATTTTCACAAGCATATATAAAACTCATCGACGCTTGGCGATTATCGCAATCTTTAATATCTTGAGCATATTTAGCATTAAGATTAGCTATTTCTAAATTGACTGCATCTAATTTTGCTTGTTTATCTGCCGCTGCTTGTTGAGCTGCTTGTGTTGCGGCCTGTTGTGCGGCTTGTGCTTGCGCCGCTGCTTGTGCGGCAGCTTGCTGGGCTGCTGCGGCTGCTGCTGCCTGAGCCGCTGCTTGTGTTGCGGCCTGTTGTGCGGCTTGCTGAGCTGCCTGTGCTGCCGCTGCTTGAGCGTCGACTTGGGCTTTAGCTTGAGCTGATGCAGCCGCCTGCGCAGCTGATGCTTGTTGGGCGGCCTGTTGTGCTTGCTGTGCAGCTTGTTGAGCTGCCGCCTGTGCCGCTGCTTGTTGAGCGGATTTTGCTGCCGCAGCATCTGCTACTGCCTTTTGGGCTGCTTGTTGCGCCGCCTGTTGATTCACTTCGGTATTAGTTGCCTTATTCGTTTCTGTCACGGCGGGAGTATTAGTAGGCTGCTCGTTTAATTTATTTTCAAGTTCTTTTACCCTATTCTCTAAAATTTGTGTTTTGGTATCTGCCTTATGAAAAATATTATTCCAAACGCCCCAACTAAAAGGATTCCACCAAGAGGCAAATGCCACCTGAGGAACAATAAAAATAACTAGTAATAGGGTTACGAGAAACGTATAATTCTTTTTCATATTTTTAAATGTTTAAATTATTTAAGTTTGACGCTAAAATACAAAAAAGTCAAAGGCTTTCTACGTCCGGCGCGACCCCATGCCAACGCCGCCTTTTCTCTAAAAACCTCACAAAACCCCTAAAAATTGCACAAGAAATCCTTTCAACCGCCTATCAGATTTACGGCCCTAGTGCAAAAAGACTTTAATTCGCCTTCATTTATAATTTCTGCATCAGCCGAGGGATTTTCTTTGTGGTGGTATTTTTTACAATAATCATTTATTTCTCTTAGCTCCTTCAATAGCTCTTTGGGAAATAAATATAAACTCTCACCTTTGACAGACTTTTCAGCGTCGGAAATAAACTTACCAAGGCATTCTTTTTGTGAAAAATCTCTTGGATATTTCGTGCGTAGATATCCTTCAAGCACCGGCCGCACACAAGCGGCAACCGATTTCAGGCTTTCATTTTCTTCCACCCCATTATCAATAAAATTTAAAATTTTATAAAAATCGTTAAAATATCCGCCCAAAGTCTCCGATATAATATCCCATTCTTTTATTTTACTAGCCTTTTTATCCCTAAAAATACACAGAGGTTTTATTTCATTATCTTTCCAGCCATCCAAAATGTCACGTAAGAAATACCTGTCATGAGACATAACTATGCTTTGCTTGGACTTATTACTTATCTCCAATATTCTGTCTTTTGTCCAATGCCTTCTATGCCCATCCAAACTACTGATCGGGTCATCAAAAACTAATACTTTTTCAGTAATTTCTTCGTCCTGTTCTAATTTCGATATAAAAAATGCGAAGGCTAAACAATTTTTATCGCCCTGACTCAATAAATTCCGGAAGCAAGGTTCTCCATAAGTAGTCGCGTCTCCCAAATTAACCGATATGTTATTAATTTTTATACAATAATTAGAACTAGGTTTTCCGCCGACATAAGATGTTTCGGTTTTTGCGATTGAAAAATCCGCACCCAAGTTGCCCAGGTGTTTGTTTATACCTTCTTGGTATTTATCGAAAACGTCTTTTGTGTATTGATCCAAATTAGTTTTCGCCTCTTTCTTTTTCAACTCGGCGTCTTTTTTCTCGTTAAGCAGTTTTTGATATTCATCACAAAATAATTTCACTTTTTCGGTGTGCCGCGTTTTCGTGTTTTTTAATGTTTCTAATTCTCTTTCCTCATTAAGCAAATCGACACTACCAACCTTCAATTTTTCCTTTTGGATAGTTTCGTTAATTTTATCTATTTCCTCGTTATAATTCTTAACTTTTTCGTGAATATTTTTAAAGCTTGCTATTGCTGTTGTTAAATCAGCACTTGTAGCCACCCTTTCTATTGGAGATAAATTTTTTAAATCTAGATGACTAATAAGCAATTCTCTAATAGTTTTCCATGATTTTTGTATATCATCAAAGGACAGCTCCGGTATTTTGAAAAATATATATTGATTCCAAAAATTAGCAGATGCTTCATTAGAATTATAATTTCTTTGTATAAAAATAATAGCTGATTCAGAAAAAAGATTTTTTATTTTTCTAAGAGTAACCGATATCTCATCTTTTAACGCATTGTATCCTTTATCAAAATATCCCTTATATGCCTCAACCAAATCGTTATGGTCGCAGTTCTGCCCACAGAAAGGACAGTTATCATCCTTTATATAATTCAATCCTTTTTGAATCCACGTTTCCCCTTCTATGTCTAGATTATTTTTAATGTGGCTTTTAGTTTTTTCTTCCGCTTCCTTCAAAATACCTTCTAATTGTTTTTCTAATACTAATTTTATTTCCTCCTCAGGGACTTCTGGCAAAACAATTTTCTGAATTAACGGTTTAGATATAATTGCCGCAGATTTTCTAATCATTTCAGTGGCTTTTTCCTTTTGCTGGATCAACATATCAATATTTTGAGCTTCTGACAGAGATATAAATTTATCAATTGAAATATTGCTCCCAAGTATAAATTTTTGAATATCTAACCCTTTTTTTGTTATTTCTGTCCCCCTCTCTCTTATTGTACGGTCAAGATCGTCAACCTTCTGTGCAATTTGTACGCCCTTATCTCCGATCACAAATCTATACAAGTTTTTCTTATGGCCATGCTCTACGCTCTCTCCGGAAAAAACATTTTCATTTATGAAAGCAGCATCAAAAATTTCTATTTTTTGATTATTTTCATCTTTCCAGTTCTGATTTTCGAAGACATGGTTTTTACCGGAAATCTTAATATCCATCGAGGAATCGTCTTTCTTCCCGAGGGTCAGCCTTTCAAGTACATGGATTGGATCATTGTTTTTAAGAGATCGAAAAATAGCCGACAATGTTGTTTTGCCTCTTCCATTCTCTCCATAAATTAGCGTTAATTTTTTAAACGCCACATCTCCTTCGGCAGTATAATCCTCAAATTTTCCAACGCCCGAGATTTTAACTATTTTCTCTATCATATATAAACTAATTATGCCAAATTTATTCTTTCTTGGGCAATATTGAAATATTTTTTGTCGAGTTCTATGCCTATAAAATTCCTATTTAACCTTTTGGCTATAACACCGGTTGTGCCGCTACCCAAGAATGGATCCAGCACTAAATCCCCTTCCTTGCTTCCAAGTAAAACTATTCTTTCAACTAATTCTTCTGGCTTTTCCGTTGGATGCGTTGTGATATGTCTCTTTGCATTAATTACCCAAAGATTTTTCATTTGCTTGCCCCTGTTTATTCTTTTGGCTAAATCGTAATCAAAATAATATTTTTTGTCTTTGCTCGCTACCCAAATTAATTCGGTTGACGGTGCAAATCTATTTTTTGATAATAACGGCGTTGCGTTAGGTTTATACCAAATAACGTCATTAATTATCCACAATCCTAACTTTTTAAGAGTAACCCCGACGGAGGGATGATTGTGCAATGTGCCTGATATCCAAATGGTTCCCGTTGGTTTTAACACACGGCAACACTCTTTAATCCAGTTATAATTAAATTCATGGATATTGTCTATTTTGTCCCATTCCCCTTTATCAAGAGTAACCGGTTTGCCATTTTGCACGGTCATAAAAGTGGCTCCAGAAAGATTATATGGCGGGTCAGCGAAAATTAAATCGACGCTAGACTCGTCGATTTCCTTCATCACCTTTAAGCAATCGCCCAATTTTAATTCAATTTTTTCTTTAGACATAAATTCTTTTTTCTGCTGCTTTTACGTACCTTGGGTCAACTTCTATGCCAATCCATTTCCTGCCAAGTCTCTTTGCCACGACAGCCGTTGTGCCACTGCCTAAAAATGGATCTAAAACCAAATCGCCCTTATTCGACGAGGCAATTATAATTCTCTTTAACATCTCTTCGGGTTTTTGAGTTGAATGAAGTGCCTTATTGTCTCCATTTTTCAACCTTTCATTTCCTTGAACAATTGGCAACGGCCAGACGTCTCGCATTTGTTTCAACGATCCATCTTTTTGTTTATCGGGGTTAATCAATTTCAGCTCTTTATAATTGAAAACCCATTTCTTACCTTTAACCGCCCAGATAACAAACTCGCTCGAATGGGTAAATACCCTCTGCGTCATGTTCGGCATTGCATTAACTTTTTGCCAAGTAATTATGTTATTTGTTTTAAATCCGAGCTGTTTAAGGGTTAATAAAATTTCACCAAGATTATGGTAGGTTGAGGAAATATAAATCGAAGCATTATCCTTCAGAACACGATGGCAAGAGCCAAGCCATTTTCTTGTGAATGCTATATATTCCGGAGCAGTCATCTTGTCCCAATTTTCATTAACCATATACCACGCTCCACCGGTTTTATTGCCTTCCCATTTTAAACCATTGCCCGAAAGGTTATATGGCGGATCAGCGAAAATTAAATCGACAGATTTATCTGGAATTTCTTTGTTAAGCACTTCTATGCAATCCCCTTTGTAAATTATATTTGTTTTCATTTATTATGCGATAATGGTGGCCCTCCAAGACTTAATAATATTGGGTATTTCTTTCAACCATTCCGCCGCGTTACCGGAATTAGACGAGTGTTTAACGATGTCATCGTAAAACTGAAATAACTCTTCGTGCTTCAAAAATCTACCTTTCTTTTTGAATTCAACTAAGGCCTTCAACAAATCTATAAATTGCTGAACGGAGAGTGGAATTATTTTCTGTGCCCTACCTTCGTATTCGTACTTAATAGCCATCCAAAAAGTGTTAATCGTGTCTCTGTGCAATTTCGGTGCAACGAAAATACAATAAGATTTTTTATCTTTGTTTTTATCTTCGAAATCTCTTAAGTGCCTCATCACCGGCTGACCTTCGTTATACCATTGATCGCGGCCCGTGAGCATTGTGACTTCGCAAATTGCATTATCGGATTTGTAATAGCACTCTATGTCAGGAACATTTGCCGGCGCAGTAAATGTTGGCTCATTATCATCGCCGACTGGGTAATTTGGTTTTATTTTCAAGGCATCATTTAAAGCATTTAATCCAAGAGAAACATATTTTTCTAGAGCAACTGGCTTATCCTCGGCCTCATAAATATTTTCTAGTGCGAGAATATATTCTTCAATTTTTTCAACACCCTGAGACTCTTGATGATCTTCTTTTTCTTGAAGATCCCTTCTGTATAGACGAAGCTGTTCTGAATAAACCCTAAGTTCGGATACTGAAAAGTTTTTATATTCCGATCTTTGTTCTTGAGCCAAATTAAGTTTTTGTTCATACCCGCTGACATCCTGCAAAAGTTTTTCAATAATCTCAATATATTTTTCTTTTGTTTCCCAAGGTAATTTTGGCTGAGAAATATCAGAAATATAATCAAGGTACTGTTGGTTTGACGTAAATCTAATTGCCGAGGCGTTGTCATAATCCAAAAGATTTCTAATTTCAACAGATCTTCGCGGTTCCAAATCAATATAAAAACCGCCGCCCCTAACATTAAAATATCTAGTTAATCTGAGGTAGCGTATTGCATTGTCGCCATAGTCCTCTAAATTGTTTATCAATTTTTTAACCTCTACACGATTATTTATTCCAAGAAAAACGGCTGCAAATTCTTTTTTGTAAGTATCTAAAATTTCCCTTTTTTCTTTTTTGCTCTTTCCTTCAATTTTGTCTCTCAGGGCAATAATTTTATCCGCATACGAATTTATATCACTAAAATTTACCAACGAAGGAGCAAATAAAGAAAACTCATCTTTGCTCAATCCTTTTGGCTCTTTGTTTCTTTCTGTTTCTTTTTTATTTACTTGATCAATTAAATGCAGTACCCCAATGAATGGCTTAATGTTATAAGTCCCGTCGTCAGCGTAATCTTCGCTCTCCGGATTTGGTATTTGCCATTTAATAAAAAATCTAAAATAAACATCTCCTATATCAATTTCATTATTTAAAAAAGCGTTGCCTAAATCAGTTATTACAATTTTTCCTGAAGTTTTTTTGGCAACAGCTAAGCCCATTTTTGTAAGCGGAGCGACAGAGGTTCTTCCCCTTAATCCTTCGTCTTTTTTGAGCTCGCGAGATCTGCGCTTCATGTGGCCAAATATTTCCTGTGCTTCAGGATAAGTCATCTTGTCACTCGATGTTTCATAATAACTTAAAAGACTTCCCGAAAGACCGGTTGGTTGGTATAAACGATTTTGAATGAGTAAGGTTTGAAACTTTACCTGTCCGACTTCGTCAAAATTTTCACCTTCCATTTCTTTCAGAACTTTAAGAAATGGCAGTATTCTTTCCGGATTTCTTACTGTGGTTGAGAGTGACCAGGGTTTTTTCATAATTTATATTTTGGCTTGCCTTTCAGCAATCCTTTATATAAGTTTATTACTAAAAATGAACTTTATCAAGTCATGATTTTCTCACTTCTTTCTTCCCGGACTTCCACGCCGTTTTTACTTCTGTTCAACGGGCGTTCCATCAACGTAGCTCCAAATTTGTTTTATCATCTGCTCATTACCGTCTACTACTGCTTGCTTCAAAATTCTGTTGACTAAGAGTTCCAAATACGACTTCTGCTGCCCTTCCGGCACTTCTTGGAGCCTCTTTTTTATTTCAGCTGTAATCGAAAGCGCGCCAGCCGGCTTCCCGATTGGGTTTCCGCTAGTTCCTGGCCTAAATCTGCCCCTCTCATCCCTGATATCACCTGTATTTTCAGGTAGTTTTATCATTGTTTGCTGTTCCATAGTTTATTCCCACTCAGCCCCGATCCTCTTGTCTGGAGCCCTTGTGGTTGCTCAAAATCCCCTACTTTTGTGCTTTTATAGCCCCTATCCCGGTAAACCTCTCAAACCTCGCTATTATCACTTCCGCGTATAAAGGCGACAATTCAATTGCTCTGCATTTCCTTTTCATAATTTCAGACGCAATAATTGTGCTTCCCGATCCGCCGAATGGTTCCATTACAATTCCGTTTCTCGGGCTTAATATTTTTACATAAGGCACAAGCACCGGGATTGGCTTCGTGCCAAAAATTAAATTCTGACCTGATTGCGAGGCTGAATCTGTCGCGTGCGTAACATGGTCGCCCATTACCCAAAACTTCGTGCCCTTGTCTTTATTCCAATCCGGCTTTCCTTGTTTTGCGTAAAGCGATATCTCATAAGTGTCTAATAATTTTTGTGCTTTGTTTTCCAGATAATCTCTGAATCCTTCCTCGTCTAATTCATTCTGAACTCCATCGCCGGCAACCGGAGCTACATCAAACCTGTTAAAAAATTTATACTTTGCCGAAAATCCCTGAGTCCTGTTTGGCGTGTGCCAGATGACCATATTCTGAATTGCCCAGTACTTTTCTATGGCACCCCAAAGGTCGGGAGTGTTTCTCCAATTCTCGAACACCATAACATTAGAACCTTTTTCATTCTTGAATTGATTGGCGATTGAAAGCCATTCGTCAAATTCGGGAACGCCACCAGCCTGAATAACGCCTTCATATTTTCTATTAAAATTTAAACCAAATCCTTTTCCTTTTGAATCTGTTTCTCCAACGCTTTCATATTCCCTTTCAGCTTTAATTTTCCAGCCGTCTTTTGTTTTAACTTTCCTTACTCGCTTTTTGCAGTAAGCCAATCTGTACGGCGGATCTGTAAACATAAAATCAAATTTCTCCAACCCTAATAATCTTTTCCACGCCTTCGGATCTGTTGCATTGCCCACCATAAGTTTATGCTCGCCCAATTGCCATAAATCTCCGGCCTTTACACCATGAGGTTTCTTTATTGCTTTTTCTGTTTCCTTTACTAAGTCAAAATCATCTGCTTTTTCTAATCCAAAAATATTATCTAACTCATTTTCGTTGAAGCCAAACTCTTTTAACAAATCCTCGTCGAAATTGGCCAGCTCATCAAAGTTCCACTCGCCTGTATTTTTATTGCTTCTAAGGTTGTATTCCTTGAATTCTGATTCGGTAAGTTTTCTATTCGGTACCCTAACATCAATTTCTTCTTCGCCCCTGCCCAACAATTGCATAATTTTTAATCGTTGGTGACCGGCAATAATTTTGTTGTCAGTATCTGCCGCCGGAATCTCAACCAAATCAAATTTTGAAACGCTCTTTTTCAAATCCTCCAATTGCTTGTCCGTCATTATCCTGGGGTTCCCTTCAAAAGGCACAAGTTCTTTAACCTTTCTTTTTTCCGTATGCCAAATTAGTTTTTTTGATGTTTTCATGATTAATCTTTTTTTGCTAATAACCTCGTTATTGTTAAAACTATTGATCCGGCAAAAGCCCCTGCCCAAATGTAATCGACGATCCAACCGAGACTGTAGAAAAAAGCGAAGAAAGCATTTGTTAAAATTTCATCTGTAGTAATCATAAGTCAGATGGCCTTGAGGGATAGTCTTTTCTGCGGAACCAGAAAATCAACGCATCCTCAATACCGGTAAATAATAAAAAGAGGGTATAAAAAAGAAAGGGGTAAAAAAATATCATTCCTAAAAATTCGCTGACGCTTGAATCTAGAAAAGTCATAGTTTTTGGTCGCTGTCTTGCTTGTTGAAATTCCAAAGGAATTTTACAATAAACCCGACAAAGAAAATTAGTAAAAAGGTTAGTATTAAAACTTGTCCGTAGTCTAATTGCTTTGATATCCAAAACTCTCCAACACCAGTGATCTGTTCAATGCTGGCTGATCCCGTACCGCCGGAATCTGTGCAGGTTACTTGGCTAAATGCAAAAGCGTCATTCTTGCCCGGCGGATTTCCTAAATAATTTACTGGCTGTGAAAAATTACAATTCATTGTGTGTTGAGGTTAAGAAAATGAATAATATTATAGCGGCGGCTAAGCCGTCAATGAAACCAACAAAAAATTCGTAAGTCATTTGAATTTTTGAGAGTGTCCTCGTTTTTTTAATGAGAGGTCAATTATCGTGTATTTTCCCTTGCGGTAGTCTACTAAGTACTTTCTTTCATCCAACTGCCCCATTTTGAACCCACGCTTGCCATTTTTCAATCGTCTGTCAACAAGTTGTCGCTGATGTTCCATGAAGTCAAGGCCGTTTTGATATTTTTACGGTTTTTCGACCTTTTTTATCAAGAAACTTGTCTAATATTTCAGCAGCCCGGGTTGCCGCGATCCTTAATTTTTCCTCTTCTGTAATCAGACCCATGGCCAGAGCTTTATCTAAACCCTCTAATTCTTTTTTCTTAAATAAATTAAATAATTTCATAGCGTCGTCTTTTGTTTTAATTGGTACTTTTATCATGTTCTTTTTTTTGTTTTGACGGGCGACCTTTAAATCTTTCCCAGGCAGATACTATCTCATCGCATTCTGTGTCCTCAAAAAATGTAATGTAGTAACGCTGTTCGTTCTCGTCCCAATAAACTCGTGGCTTGTTTTTGCTCATGTTATTTCGTTTTTAATATTATTTTTTTAATTTTTGCCGGATTTTTCTACTATTCTTGATTTTTTGAAAAACCCCGAATAATATAAATCCCTTTGTCCTGCTTAAACAGGTCTTCCACGGGCGTTGAGTTTTTGAAAACTCACCCGTAGAAGTCGACCCTAAATCCCTTCGCTCGCAACCCATTCAGCGTGCGAGAGCTGGCTAATTTTGGCTTGATTTAACTTGAAAACTATACTATGATAGTCCGAAAGCCGTCTGGAATTACCACAAGGGACGGCTTTTCTTTTACATTGCAAAAATCAATTTAACTTCCAACAATGTCTGTCTGCCGTGTAATTTCTATCTTCACTCACAGCTCGCAGAGTCCGCCTTTTGAGCAACTGTAGCCGGCGGTTCAGCGTCCTCGTGGGACTTCCCGCCGGCGGCAGCTACCCGAAAAACGGAATGAACTTAAAAATCGTTCGAACAATAAAAACGCCGAGCATCACAACTATCGCAAACTCAAAAAACTGGATTAGAGGAAATCCGCCAAAAAAGATGTTGATTTTGTTGATGTATGCCTGGGTTGTCGGAAACATTAGGCCGATCTGGTTTCCCTTGCTGTATGAAGTATCGGCGTTAAAATATCTAAGCGTTTGGTTTGCGAACTCATAGGCATTGGTAAATATGGGCTCAAAGAACCCTTCAATGGAATCTGCGAAATCCGACGGAACGGTATAGCCACCGGCGGCATTTTCCGGATACCAAGTATTCCAATCAGTGAATGTGTAAGGTATTGAATTGCCACCGATATCGAAATTCAGTGTATATTCCGGGTCCGGGGTTAACTCCACGAAAGTATTCGCATCCAGCTCTTGATCTGCTATCAAATCCCATTCGCCATTTTCTGTAATGCCAAAATTGGATAAAGGTGTTGAAAAGGTACCTTCGTAATTTGACAGAGGTATGGTGTACGGATAAGAATAAATTCCATTATTTGGATTCTTGAATCTGATATGCAAATACCCGTAGCCAAGCGTCCCTATGTGCAAGGCGGCGTAAGAACCAGATAACGTTGTTGAACTGCTTGTGATAGTTGTGCCACTGGCCGGCGAATTAATAATCAACGTGGGGCTTGTTGGCGGGGCTGGAGTTGTCGTCCAGTGCTTGTCCGGCGGAGTTGCCGTCTGACTGAAAATTGCATACTGATACATTCCTGCCATACAGCCGTCTATTCCCCAGCTGGATTGATAAGGATAAGTGCAATGCAAAGGAAAACTTGAGTTTGTATTGTAAAAAATGTAATAGTTGCCTATGTTGCCATTAATCCCGCCCAAATGGTGAGAAGTATAGTAAGGGAAATTCCCAAAGTTTAAATCCACATACCCGTTGTTGCATACCGCTCCACTTCCAGCTCCGCCCTCAATGTAGGTGTAGGTGTATCCGTTGGTATAGATTAAAGCCCACGATTCCGAGTTCTGACCGTAGATGCAATCAAACTTAATATCAGCTCCAGTACCGTCCAGATTTATTGTGGCGTTGTATGTCTGTGTTGCTACGGCCACTGCAGGCAATGCGCGACAAAACAAAAACAAGCTCACGATTAAAAACAAAATATATTTTTGTTTAAGTTTTTGCATGCTAAAAATCCACCAAGCGGCGGAAGATGAAAATAAGGATTAGAATTGCGATGCCGGCGCCGCAGGCGTACTCAATTACCGAAAAATATGGAATCGCATTGAACACCGCCATTACGTTGCTCGGGAATACCCAGCTAACTGCTGTCGCCGGAGGCGTTGACGCTATGCCATCGAAAAAGCCCTTTGCAAAATTGAAGAGCCCTGTTAGCGGCGCGAACAAGTATCCAAACAAAGATCCGATATTTGAAAAAATATATCGTGCTACATTAAAGCAGTCAAATGCAATATGGAGTATGTCGTCCATAAATATTTAGTGCCCTCTTATCGCCGAAATTATGGCGTAGAAAACAATCAACCCAATTCCAATACCAACAATTATCGTAAGTAATGGCGTGAGGTCTGTGATCAATCCCGTTGCGCTGGCAAGCACTGCGTTAGTCATATCGCTCGTCCAATTGATAAACATAGTTATATAATCCTTGTATTGCGGTGGCGGGCCCGCCTCTCTACGGACCCGCCCCGCCCGCTTTTAGTGTTTAGGAATTAAAGCGATAACCTTGCGGATAATGTAGAAACCCATCGGGATACCGATTGCTATCGCAACCAACACCCAGACGTCTGACATTATTTGGCTGGCATTACCAGTCAAATCCGCTACTGCGGTTAGTGGCAAGTTGATTATCTCGCCGGCTGCAAAGGTTGAGGCCACTAGCCCGAACAAACCTGTTGCAACTGCACTTGCGCCAATCGCGTATTTTTTCATTGTGGAAAACACAATTTTACGAGGACAATGATTTTTAATAATTTCGACCTTTCACAACAAAACTTGTTGTTACTTTTTGGTAAAACAAAAGTCCGATGTCTTGCGACATCGGACTAATACACTTTTGTTGTTACTCGGCCTAGAGTTTCTTACCTACGAATTCGGCGAACTCAGCCAATCGACAACTGTACCCCCACTCGTTATCGTACCAGCCGATGATTTTTACCAGATTGTCTTTTACCATTGTTTCTTCTGCGTCAACTATTGCCGAATATGTATCT
>Ga0268276_1002219_pt1 | contig 17043 bp, 16 predicted proteins | sample saktaG_4_FD_190145 | JGI IMG/M metagenome (GOLD analysis project Ga0268276, IMG submission 190145) | Saline water microbial communities from Sakinaw Lake, British Columbia, Canada - sak_2010_1_5_45m | ecosystem: Environmental > Aquatic > Non-marine Saline and Alkaline > Saline ...
CGGCTTCGGTAAAAACGGTAAAACACGGAGGTTAAAAATGGCAAAGGTTATAGGAATAGATCTGGGGACTTCGAATTCAGCCGCGGCATACATGGAAGCGGGTAGGCCCGTCATAATACCCTCGGCCGAAGGCGCCGGAGTGGCGAGCGGCAAAGCATTTCCGTCGTTCGTAGCTTTTACTAAGGACGGCCAGAAGCTGGTCGGAGAGCCGGCCAAGAGACAGGCTTCGATAAACCCTGAGGGCACCGTATTCGCCGCTAAACGCAAGATGGGCACCGACTTCAAGTACAAGATCTACGGGAAAGAGTATACGCCCCAGCAGATATCGGCCTTCATACTGGCGAAGATAAAACAGGATGCGGAGAATTATCTCGGCGATACTATCAGCGAGGCCGTTATCACTTGTCCCGCGTATTTCAATGACAACCAGAGACAAGCTACAAAAGACGCCGGCGAGATAGCGGGACTAAAGGTATTAAGGATAATCAACGAGCCCACAGCCGCGTGTCTGGCATACGGGCTCGACAAGGCGGGCAAAGAGCAGAAGATAATGGTATTCGATCTGGGCGGCGGAACTCTCGACGTAACTACACTCGAGATGGGCTGGGACGATGAGCATAAGGCCGCGACATTTGAGGTCATATCAACCTCTGGTGATACGCAGCTGGGCGGCACGGATATGGATAACGCCATGGTCGACTACATAATGAAAGAGTTCAAGAAAGAGACCGGGATAGATCTGAAGAACGATAAGATGGCCGCGCAGCGCGTCAGAGAAGCTGCCGAAAAAGCGAAGGTAGAGCTTTCGAGCACGATCACCACCGATATAAATCTGCCTTTCATCACCGCGGACCAGACGGGCCCGAAGCATCTTACCATGACATTGAACAGGGCAAAACTAGAGGAGCTCGTAGCTCCGATAATCGAGAAATGCCGCGGTCCGATAGAGCGCGCTCTCTCAGACGCCAAATTGACGGCAAAGAATATAGATAAGATAATCTTGGTCGGCGGTCCCACAAGGATGCCGATAGTCCAGAAGTTCGTGGAGGATTACGTCGGCAAGAAGATCGAGCGAGGCGTAGATCCTATGGAGTGTGTAGCTTTAGGGGCAGCCATACAGGCTTCTATCATGAGAGGCGAGACAAAGGACGTCCTGCTCCTCGATGTCACTCCGCTATCTTTAGGGATCGAGACTCTGGGCGGAGTCTGCACGCGCCTGATCGAAAGAAATACGACCGTACCCACAAAGAAGAGCCAGATATTCTCGACCGCTGCCGATAACCAGACCGCGGTTACCGTGCGCGTCCTGCAGGGTGAGCGCAAGATGGCGGACGGCAATGTCGAACTCGGAAGGTTTGATCTCATAGGCATACCTCCGGCTCCGAGAGGAGTTCCGCAGGTAGAGGTCACATTCGACATAGATGCCAATGGCATCGTGCATGTTAACGCCAAGGACCTGGGAACGGGCAAGGAGCAGTCGATAAAGATCTCCGCGCCAAAGAAGCTTTCCAAGGAAGAGATAGATAAGTTCGTAAAAGAGGCCGAGAAGTTCGCCCAGGAAGATGATAAGAAGCGGGAAGAGGTGGACTTGCTGAATCAGGCAGATACTTTAGTCTATGCTACCGAAAAGTCGTTGAAAGAGTTCGGAGAAAAAGTTGGCCAGAGCGAGAGAGCCGACATCGAGAGCAGGATCAACGATCTTAAGCAGGCTATGAAAGACAAGAATATAGACAGCATAAAGCGCGGCATCGAAGAGCTCACCAAGGTGTCGCATAAGTTGGCAGAGGAGATCTATAAGAAGACTGCCGGCGCCCAAAAAGGCCCGGGAGCAGGCCCTCAAGGTCCCGGTTCACAGGAAGGGCCCGAAGGACAGTCTGAAGGCGGCGAAGAGCCAAAGAAGAACGACGACGTCATCGACGCCGAGTACACCACCGATGATGACGACAAGAAGAAGAAATAAAGAGATAGATGGCTACTAAGAGGGATTATTACGAGATACTCGGGATATCGAAGAGCGCTACGGCCGACGAAATAAAGAAAGCCTACCGGAATCTCGCGCTCAAATATCATCCGGACAGGGTTACTCAGGACAATAAGAAGGTGGCGGAAGAGAAGTTCAAAGAAATGTCCGAGGCCTACGAGGTTCTCATTGATCCCCAGAAGAAATCGAAGTACGACCAGTACGGACATGAAGCCATCGATAGTTCATTCGGCCCCGGAGGATTTGACTTTAGACAGGATTTCCACCATGTGGACGACCTCAAGGACATATTCGGCGAAGTCGATATCAGCGACCTCTTCAGGTCGTTCGGCTTTGGCGGTGACCTGTACGGCGGCGGCCAGCGGCGCGGCGGAGCCAGTCGCGGCTCGGACCTGGAATTTCAGATAGAGATCAGTTTCGATGAAGCGGCATTCGGAGCGGAGAAGACTATCACCATCCCGCGTTACGAAGCATGTGAAACATGCGGCGGCACGGGCGCTAAGCCGGGCTCAAAGAGAGAGCGCTGTTCTGCTTGCGGCGGACGGGGCCAGGTGAGTTCATCGAGTGGATTCTTCAATGTGGTAAGGGCCTGCGACAGATGCGGCGGCGAGGGATCGATTATTAAGACCCCGTGTACAGCTTGCAGCGGCCGCGGCAGAGTGAAGGCAAAGAGAAATATAAAGGTAAAGATACCGGCCGGCGTCGATACGGGCGCGCGCCTGCGAGTTCACGGCGAAGGCGAGGCCGGAGAGAAGGGTGCCAGGCGCGGCGACCTCTATCTCGTCATACATGTCCACCCGCATGAGATATTTGAGCGCCACGGAGCCGACATATATTGTGAAGTTCCGGTAGATTTTGTGACAGCTACATTGGGCGGAGAGGTGGAAGCGCCGACCCTCGAAGGCAAGATAAAGCTGAAGATACCCGCCGGCACTCAGGGCGGTAAGTCTTTCAGATTAAGAAATAAGGGGATCGCGCATCTGCACGACTATGGCAGGGGCGACCAATTGGTGAAGGTCCAGATAGATGTGCCGTCCAATCCCACTTTAGACCAGAAGAGGATCTTGAAAGAGCTCTCCAAGGCTTCCGAGCGCAATCCCGGCCCCCTGGCGCAGACATTTATGGAAAAGATGAAGAGGCTGTTTAGATAGGAGTTATAGAGATGCCGACATACGAATACGAATGCGATAAATGTAAGAAACATTTCGATCTGTTTCACAGTATGACCGACACCAAGGTACAGAAATGCCCGAAATGCGGCGGCAAGACCCATCGTCTGATAGGCGGGGGAAGCGGAGTAATATTCAAAGGCACCGGTTTTTACGAGACAGATTATAAGAAGAAAAAAGGTTCCGACTCCAGCCCCAAACCGTCCTGTGCCGCCGATTGCAAAAACTGCCCTTCGAAGAAAAAAGGCGGTTAGACCCCTTTTTCGGAAAGATAGAATTGTTTAAAAAGATAGCCGTAATTCTATGGTTTTGGGCGCCGGTAGTCCTCTGGATGGCGCTGATCTACTATTCTTCCTCTATCCACGGGGATGACATACCGAAGATCGATATCCCGCATATAGATAAATTCTTTCATTTTGTCGAATACTTCATTCTCGGCGCTATTTTAGTCAGAGCCTTCGCGAACACATCCGATAAAGCCAATTTTAAGACGATCCTTCTATTATCTATCATAATAGCAGCCATGTATGGAGCTCTCGATGAATTCCATCAACGCTTCGTTTCGGGAAGATCTCCGGAGATTTTTGACATAGTTTCTGATATAATAGGCTCTTTATTTGGAGCCCTATTATCAATACATAAGGAGAAGAGCTTCCGTGCCATCGATAAGACCGTTTAAAGCCGTAGTCTATAATAATAAGAAGATAAAGAAGATCTCCCTGGTTGTAGCACCCCCCTACGATATAATTCCGCCCGATATGCAAGATGAGCTCTATAAGATCCATGAGAATAACGTCGTAAGGCTGATCCTGGCGAAGGTGAAAGATAGCGACACCCAGTCTGATAACCGCTATACGCGCGCCGCGTCGGACTTCAAGTCCTGGCTAAAGAACGATATTCTTATAGAAGAGAGCATCCCCGCCATATATATCTACACCCAAACTTACAAGTATGACGGCAAGGTAATAGACAGGATAGGCTTCATAAGCCTCATGGAGCTCGATCTCGAGGATAAAAAAGTATTACCTCACGAGAAGACGTTGAAAGCGCCGAAAGAGGACAGGCTCCGCCTGATGCGGGAGGTCAAAGCAAACTTAAGCCCCATATTCATGCTTTATGAAGACGCCAAGCATAAAGTAAATAACATATTGAAAAGTTATTCCAAAAAGACAAAGCCTTTTATCGACGTAACTATCGATAGCGTCAGGCACAGGGTATGGGCGCTCACGGATAAAGACGCAATAAAGAATATAGAAGGCGTAATGGGTAAAAAGGATATCTTCATAGCCGACGGCCACCACCGTTATGAAACATCAAAAAATTTCGCGCGGGAATTGATCGAACAGAGCGCGCCGCAGAGCCTGATAGATAATTCTAAGTTCTTCATGGCGTATTTTGTGGAGCTCGAAGAGAAGTCGCTCCTGATAATGCCTACGCACAGGCTTATAAAAGACGCGAGCGGACTAAGCAAAGAAGATATAATAGAAAAATTGGATAAATATTTCAAAATCGAAAAGCTGGCCTCCAATGGGAAGCTTTTAGCAAGATTGGGACAATTGAGGGCGAGCCACGCGTTCGGGATGTATCTGGGTAAAGCCGGATATTACGTGCTGGAGCTTAAAGATTTCAATAAGGCCAAGACCTTCATGGGCTCCGGCTCCGCGGACTGGAAGAGCCTCGACGTCTCCATACTGCATCTATTTGTACTTAAACATGTCTTGGGAATAAGCGATGAAGATGATAATATAGAATTTGTCAAAGACCCGGGTGACGCTTTTGAAGAGATCGACAAAGGCGGCTTTAAAATAGCCTTCTTTTTAAATCCTACAAAAGTTAAGCAGGTGAAGAAGGTCGCTCGGCACGGCGAGAAGATGCCGAGGAAGGCCACATATTTTTATCCAAAGCCGCTCTCAGGGCTCGTTATAAGAAAGATGTAGAGGTTAATTTATGGAAGATATATTAAAAAATATTCAAGAGACACTCACCAAGGGCGACAGGAACGGCGTAGCCAGGCTGACCAAAGAGGCTCTCGATAAGGGCCTGGGCGTAAAATCGATCCTCGAAGACGGGCTCATAAAGAGCATGAACGCCATCGGCGAAAAGTTCAAGGCCAATGAGATATTCATCCCGGAGGTCCTGATAGCCGCCAAAGCTATGCACGCAGGCATCGCTATCCTCGAGCCGCACTTTGCCGCATCCGGGATAAAGCCGGTGGGCAAGGTCGTCATAGGGACCGTTAAGGGCGATCTCCATGACATAGGTAAGAATATAGTTAGCATGATGCTGAAAGGCGCCTGTTTTGAAGTAGTCGACTTAGGGATCGATGTTCCGCCCGGTAAATTCCTGGAAATAGTGCAGACAAGTTCACCGGATATAATAGCGATGTCATCGCTACTTACGACTTCCATGGGCGCCATGAAGGAGACCATTAAAGTATTGAAAGAATCGGGCCTTCGTGATAAAGTTAAGATAATCGTAGGCGGGGCGCCGATCACTCAAGTCTTTGCCGATTCCATAGGCGCCGACAGTTACGCCAAAGATGCCGCCACGGCAGTCGACAAGGCTAAGGAGCTCTTGAAAAAGTAATTCACTATGCCCTTATTCCATAAAAAACCCAAATATACGATAGTTAAGATCGCCAGGAGGCGGGGAGAGATACCGAGCGATCTCTGGACGCGCTGCGAAGAGTGTAAAGAGCTCATCTATAACAAGAAGCTCGATGAGAATATGCGCGTATGCCCCAAATGCAGCTATCATTTTATCCTCAATGCCAGAGACAGGGTGAAGTTCACTATCGATGAAGGAAGTTTTAAAGAGATGGATCCCGATATGGTATCGCTCGACCCCATATCGTTTTCAGGGCCAAAGACATACAAAGAGAAGCTCCTGAAAGACCAGGAGCTTACCGGGTTAAAGGATGCCGTCATTACGGGTGAGGGCGCTATAAATGGGCGCAAGATAGTCCTCGGCGTTACCGATTCGCGTTTTATCATGGGCTCGATGGGCTCCGTCGTAGGTGAGAAGCTTACGAGGGCTATCGAGCGTTCCATAGAGACAAAGCACCCTTTAATAATAATTTCAGGTTCGGGCGGCGGCGCGCGTATGTATGAGGGGCTATATTCACTGATGCAGATGGCGAAGACCTCGGCGGCTTTGAGTAAACATAATAAAGCCGGATGCCTATTTCTATCCATATTGACGAACCCCACTATGGCGGGTATCATGGCGAGCTTCGCGTCGCTCGGGGACCTCATAATAGCCGAGCCTAAAGCGTTAATAGGATTTACCGGACCGCGCGTAATAGAGCAGACTATCCGGCAGAAGCTTCCGCCGGGATTTCAGAAGTCGGAGTTTTTGCTCGAGCACGGTCTCATAGATATGATCGTTCACAGAAAGAGCATGAAAGAGACTCTTTCGAAGACATTAACCTATTTCTAAATTATGGCACAGGTAAGCTTACAAAAAGTATCTAAAGCATTCCCGGGCAATGTCTGGGCGATCAAGGACATTAATCTCGGCATCGAGAGCAAAGAGTTCGTCGTGCTCGTCGGTCCGTCTGGATGCGGTAAGTCGACTACTCTCAGGATAATCGCGGGCCTTGAAGAGGCCACCGAAGGCAATGTCTACATCGGCGACCAGCGCGTCAATGACGTCCCCCCAAAAGACAGAAACATCGCCATGGTATTCCAGAATTACGCCCTCTATCCGCACATGACAGTATACGAAAATATGGCATTCGGGCTGAAGCTTCGAAAATATCCAAAGGCCGAGATAGAGGCGCGCGTCAAAGAGGCGGCCAATATACTGGGTATAGAGAAGCTGATGCACAGGCGTCCCAGAGAGCTCTCCGGCGGCCAGAGGCAGCGCGTTGCGGTGGGGCGCGCCATCATAAGAAAGCCGCTAGTATTCTTATTCGATGAGCCCCTATCCAATCTTGACGCCAAGATGCGCGTCCAGATGAGGATGGAGATAAAGAAGCTCCACATACGCCTGCAGACCACGATGATATATGTGACGCACGACCAGACCGAAGCTATGACGATGGGCGACAGGATCGTCGTGATGAAGGACGGCGTGATACAGCAGATAGCGGACCCCATAAATCTGTACGATAAGCCTGTTAACAGATTCGTCGCCGGATTTATCGGCAGCCCGCAGATGAACTTCATGAAGGGAACGATCACGCAGAAGGACAATAAATTATATTTTAACGAAGGTAATTTTCAGGTAAAGGTGATAGACGCCATGGCGCCGAAGCTCGCTGCTTACGTTAACAAAGAGATCGTATTCGCCATAAGGCCTGAAGATATATATGATAAATTATTCGTCTCTTACGCGTCGAGCGAGAATACTGTAAGGGCAAATTGCGAGATAATAGAGCCGATGGGCTCCGAAGTCTACCTGCATCTTAATACCGGCAGAAATCCTATTATAGCAAGGGTTGGCGGGCATGACAGGCCCACGATCAATCATGATATGGACCTGGTATTCGACATGGCTAAAGTTCACTTTTTTGATAAGGACACGGACAATACAATTGTCTAAACTCCGCGGGCATCTCGGGATCATCTCTATAGCGTTATTCCTCGCCGTATCTTACATCTTATTTACGGCTCCACAGAAGATCGACCCTCATTTAAGCCTCTCATGCTATATCTTCGCCGGCATAGTATTGAGTTATAATATAACTATATTGCTCTCATGGATAGGTTTCGGGCTTACATTCGGGATCATACTCACGACACTCTCCTTCTTCACTTGCCTGGCAGGAATATTAAGAAGCGGCTGTTATGAGGCATCTTACTACGCGTGGAGCTTCACGATCTCCGCGTTCTTGGGATACAGCCACTGGAAGGCCGTCAAGATAATGAAGGGCTCTTCCGGCCTCGCCTCGGAAAAGCTGGAAGAAGATATTAATGTGCTCTCCGATACTTATAATAAACAGAAGGCCGAGATCAAGCACCTCGACGAGAAACTTCTGCGTTATCTCGTCCTTAAAGACGTCACGGAGGTCTTCACGACCACGCTTTCGATGGAAGACGTAGCGAGGCTCATCATAGAGAGGACGGCCGACACCATCAAGAAAAAAGGCCGCGTCCTTCTCTTTCTGGCCGATGTGGATAAACAGGAGCTCATGCTCTCGGCGTCGCACGGCGCGGATAAGATAAAAGGCAAGAAGGGCGATATCTACGACCGGTGGGTAGTGAAGCATGGCATCCCGTTGATAGTAGATGATGCCGCTAATGATTTTCGGTTCGCGGTCTCAGAGACAGATCATCGTGAGGCCGATTTTAAGTCGCTCATCGAGTCTCCTCTCTTAAGCGGAGATAAGGTCATAGGCGTATTGAGGATGGACGATACCCAGGAAAAGACCTTTACCCAGGACGACCTGAGACTGCTCGACATCATCGGTAACTTAGGCGCCGTAGCTATACAGAACGCGATGCTCTATTCATGGGTCGAGGAGCTCGCTATACGCGATTCGCTCACCGGCCTATTCGTCCGGCGCCATTTTATGAAACGTTTTCAGGAAGAGGTGCGCCGCTCGGAGCGTAAGACCAGCGAGCTGTCATTATTGATGGTCGATATAGATAAATTCAAATGGTATAACGATAAATACGGCCATGCTACGGGGGATATAGTATTGAAACATATCGCCTTTACCATTAACGGCATGCTGCGCGTGGGAGATATGGCCGCCAGATACGGCGGAGAAGAGATAGCGATATTGCTTGCGGGCACCGATCGGAATAAGGCCATGCTTATAGCGGAGTCGATAAGGAAGAAGATAGGTGACGAGCCCATCATTGTGCGCAGAGAGAAGCATAATGTCACTGTCTCTATAGGTGTCTCGACCTATCCGAAGGACGGCATTCACGACGAAGAGCTTGTGAAGGCGGCGGATGAGAGGCTTTATAAGGCTAAGGCAGACGGGAGGAATAAGACGTGCGCCGAATGACGATCTGTCTATTGGTTTACGGCCTGCTGCTGGCAGCGTTATTTCATATAATACCTGTGAATAGGTTATTACCGGCCGTCTCCGTATTTCTGGCCTTAAGCGTAGTTGTGGGTTTGATCGAATATAGAGGCGGTATAGCAAGCCTGAAGGCCAGTCTCGATTCCCAGGTCGAAAATGCCGATAACGAAAAGAACAAATTGATCAATGACATAAAAAGCTCGGATGAATACATATCAGAACTAAAGAATAAAGAGGCTATGATAGTGAGCCTTTATGAGATCACAAAGAAGATGTCTAAGGAGCTCACCTTCGATGAAATATTCAAAGCTTTAAGTGATTTTCTTAAGGAGAACTTTATTTTCAAGAAGAGCTCTCTGATAATTCTGAAAGAGGACGGGGGAGGCCTAAAGGTAGACAAGCTATATAAGGTATTCAAAGAGGACTGGGCTCAAGAAGAGGACAAAGAGTATAATTACAACGATATAGTGAAGGCATTTTCAAAGGACAAGACAGAAGTCTATATGCAGAGAGACGACGGATCGACCTTTGCCGCGATACCTCTCTTGAGCGAGAACAAATTCGTCGGCATATTGACCATCGACAACCTGTCAAAGGTGGACTTCGACAGGTTCCTGATAGTGGCCATGCAGTTCGCTCTCGAGATAAAGAAGGTCCTTCTTTATGAAACCGTCGAGGAGCTGGCTATCACAGATTGGCTGACGGGCCTCTACACCCGCAGGTATTTCTTTGAAAGGTTCGGCGAGGAGCTGGAGAGATCCAGGCGCCATGGTTTCAAATTCTCATTCCTCATGATAGATATAGATGATTTTAAAAAATGCAATGACACATACGGCCATCTTGTAGGCGATGCTGTTCTTAGGGAGGTCAGCCATATCACTAAAGGAAGCACCAGAGAGATAGATCTGGTGGCCAGATATGGCGGTGAGGAGTTCTCTATCATATTGCCCGAGACGGATAGGACCGGAGCTATGCTCGTCGCGGGCAGAATACGAAAGAAGATAGAGGAGAATATCTTTAAGGCCTATGATGAGAAGCTGAATATCACTGTGAGCATAGGCTTGACCGTCTATCCGGATGATTCCGAGGAGATGGCCGATCTGGTAGAAAGGGCCGATAAGGCTCTGTATGCGGCGAAGAATTCCGGGAAAAATATTGTTTGTGAGTATAAGGGTTGGATAGTATAATATCTCCGTCATTGTGAGGAGGCCTTTAGGCCGACGAATCAATCTAATAAACTATGAAATACCTAATAGGCGTAGACATCGGCGGCACAAATATAAAATTAGCTCTTTGCGATCAAAAGGGCCGCCTGAAAGACAAGAGAACCTTTTCGACAACTAGCTTCAAGGGCAAGCGTGCCCTCATTGACGGCATAGTGAGCCAGATCGAAGAGCTCGTCCTGGGCGCCGGCCTCAAGAAGAGAGATATCATCGGCGTCGGTATCGGAGCGCCCGGAGCTGTCGATATCAGGACCGGCACGGTGCATTATCTGACCAATATACCCGACTGGCGCGAAGTCCCGTTAGGCAGTATATTAAAGAAGAGATTGGGTATCCCCGTCTTCGTCGATAATGATGTAAATGTCATGGCGCTTGGGGAAGTCTATTTTGGGGCGGGTAAGGGGGCGGTCAATATGCTCTGCATTACGCTCGGCACCGGAGTAGGTGGAGGACTGATACTGGATGGAAAGCTCTATAGAGGCTCAAGCTACGCGGCAGGCGAGTTCGGCCATGTCCCTATAAATATCGATGGCCCAAAATGTAAATGCGGCTCATGGGCGTGCGTCGAGGCCTACGCCGGGAATAGTTATATCGTAAAGGATGTTATTCGCCGGATCAGATCAGGCCAAAAGACACTCATAACGAAGCTTGTCGGCGGGGATCTCTCGAAGATCACGCCGGAAGTAATCAGTGAGGCCGAGCACAGGAGAGATAAGTTCGCTAAAAAAGTCTGGACGGATGTCGGTGAAAAGATTGGTATAGGCCTTGCCGGAGTAGTAAATTTACTGAATGTGGAAAAGATAGTCATCGGCGGCGGGGTCGCCGAGGCCGGCAAGATATTGTTTGATTCTATAAAGAGCGCCATTTATGAGAGAGCTATGAAACTGCCGGCAAAGACTGTAAGGGTCGTTAAAGCAAGACTTGGGATAGACGCCGGTCTCATCGGCGCCGCCACACTCGTATTATATGAGTTAGGAAGAGAAAATGTATAAAAATAGGGACAGCGCCCTATTTTCTAAGCTCTTACATATAAAAATAGGGCGCTGTCCCTATTTTTTAATACTCTGCATTCTAGCACTACTCTCCACGACCGCCTACGCGGCACCTGCCGAAGAGATGAAGCCGAAGGCGCCGATAGTCGTCAACGGCGACAAAGTCGAATACTTCCACGAAGAGAAGAAGGTCATCGGTACCGGCAACATCTCCATCGACTACGAAGATGTCAAGCTCACCTGTAAGCAGGTCACGGTCTATCTCGATACCCGCGAGGCTATCGCCGAGGGTGACGTCAAGATCACGCAAAAAGATATGTATCTCACCGGCGACAGAATAAATTATAATTTCGATAAGAGGACCGGCAGAGCGATCGATGCCTATGTTAATTACGTTCCTTTCTATGGCAAGTCTCAGGATGTCCAGAAGGTCAGTGATAATCAGACGAATATAGAGCGCGGGTATATCACCACCTGCGATCTCGATAAGCCGCATTACAGGATACAAGCCAGGCAGGTCAAGATATACACTGAGGATAAGGTCATCGCCAAGCATATCCTATTCTTCGTCGGAAGCGTTCCTATTTTGTACCTGCCTTATTACGTGCAGCCGCTTAAAGACTACTCGACCGGCATCACCACCATGGCCGGCCATGACTCCGACTGGGGCTATTACGCGTTGAACTCGCTTAAATTCGATTATGGCGACTTATTCAAAGGCCGCTGGAGACTTGATTACAGGACGAAGAACGGCATAGCCGCGGGCGTAGATGATAATTATAAATTGCCGGGCTTAGGCGAGGGTGCGGTGAGATTCTATTATGCTGATGAAGACAATCCGTATTTATCCTACGAACCTGAAGGCGTACACGAGGCCAAATACAGGGTCCAGGTCAGGCATAAATGGCAGATAGATGACGATACACTCTTCACTCTTGAAATGAATAAAGTTAAAGATGATAATTTCATGAAGTATTATTTCCTAAAGGAGTGGGAGGAGCAGAGGCAGCCGTCAAACTATTTTTCTATTATCACCACCAAACAAGATTACACCACTACGTTTGGAGCCAATGTCAGGCTCGATAAATATTACGATGTGGTCCAGCGCCTGCCCGAATACATCATAGATATACCCCAGTATAATATTAAATATAATGGTGAAAGCTCTCCACTCTACTACAACATGCGCACCTCCAGTGTATATCTGCAAAAGACATTCCGCGACACATCTACCATAGGCCCACAACTGAAAGATCAGGATGTTATAAGGCTCGACACCTATAATAGATTGAACTATCCTATAAAACTATTAAAGGCTCTGAGCACTACTCCGTATGCAGCTGTCCGCCAGACTTATTACTCGAGGAATGCGCTCGGACGGACAAATATAACCAGGGGCGTCTTTAGCGCCGGCGTGGATAACTCAATAAAATTCTATAAGCTATATGACGTTAATACGAACGCGCTCGATCTCAATATAAATAAATTGAGACACATCATTACCCCGATGGCGAATTACTATTATACTCATCAGCCGACCGTCAGCCCGGGTACATTGATGCAGTTCGATGAATTAGACGCGCTCAGAGGGCAGAATGGGTTCCTTTTATCGATCGAGAATAAGATCCAGACAAAGAGAGACGGCGTCTCCGTCGATATCGTAGATTTTATCTTATCTACCGATTATCAATTTAAAGTAAATCAGGACATCACCCCGGCGTTTGAGAACGCTGATTATAATAAGCAAAAATTCAAATCCGTCGATATGCAGCTGGAATTGACCCCATATCCCTGGATCTACTCGCTCGCCAAGATGAGGATCAATACTAAATATGCGCTACCGGAGTGGGGGAGCGTAGATTTCGTGGGGGGTAAGGAAGCCGATAGATCGCTCGCTTTCGGCTACAGATATGAACGCTCTTTTGACTCTGCCATAGTCGCGGATCCGGATACGAACGGCGATATCGTTAATTATCTTACCACCGATCTTATTTATAGGTTTAACGAATTCTGGAAGGCGCGCATCTATTGGCGCGCGAACCTGGATAAGGGCTATATTGATGAGCAGGAATACACTATATCCAGGGACTTGCACTGTTGGACCCTGGAATTCACATACGACATAAGGCCATATCAGAGTAATTCCACCATATCCGACCAGATATTCTGGTTTGCCCTGCGTCTAAAGGCATTTCCGGATCAGCCTCTGGGCTTACGAAGGTCATATTCCAGGACCAGAGCAGGACAGCCCGGAGACCCGAACTTCACCGAGCGCCAATCCGTCGGCTTCTCGAAATAAAAATGGGGACATGTACCTTACTTTGATTTACGTACCGCGTGGCTTGCTGACACCCATTTGACCTTACCGTCTTCCCATATTGCAAGCGGGCGTCCCGTCTTTCTGTGGTGCTCGATAACTTCCCGTACCGCCTCCTTGAGCGCGATAAATGCCTTTTTTTGAAGCGTAAGTTTTTTCTTCATATATCAGTCCTCGGGATTAGTAATTTTATTAAACAGAACTTTATCGATAACTGAGAGCTCTCCTTCTTTTTCCTCCGCAATTAAACAAGGAGTGGCATCGGAATTATCGAACAGCATAAGGGTATTTAAGAGGGGTCTATAAAATTTTAGAAGATTATATATGCCTCGATCAAATCTGCGTTTTACGTCTATAGCCGGTACATCGTGTCCGCCATCTTTTACTCTTTCTTTAATGCGCGCCAATGCTAATTCGGTATTTGGAACCCATAGAAAAAATAAGTGTATAGAATAATTTTTCTCTTTCAGGCTTTTCAAAAAAGAAAGATATGATTTTCCTGCCAATGTTGTTTCAAACGCAAAGTCAAGGCCTCTATCTGCTAATCCATGAATCTCCCCCAGAACAAGCCTGCCGGCTTTCATTGCCGCAATGCGTGGAGAGAAGGGTGAAAGGCCTTGCGCGATGAGATCGGCATTAATAAAATGCTCGCATTTAGCATAATTTGGAAGGAATTTTCTCGCAAAAGTGGTCTTGCCGGAGCCATTAGGACCGGCAATTATATAAACATTTTTAGTGCTCATGCATGGTATTATACCCTCTGAGATACAAAAAGACCAAGGAAAATTTTTCAGTAGACTATCTCCGTCCCGCAGTGATATAATACCAAGCTCAGAAGGGATCTAACCCCAAAGACTAAGGACACAATATGCGTATATGCGTCATTGGTTCAGGATATGTAGGCCTAGTTACCGGTTCCTGCTTTGCGGACCTGGGTAACGATGTCATCTGCGTTGATAACGACAAAAGCAAGGTCGCCGCGTTAAAAAAAGGCTTAATACCCATATATGAGCCCGGCCTGGAAGAGCTAGTTAAGCGCAATGTCAAAGAGGGCAGGATCTCATTTACCGGTAATTTAAAGGACGGGATAAAGAAATCCGAGATCATCTTTGTCTGCGTGCCCACGCCTCCTAAAGATAACGGCGACGCGGATATGACATATGTTGAGAATGTTGCGCGCGAGATAGCGCTTTCCATGACTTCTTATAAGCTGATCGTGGATAAATCCACGGTACCGGTAAATACCGGTGAATGGGTCGAGCACACGATAAACATATACAATAAGCGCAAGATCAAGTTCGATGTCGCGTCAAATCCGGAATTCTTAAAGGAAGGTTCCGCCATAGAAGATTTTATGAATCCGGACAGGGTCGTCGTCGGGGTAAAGAGTAAACGCGCCGCTGATATTCTTACTGAATTATATAATCCCTTAAAGGCTCCTATAGTTGTTACGGATATAAAGAGCGCGGAGCTGATAAAACATGCCTCAAATTCATTTCTTGCCACAAAGATATCTTTTATAAACTCTGTTGCGAATATATGCGATAGAGTAGGCGCGGACGTCGTGGACGTAGCCCGCGGCATGGGGCTCGATAAGAGGATATCGAAGGACTTCCTGAACGCCGGCATAGGTTCCGGAGGCTCATGCTTTCCTAAAGATCTCGACGCGTTTGTCCACATAGCCGGGAAGATAGGCTATGATTTTGGCATATTAAAAGAGGCCCAAAGAGTAAATTAGGGAACAGAAGAGGCTGGCGATCAAGAAGATAGAGTCTTTGTTATGGAATCTTCCTAAAAAGACCGTAGGTATTTTGGGCCTGTCATTTAAGCCGGGAACAGATGATTTAAGAGAAGCTCCCGCTTTAGAGATAATAGAGACGCTTCTTACGGAGGGTGTACACATTAAGGCCTATGATCCTGTTGCGATGACTAAAGCTAAAGAGCGATTGAAAAACAATGTCAAATTCTGTAAGGATCCTTACGAAACCGCTAAAAACAGCGACTGTCTTGTTGTAGCTACAGAATGGAATGAATTCAAAGAGCTCGATTTCAAAAGAATAAAGAAGCTGATGAGGCAGCCCATCATCGTCGACGGCAGGAACATCTATGATCCTAAAGAGATGAAGAAACTCGGCTTTAAATACATCGGCATCGGCAGAGGATAAATGTCATTCCCGCGAAAGCGGGAATCTATAAACTAGGAACATTATGATCAAAGGTGTAAGCGTAAAGAAGTTAAAGATCATTCCCGACGGCCGCGGCCGCCTCATGGAGATCCTGCGCTCGGACGACAAGTTCTTTAAGAAATTCGGTCAGGTCTATATGACGACCGCATTTCCCGGAGTGGTAAAAGCGTGGCATTGGCATGCGAAGCAGGAGGATAACTTTACTTGCGTCTATGGCAAGATGCGGTTAGCACTCTACGATGGCAGGAAGAACTCTCCCACGTATGGAGAGATTAACGATTTCATAATAAGCCCGGAAGATCCAATGCTCGTCACTATACCAAAGATGGTCTATCACGGCTTTAAATGCGTCAGCGACTGCGAAGCTTTAGTCATTAACACCGTAACTCTTCCATATAATTACAAAAAACCCGACGAGTACCGCATCGATGAACATGACAACGACATCAAGTATGACTGGAGGAAGTAATATATGTCACTAAAGGGCATTATACTCGCAGGCGGTTTAGGTAAAAGACTCTCCCCTTTGACTAAAATTACCAACAAGCATTTATTACCCGTCTATAACAAGCCGATGATCTACTATCCGATCCAGACGCTGGTCGACGCAGGCATAAAGGATATATTGATCGTCACAGGAGGAAATAACGCAGGTGAATTTCTACGCCTTCTTGGTAATGGTAAGGATTTCGGGCTCCAGCACATAAACTATACTTATCAGGAGGGCGAGGGCGGCATAGCCGATGCGTTAAAGCTTGCCAGGCACTTCGCCGATAATGACAAGGTCGTCGTTATTCTGGGCGATAACATAATCGAAAAAGATATCAAGAAGCCTGTCCAGGATTTTCTTAAGCAGTCAAAGGGCGCCAGGATATTGCTTAAAAAGGTTGAAGACCCTGAAAGATTCGGAGTCGCTGAGTTCGACGGCAAAAAGATAGTCTCGATAGAAGAAAAGCCCAAAAAACCAAAATCAGATTATGCCGTAACAGGTATATACATGTATGATTCCAGAGTCTTCGACATAATAAAGACGTTGAAGCCTTCCGGTAGAGGCGAGCTCGAGATCACCGATGTTAATAATGCCTATTTAAAGAAGGGCGAGCTCGAATACAGCATGCTCGACGGCTGGTGGACCGATTCCGGCACCTTCGAATCTCTCCTGAACGCCAACATTTTGGTAGCTAAGAAATGAAAAAAA
>Ga0268276_1002220_pt1 | contig 17040 bp, 15 predicted proteins | sample saktaG_4_FD_190145 | JGI IMG/M metagenome (GOLD analysis project Ga0268276, IMG submission 190145) | Saline water microbial communities from Sakinaw Lake, British Columbia, Canada - sak_2010_1_5_45m | ecosystem: Environmental > Aquatic > Non-marine Saline and Alkaline > Saline ...
AGGGTTGCTAACAGCCCAACAACAGGGAGACCATCCATGAGTAACAAACAGATGATACTGGTCGTTGACGATGACCCCGATTGCCTCGATTTTGCGCGGATGGTGTTATCCCCGCATTACGAGATTCAGACCGCTCCGACCGCCGGACACTGCCGCGCGGCGTTATTGGCCCGGAAACCGGATCTCATCCTGCTCGACGTCATGCTGAGCCATCTGAGCGATGGGCTGGACCTGACCCGGGAACTCAAGGAAAATTCGGATACGCGCGATATCCCCGTCATCATGCTGACCAACGTCAACCAGGTTTACGACTACCGCACCGAGATCGACATGTCTTTCTTTCCGCATGATCGCTGGCTCGATAAACCGGTGAAACCGGACACGCTGCTGAAAGCGGTGGCGGATGTGCTGGACAGCACCGATGAATAATGATTCTTTTTGCAACGGCCTGCTGACGCAGCCACAACCCTCCATCGGTAAGGTCTTGGTCACCGGGGGCACGGGTTACGTGGGCGGCCGACTGGTGCCGGAACTGCTGGCGCGCGGGTATCGGGTGCGGGTGCTGGTCCGCGCCGCCACCGCCGCGGAACATGAACGCTGGCCGGAGGCGGACGTCGTCGAGGGAGACGTGTCGGACGAAGCGGCTGTGACGCGCGCCCTCAGCGGCGTGCATACCGCCTACTACCTGGTCCACTCCCTGCTGCTGGGGCCCCGGCAGTTCGAACTCCAGGATCGGATCAACGCCACCGTCTTTGGAGCCGCTGCGGAACGCTGCGGGCTCAAGCGGATCATCTATCTCGGCGGGCTGGGTGATGTCCGAACGTTGCTCTCAGCGCACTTGCGGAGCCGCACGGAGGTGGCCGAGACGCTGCAACGCGGCCGCGTTCCGACGACCGTACTCCGGGCGGCCATCATCATCGGCTCCGGCAGCGCCTCCTACGAGATCCTCCACCGTCTCGTCACCCGCCTGCCGATCATCCTTCTCCCCCACTGGATGCGGACCCAATGCCAACCGATCGCCATTCGTGATGTCATCCGCTATCTGGTAGGCGTGCTGGAAACGCCGGAGACGGCGGGCGAATCATTCGACATCGGGGGTCCGGATCTGATGACCTACGGGGTCATGATGCGTACGCTGGCCAGCATCCTGGGCAAACGACGCCTGTTCGTCGACGCCGTGTTGGGCAGCGTCCGGTTCTATGCCTACTTCGCCGGTCTGCTGACGCCCGTGCCGGCGCCGATCGTGCGCAGCCTGATGGAAGGGCTTCGCAACGACGTCATCTGCCTGGACAACCGGATCCTCGCCATCCTGCCCTTTTCGCCCCTATCCTACCGCGAAGCGATCCTGGAAGCCATGTCGCGCGAGGAGCATGATGCCGTGCATACGCGCTGGTCCGACGCCTACCCTCTGGCACATGAACTGGCCATCAAGCTGCACGAACTCCGGAAGCCGCCACGCTATGTGAGGACGTACACGATTCTGACCGAAAAACCGGCTGCAGCGCTTTTCCGGTCCATCAGCCGCGTCGGCGGCCGGGAGGGTTGGTTTCACGGCAACTGGATGTGGCGGATGCGGGGCATGCTCGACAGCCTGCTGATGGGCGTGGGGTCGGGGCGGGGTCGGCGCAGCGCCTCGTCGCTGCGCGTCAACGACGTCATCGACTTCTGGCGCGTGGAAACGCTGATTCCGAACCGCAGGCTGTTGCTGCGTGCCGAGATGAAGCTGCCCGGCCGCGCCTGGCTCGAATTCACCATCGACCCGTCCGAACGCGGGCATCGCCTCGGCGTCACAGCCTATTTCGATACCCAGTCCCTGTGGGGCCGCCTGTATTGGCACTTCTTTTTTCCCTTCCATGGCCATCTCTTCGGCAATCTGATCCGCCTGATCGCATCGCGGAGCTGATCTCCCGCAACCGACCCGACCAGAAGCCATTGACGGCACGTACAGTTTCAAGACCGGAGGTTCCCAATGTGTCAAATGCGCATTATCCTGAAATGTGAAGATCTCGAGGAGGAGGTGTTGCATGACGCCGCCTTTCTCACCGTCACCGGCGATGGTATCCTGGTCAACGCCCTGCTTGATGCGCCGGTGCGCATTCAGAATGCGGTGATCGACAGCATCGATTTCCTCGAAAGCAAGCTGATCCTGAAACACGTTTCACCGAAAGGAACCACCCCATGCCGACCCCCTCCCTGATCGACAAACTCCGGATTCTGCTGCCGCACTGGCAGACGCACAACCGGGGCCACGCCGCTGAATTCGCCACATGGGCCGCCACGGCACGAACGGAGGGCGCGGAGCCTCTGGCGGTGCTTCTGGAGCGGGCGGCGGCGCATCTGACGGAAACCGATGCCGTCCTGCGGCAAGCCGCGATCGAGATCGGCGCACCCGCCGATGCCCACGCGCATCCGCACGACCACCCGCATCCGCACCATGCCGCGCACGAAGGCGGATTACCCTAAAAACGCCTATACTGTCCCCTACGCTCCTTCTACAGCAGGCTCCACAACAGGTCGAGATCCACGTGTTCATGGATGAGTGAGGTAGCCAACCGGATCTTGTGCTGGTCGTTTTCCGTGATCTTGACGGTGATGTCGTGGAGCACGGACGTGGTTTCATAGGTGGGCATGTCCACGACCAGCAGCGGGATGTGCGTGCGCATGATCAACTCGCGGGTCTGCACGGCCAGTTGCATGCCACCCGTCAGGACGATGCCGGAAAGGTCAATGTCTTTCCGGAGCAGATCGGTGGTTGCCGCCGCGAGCACGACGTCATCCCGGTCCCCCGGCACAACCAGCAGGGCCTTGTCCTTGATGAATTTGATGACATTGTGGGCCGTCATGGCGCCGACGACGATCTCCGCGACTTTATTCGTCAGGCACTGATGACCGGTCAGCACCGTGGCATGGATCGCGCTGGCGACCTGTCCGACGGTCGGCCAGGTCAACTCCTCGCTGTACGGGAGGGCCCCCAGCAGCTTCAATCCGCGGCGCGCGAGGGCCCGGGTCAGATAATCGCGTGTCTGCTCCAACTTCTCGGGCCTGACCTTGTTGGCGACCACGCCGATGACCTCCACATTCTCCCGTTCAAAGAGATTGTGGTTGAGCGCAATCTCGTCCACGGTCCGGCCAATGCCGCCGCGCGACACGATCACGACCTTTGCCTTCAGCATGCTGGCTACGCGGGCATTGCTCAAGTCGAAAACGGAGCCCACGCCGGCGTGCCCGGTGCCTTCGATAACGACCAGGTCATTGTTCCGGGCGGCCATGGCAAACGACGTCTCGATGGAGCGGATCAGGCCCGGCGTAATCCCCGCGGGGTCGTCCAGAAAACGACGCGTGAAATCCCGCTCGATGGCCACGGGGCTCATGTCCTTCAACGGGCAACTCAAGCCGCAGACCTGCTGCACCAGGACGGTGTCTTCGTCGATCGTCTGGCCGTCAACCATGACGTAGCGCTGGCCCACGGGCTTGATGAAGCCGACGGACTTCGCCCGTTTGCGATAGGCGTCCAGAAAGCCCAGGGTCGAGGTGGTTTTACCGTCGTTCTGACGGGTTGCCGCGACATACAAACGTCGTTCTTCTCCATTCAGCATGGGGGGCCTCCAATCTCGCTCATGGGCTTGCCGGAGAGATGATCCAGCAACAGCTCAACGGCGACCACGCGGTCCTCGGCGGGCAACAGGCGCTCCACGTCGGCGCGGTAGATCACACTCGCACCGGGAGAGACTTCATCGTCGCCTTCATATCGGACAAGGGTGATCGGGACGCGCGGAAAGAGATCGAAACGGTAGCCGATCCCGGATCCGGCCACGCGCGTCCCGCCGCACTGTTCGCCTCGCTGCGCGAACTGCTGCGCAGACCTGCCGGACGTGGCCAGAAACCGTTCGATGATCCGCTTGCCAAAGACGCTGAGGTAGCTCCGGCAGTCCTGGAAGCAACTGAAGGAGACCGGGCGGGGGTCGGGCGTGAGATGGGCGGCGCACAGGTAATGCACCGCCAGCACGGCCCAGGCGGAGCGGGCCAGGCGGGTCTCGTCGACCCGGACGCCGCGTTGATCCAGATCGATGTGCAGTTCCCGGTTCATCACAGGCAGACGGATCGTGTGCGCCGTCAGCGTCACCCCGAGCGACGCAAGCCGGTCGGAGGTCGGCGGCGCGGCGCACAACACATCGAACCCCCGGCGCAGCGCCTGGTCATAGGGTCGTTGTCGCGGAGGCGCGGGCGCCGCGCCGGCGGAAGCAGGCTTCCGCCGTGCTGCCCGCCGATCCGGACCCGCGCCGGGACCGGCACGGCCGCCGTTCCGCGCCTGCGTGGATATCCCGGCCATGATGTTTCCTCCCGCCTCCCGCCGCACGGCCCGCGCCGGCGGCGCCAACGGCCTACTTCTGGCGGTAGGCCTTCAAATACGAATCACTGAAGATCATCCGGTTGAGCACGACCTCGGCCGTGATCATCGCGTTCATGAGATCCTCGTCGAGCGGGTCATGGATGCTGGCATCCAAACCGGCTTGAATGGCCATGACGAGAAATGTCCGATTGATCAGCCCGCGTTCCGTGGCGCCCTGGCTGAGGTTGCTCAGCCCGATCACCACGTGCGGCGCGGGGTCTGACAGCAGCTTGAACTGGCGGATGGTTTCGAGCATGATGCCGGGCGCATCCTGGGCGCAATTCAGAGGCAGGGTGATGGGATCCAGATAGACCTCATCGGTGGCAATGCCGACCTCCATGGCCGCCGCCAGGACACGCATGCCGATTTCCACTTTCGCGTCCGCCGTGGAGGCGACCCCGTTCTCGTCGATCGCCAAGCCGATGATGCGCGCACTGAATTCCTTAGCGAGGCCCATGAACGCGCCGAGTTTATCGGCCTGACCTGTCGTGGAGTTGATCATTCCCGGTCCCTTGCGGCAGGCGGCTTCCAGGCCGACGCGCATGACTTCCAGACTGGGGGTGTCGATCGCCAGACAGATGTCCGTGACCTCGCGCGTGGTGTCGACCAGCCACTTCATGACGGCGGGGCGCTCCGCCTTCGGCACACGGGTGCCCACGTTGATGTCCAACGCGTTTGCCCCGGCGGCAATCTGCTGCTCGGCAATCGCGTGAATGGGTTTGGGATCCTTCGCCAGAATGGCGTCCCCGATGGCCGTAAACATACCGTTCGTCCGTTCTCCGATCACAAACATGCGTCGCCTCCCTTTCTTATTGTAGCATTACATTGTTGATGGTTTTCTTCAGCGCCGTCACGGCGGCCGGATGGCGCATCACGATGATGTCGCTTCCGGCTTGCAGCAGCGTCGAGGCCGTACCCACTTCCCAGAGGATTCCGCGGGTGGCCTCGTCGCCCCAGGCGGGGTTGTCCTGCGCGCTCGCCTTGGCTTCCTTGGTGCGCCACGCCTCTGCGCCGACCATGCAGATGACCGGCAGCGACATCATCTTGTCGCCGGCCAGCGCGGCCAGCCGCCCGCGCTCCTGGATGGAATACGCGTATTCAAGGCCGTAGCCCAGCGCGCCGGTGGTCGGGTACATGACGACGCGGTTCAGGGGAAATCCCATTTCGGATACCAGGATGTTGACCTGCTTGGCGATGTTGATGTCAATGGGGCTCAACGCGATGAGGTTATGGCCGTCGGCCAGACACGACGCCACCAGCGTTTTGTAGTTGTCTTCCTTCACCGTGCCGATCAGGCAACGTTCGCCGGCCGCCGCAAAACTGCACCGCGGCAGCACCTCGTTGTCTTTCTCGTCGTGTTCGCTGCCCCAGATGATCAGGGGCACGCCCGTCGCCTTCAGCACGGACTTGACCACGGCGGCGGCAGCTTCCGGCGAGGCGTCTCCAAAATCCGGATGGGTGCCGGCCAGGCGGAGACAGATCATCTCGGCGCCGTACTCCTCGACGCACTTGCGCGCCCAGTCCGCAGGCGATTTGAGCACAGGGCCCAGGGCGTCCACCAGGGGTTGCGCCCAGTCGTCCGGCTCGCGGTCCCACACCTCCATGGCGAGCACGGGCGCGCGCGGGGTGGGCCCCTCAAACGCCATGAACGGCAATGCGCCGGAACCGCCGACCGTGACAACCGCCGTACGGCTGCCGCCTTCCGCCCGGGTCGCCCCGAGCGTGACTTCATTGATCGTTCCCGACCATTTCTCCCTGGCATCTTCCAAGATACTCATCGCTTGCTCCTTTCCAACAACGCCGAAACGAGGCCGTCGGCGGCAACCGCGGCCGGTGAATGTGACGGCAGATCGTGAACGGTCTGCCCCAGCATGTCGGCCCGGGTAATGGCCGGGTCGACGGGAATCATCGCCAGGTGCTCCAGCCCCGTCTGCGCGAATTGCGCCATCACGTCGGGGGGGGCCTGCTCGGTGCACTGATTCAAAACCAGATAGCAAGTTCCGATGTCGAGGTGCAGCGTCCGCACGAGATCCATGATGCGGCACGCCGTCCGGGCCCCGATGACCGTTGGCTGGCAGACCACGAGCATGACATCCACCCGGCCATCGGTGCGCCGACTCAGATGCTCCAGCCCCGCCTCATTGTCAATGACCACGGCGGCATACTGTTTGCCGAGCCGGCCCAGGTACTCGCGCAGCAGATTGTTGATGAAACAATAGCAGTCGGGCCCTTCCTGCCGTCCCATCGCGAGCAGATCGAGACCGGCGGACTCCACCAGCGACTCGTTGATCTGACGTTCGATCCACTCGTTCTTCGAAATACCGGCGGGTTTCGCCGTCGGGTTGGCGCGCAACTCCTCACGGAGCGCGCCGATGGTCCGCTCGACATTCAAGCCGAGCTTGTCCGCGAGGCAACTGTTGGGATCCGCATCGACGGCCAGAATGGGCTTGATGTTCCGGGCCAGCAGACTGCGGCACAGCAGACCGGCCAGGGTCGTCTTGCCCGTGCCCCCTTTGCCCGCAAATGCGATGCGCAAGCTCATGGCACCGCCTTCGGGAAAGATGCGGTGTGGGCCTCGCCCGCGAGTGAGGGAAACTTCTCAATATCGGTGTGGGGGAGAAACAGACAAGAACTGTACTCGTTCATGTATTTGTGGCTGGTGCTGAGTTCCAGGTAGGTCATCGCCCCGGCGATCTCGTGAATCGCCCGCATGGCCTCCTGCGAGAGCAGCGCCATCTTGGCCCCCTGGACCGATCCATTGCCGATATACTTGAATTTCGCGGGGGGTAGATCGGGGAGCAGGCCGATGCGGATCGCCTGTTCGACCTTCAGGTAGTTCCCGAATCCGCCCGCGATGTAGACATGCTGAAGATCGTTAAACGTCATACCCACATGATCCAGCAAACATTCCGTGGCCATGTAGATCGAGCCCTTGCTGTGGATCAGGTTGGCGATGTCCGCCTCGGTCAAGGCCACGTCACGCCCCAACTCGGTGTCGTTGCCGGGAAACAGGATAAACTCCTTGTCGCCCGTTTCGCCCTCCTGGAGGCGGTTGCCGCAAACCTGCGTATCGAAGCGGCCGCGTCGATCAATGCAGCCGGTCTTGAGCAATTCACCGATCACGTCGATCAGGCCGGACCCGCACAGCCCCAGCGGTTTGCCGCCGCCGACCACGCTGCACTGAACGACGTCACCCCGCGGGCCCAATTGGATGTGCTCAATCGCGCCGTTGGTCGCCCGCATGCCGCAGGTGATCCCCCCGCCTTCGAAGGACGGTCCGGCCGACGCCGAGCAGCAGACCAGCCAGTCTGCGTTCCCCAGCACCAACTCCCCGTTGGTGCCGAGATCAATCAGAAGCGACAGGTCCTCCGACTGCCGGAGGCCGCTCACCAGAATATCGGACACGACATCCCCGCCCACGTAGCTGGCCACCCCCGGCAGGAGGGCCAGCAGGCCGCGGCCGTTGATCTTGATCCCCACCTCGGCGGCGCGAATGGTCGGCGGACAGCACGCGGCGGGGATGTAGGGTTCTTTGCGAATGTACGACGGATTCAGGGCGCACAGGAGATGAATCATCGTGGTGTTCCCGGAACAGACCACCATGGAGACGTCGTTCAGCTTCACCTTTGCGTCGACCACCAGGGCGGTGATGAGGTCATTGATATCGTTGACGATCATCTCGCGCAACTGCGCGCGGCGCGCGACGGTGGCGCCGAACATGATGCGCGAGATGACGTCATCGCCCAAGGCGATCTGCGAGTTGTACTTGGCTTTGGTCGCCAGCGTCTTGGACGTGTTCAGGTCCACCAGATGGGCGACCACCGTGGTGGTGCCGAGGTCCAGTGCCACCCCGAGATTGGCGGCCGACGTATCGCCGGGCTCCACGTCGACCACTTCCACGGTCCCCCCGCGGCAGCCGAGCAACGCGGTGACCTTCCACTCGCTCTGCCGCAGGATATCCGGCAAATGCTGGAGGACGGTCAAACCGGTCTGCATGATCGGAATATCGCGGGACCGGCGGATCTCGCGGAAGAGCCGCTCCTGATCACAGATGCAGTCGGAGATCGTGGGCGGGGGGAGTTCGAGATAGACCCTTTGAAACAGGGGATTGCGCGGGAAGAGGGCGCCTTCCCCGACCCAGTCGGAGATCGACCCGTAGCGGATCGCATCCTCCGTGGCCAACTGGGGCACCCCGCCGATGCGGGATTCCAGCGGCACCTCGACGACCACGTCCCCGTCGATGAAGGTCTGGCAGGCCAGCGCCATCCCGCGCTGGATCTCGCGCCGGTCGAGGAACATGTTGGGCTTGGCGGTAACTTTTCCGGATTTGACGATCACGCGACACTTGCCGCACACCCCATCGCTGCCACAGACGCTGTTAATCGCGATTCCGGCGGCCGCCGCCGCGTCCAGAACGCTCTTGCCTGCCGCCGCCTTGATGGTGATGTTATCCGGCAGAAACGTTATCGCATAACTCTTCATGCATTCGCCCACGTCGTCTTCAGGAACTTCGAGATGCCGCTGGCTTCCCGGGGACCGACCAGAACGGTCCAGCCCGAGTCCTCTTTGAGACTGCCGCTCATGACCGCGATGTACCCCGGAATGATGACCTTGCGGTGCGCGACGTTGCTCGTGACCGCCTCTGAATTGAGGAACGCCGCGATTTTTTCCGATGTGAGCTTATCGGAGGCGAACGCGGTCAGCACCGATGTGCCTTCGGTATCGAGCACCGCGATGTAGGCCGGCACACGGCTGGCCTCCACCTCGCCCGCCACGGTGTAATACGTCAGGGAGAAGTTGGTCGTGATCAGGAACGGTGACTCCGGTGTGACCGCGCCGATCGCATTGAGCTTCGCTTCCACCTGGATTGGCTTGCGCGGATCGGTATAGAGGTTCTGACTGACGGTCAGAATGGGCATGATCTGCTCGGGACGGTCGAGCGCCGTGAGCACGATGCCGGCGTACTTGGCCACAACCATGCAGCACTCGGCCACGGCGGCAAGCGGCTCCTCCTGGCGAACTGTCACCAGGCAGGGATAGCCCAGCACACGCAGATTTTTCTTGAGCGCCAGACGGCGCACCGCGGTCAACGCCTGGAGGGTGTCCGACACCCGCGCGGTCGTGACATCCAGCACGATCTCCTCGATTCCGGCCGCGCGCGCCTTTTCAACCCGCGGCACGAGCGTGTCCAGATCCGGCGCGGCGATGGCCAGGGGACAATGGTGCGCTTTGGCCAGGGCGATGAACGCATCGAGGGTCGCCTCGGTGGCGGCGTGGATGAGGGGTCTCTTGTCGGCGCACGTGGCCAGGACGGCGTCCAGATGCGCGGCTTCTGACGCCATGAGGACCATCGGCAGCTCGAGCGTGCCCGCGGCTTTCACGGCCTTGGCGAAAGGCCCGGCCTGGCCGCTGGTATTGACGACGGCCACCACCGTGGCGCGCAGTTCCATCCCCACGCGGACGAATCGCAGGTTACGGATTCGCTCGATCTGAGCCTGCAGCGCGGCCTCATCCAGGGCATCCGACACCAGCACCCCCACGCCCGGCTCATGATGGAACGACTCCTCGTGACGAAACATCACGGTCTCGTTGCCGATCTCGAGCTTGCCCGGCCCCGTGCCGATGGTGACCAGCCGGATGGGCGGCGCGGCGGCCCCGGCGAGCGCCGCCTTGGAGGCGTCGCTGACGTCCGGACACTGGTCGAGGCTCGCCTGCTTCTGCGCGAGCTTCATGGCGAATGCCAGACACGTCGGGCAGCCGCACTTCTTACAATTCGTCTTCGGCAACAACTTGAAGATATCCAATGCTTTCAGAGCCATGGTCCGCCTCCCCTTCTTCGTTTCACACAGGTTTGATTTACAGCAACGCGTCCATTTCCAGCGCGGGGTGCCCCACCTTCTGCAGGTACTCCACCAGTTCCTCGCCCGTGGTCGCCACGGTCTCATCCGCGATTTTGTCAAGCAGGTCCGGCACCCCGACCTCCCGGGCGCGCCCGGCGAACCGGTCGCGATAGAACTCCTTGAGTTCCTTGGGCATCCACAGCAGGCGCTTCAGACCCCCATCGGCCGCGATGAATTTCTTGCTCAGCACATAGAGGCGGCCCACACCCAGGAACCCGGGTGTCTGGTTGCCGCCGCCCACCGAACCCGCGAGCGTGGAAAACTTCATGCCGCAGGGCGTCATGCCGCTGAACTCGCGATTGACGATCATGAATCCATTGGCCTCGGGAATCAACGCCAGGATGCACTCGAAACAGCCGCAGGACGTCATGGGATCTTCCATGAGCGAATAGAGGCTGACTTGCGAGATGGTGCGGTTGGAACTCTGGTACACAAAGTCATTCACCTCCTGCCACTGCCCCTTGTTCACATCGATCACGTGGCTCTTCTTGATCGGCTGGTTGCCGCCGGTGGGATCAATCTCGTGCCCCACCTTGCCGTCCAGCCAACTGACGGCCCCGCAGAGCCCCAGTCGCTCCGGGCTGATGACGCAGATGTGGTTCGGCGCGAACGACTGGCACAGCGAGCAGGAGTAGAACACATCGACGCTTTCATCCGTCATGCCGAGAATGCGTTCATCGCGCTGCGCATAGGCCTTGCGGGCTTCCTTCAGCGCGGCATTGAGCGGCGCCTGATCGGTGATGATTTTCACCTGGACCTTGTCGACGATCTTGCTGTAGAGGTTGTGAATCTGGGCATGGATGATCGTGCCGAAATCCTTCAGCCTGAACCCGCTGGCATAGGCATCCTTGCTGACGCGCACCCAGATGATGTCGCGCTGGCTCATGTGGAAGATGCCCATCGCATAGTTGAGGAAGTCGTGAATCTTGCGCTCGATGAGCGGTTCGAAATCGCTGTGCATGGCACGCCCGGCAATCTCCACCACGATGCCCAGCGGCATGGCGGACCCCTGCTGGGCCGTGTCGATATCGGGGCCGATGATCTCGATTTTGCCGTCTTCCAACGCGTCCATGTCACGCATCCGCACGAACTCGAACGCCGCGGAATATTTCCCGCCGAATTCCACCTGCGTATCCTCGCGCCGCACCCGCTCGCCCTCGAAGGCGGCGGAGTAGGAGACCGGGATGTCGAGCTCTGAGACGGAGACCTTGACCCCGCGCACTTCAATACACCGGGGGACGAGGGCGTCGTGATTCAGTTCGTGGACCACATGCTCGTACGTGCAGATTCCGGTGGGCTTGATCTCCGGGATGTCCGTGTCGGCAATGATCGGGAAGCCCATGTTGATGGCGCCGGCGCCGGTGGCGTACTTGTGGTCATCGACCTCGCCCAAGGTGACGCCGAAGGCGAACACGCGGTTCTTGCAATACTCCAGGCACTTGCGGGACTGCCCGGCCTTCAGGCCGCCGAAGGTCAGCGCGCCGCGGATGGCCCAGCTCAGGGGATAGATGGCGCTCAGGGTGTCGCGCCCGTACGGCACGATGTAAGAGTCCCACCCCATCTGCACCTTTTCCTCATTCAACTGGTCGATGATGCTGACCCCGTTGGAGGAGGATCCGACAAACACCATGATGCTGCGCTTCTGGAATTCGCGGACGATCTTGACGGCGGTCTTGCTGTCCGGCGCCGCACCGAGGATGGCGGCAAACCCGGGCATGCGGCCATCGACCAGTTGAATCCCCAGCGTCCGCAGGATGGTATCCGAAAAGAAGCCGTTGCAGTCCGCCTGCGGTTCCTGCGCATACAAGTAGCGCAGGACCATGATGATCTCTTCGCAGAGGAGCGTCGCGATGCCCGCGTCCAAAGCCGTACCCAGGTAGGGGAACCAGAGGTGGTCGGCGGGAGGCGGGCCCAGCAGCTCGCGCGCATGCTCCAGGATCGGTTTCAGTTCACCGACGGTTTTTGCCTCGACCCCCATCAGGGCGTTGGACATCGGCAGAAAATACGCCGTGTCGGGGAATCCGATGGCCGTAGCTTCGCCTTTCTCCTCCCGGGCTTTCTGGAAGAATTCCTCGGCTTGGCGCACGATATCATGCGCACCGCGGATCGCTGCACTGGCTATAATCTTAGACATGGATGCTTCCTTTCCTCTCCGAGGCGATTTTCTGACTTCCCACAATCACGTTTGTCTCCACGTTCAGGCACAACGCGTCACGCTTGCACGCGGTGCACAGGTCGGCGGCGTCTCCGTTGGCAGGCATCCGCCGCCGCACCTCCGCCACTTGCCGCGCGGCGGCAAACGGACGCCCGCACCCTTGGCAGGGGGCCAGCGGAAGCCGCGTGTTGAGCTCGCGAATTCCCCATTCGCCGTTGCCCTCATCCAAATGCAGGGCGCCCGTCGGACATACGGCCACGCAGGCACCGCAGCCGATGCAGGCCTCCGAAGGATCGGTGAACGGCGTCGTGACGGCCCGCTCCACACCGCGGTTGGCATACCCAATGGCGTGCCGGCCGATCACCTCCGCGCAAACCCGGACGCACAATCCGCACAAGATGCACTTTTCGTCGAGCGCCTTCGATGTCGTGCTCTCGAATCGGGGCTTCTCCACCCCGTATTCGCGGGCCAGGTCGCGGATGACGTCCACCCCGGGACAGCGTGCCCACAGCATTTCCAGCAGCACGCGGCGCGTGGCGCGGACTGTCCGTCTCAATCACATCATTCTCGTACGGGGCGTAGAGGCAGGACGTCACCAGCTTGGACCGTTTGTTCCAGTGCACCTCGACCACGCAGAGCCGGCAGGCGCCATAGTCGCCCACCGCCGCATGATGACACAGGGCCGGAATGTCGGTCCCCTGGCGCCGGGCGACGCTCAACACGGTCTCTCCCGGGCCGGCTTTCACCGGCTGTCCATTCAACACAAACGCTGTTTCCTGTTCAGTTCTCATCGCGCGCCTTCGCTGTGTCAGCCATCACGTCACCTCGACCGCGCCAAACCGGCATACTTCCAGACAAGCCCCGCATTTGACGCACCCCGCCGGGTCGATCCGATGCGGCTCTTTTCGCTTGCCGGATATCACCCGCGGGGGACATTTCCTGGCACAGGCGGTACAGCCCGTGCATTGATCCGGCAGGATGCGATACGTGATAAGCGCCTTGCACGATTTGGCCGGACACCGCCGATCCACGATGTGGGCCCGATACTCATCTTCAAAATAGCGCAAGGTGCTCAACACCGGGTTTGGCGCCGACCCGCCGAGGGCGCAGAGGGAGCCGTCCGAGATCGCCGCCGCCAGTTCCTGCAGCAGCGCGATGTCACTTTCGCATCCCTGCCCGTTGCACAGGCGCGTCAGCACGTCGTCCATGCGGGCAAGACCTTCCCGGCAGGGAAGACATTTGCCGCAGGATTCTTCGCGCAGAAAGTGCACGAAGAAGCGCGCCACATCCACCATGCACGAGGACTCGTCCATCACGACCATGCCGCCCGACCCCATCATGGAACCGGCCTTGGCCAACGCGTCAAAATCGATCTTGATGTCGAGCAACGATTCGGGGAGACACCCGCCTGAAGGTCCGCCCGTCTGCACGGCCTTGAAGCGTTTGCCCCCGGGAATGCCGCCGCCAATCCCGAAGACCAGCTCGCGCAACGTAATTCCCATGGGCACTTCCACCAAGCCGGTGTTCACCACTTTCCCGACCAGGGAGAAGATCTTGGTGCCCGTGGAACCCGCCGTCCCGATCGCGGCGAACCACGCGGCGCCGCGCGCCACGATGATCGGCACATTGGCCCACGTCTCGACGTTGTTGAGATTGGAGGGGCAGCCCCAGACGCCGCTTTCCACGGTGTGCACATACTTCGCGCGCGGCTCACCGGCCTTGCCCTCCAGCGAGGCCATCAGGGCTGTCGATTCTCCGCAGACAAAGGCGCCACCGCCGCGCACCACCCGGATGTCAAAGTCGAACCCGCTGGCGAGGATGTTCCGCCCGAGGAAGCCCCGGTCCCGCGCCTGCGCAATGGCGATGCCGACATTGCGCACGGCCATCGGATACTCATCGCGCACATACACATACCCCTGGCTGGCGCCGATGGCATACGCGCCGATGATCATCCCCTCGATCACACGATGCGGGTTGCCCTCCAGAAGGCTCCGATCCATGTACGCGCCCGGATCCCCTTCATCCGCGTTGCAGATCACGTATTTCGGCGTCCCGTGGGCGTTGCGGCACGACTCCCACTTGCGCCCCGTTAAGAATCCCCCGCCCCCGCGTCCCCGCAGCCCCGACCGTTTGATCTCGTCGATGATGGTTGCGGACGGCATCGCGAGGGCTTTGCGCAACGCCTCATACCCGTTACAGCGCTGCAAATAATCGTCGATGCTCTCCGGCGAAATGCGTTCGTTATCGCCGAAAATCACACGTTGCTGTTTGGCGTAGAACGGGATCTGATCCTCGATCGCGATCGGCGCCGCACGCGGCGTCTCCCGGTAGAGGAGGGACTTCACCACCGCCCCGGTCAGCACGGACTTTTGGATGATCTCCGGCACCGCTTCGACCGTGACCTTCTGATAGAAGTAATTCTCCGGCCGGACGATTACGATCGGCCCCCGTTCGCAGAAGCCGTGGCACCCGCTCTGAATGAACGTGACGTGCTGGCGAATGTTGAGGCGTTGCAATTCGCGCTCCAGCGCCGTTGCAACCGCCTGGCAGCCGTAGGCCTGGCATCCCGTGCCGCCGCACACCGCCAGTTCCACGCGCGTGTTCATGAGACGCGTTCGATCAACCGGTGTCTCCACGACCTCGACCGGAAGCGGATCCACCGAGGTGATGCCCCCCGTCTCGCTGACTTCCTTCAGCATCTTGTCGATGGTGTCGGGAGCCGCCCGGTAGTACCGATTGTCCACGACCACCACCGGCCCCAGCGCGCAGGCGCCCAGGCAGTTGACCGTCTCCAGCGTGAATGCGCCATCGGCCGTGGTTTCACCCGCCGCGATCTGCAGTTTGCGGGCAATCTCGTCCAGCACGCGCGGGGCGCCCCGGACATGACAGGCCGTACCCATGCAAACCTTGATGATATGGCGTCCCTTGGGTTTCAGACTGAACGCATGGTAAAAGGTGGCCACGTGAAACACGTCCGCCAGCGGCACCCCCAGCCGCTCGGCCACAAGCCGCAGTCCCGCTTCCGGCAGATAGCCGATCGCGTGGCTCAGGGTCTGCATGACGGCAATGAGGGACGCCGGCTCACAGGCGTGTTGCGCCAGCGCCTGCTCCACCGCGTCCAGGTGTGTATCCGGTACCGCACTCACGTTTTCAACGTCCCCGTCGCGTGCTCAATCTGCACGAGATACGCATCGCGCTTGTCCGCGACCACCGCGTCGAGGCTTTGGAAGGTCAGGGCGTCGGTCGGACAGGCCTCGACGCATGCCGGCAATTCTCCGCGCTCCACGCGCTCGAAACACTGGTCGCACTTGATGATCGCATGCGACGCGTCATCCATCCGGATCACGCCAAACGGACAGGCCAGAACACACCACTTGCAGCCGATACACCGCGCCTGGTCGATCAGCACCGGACTGTCGTCGTCCTTCCGGTGCAGGGCCTGCGTCGGACAGATCGCGACACACGGCGCGTTCTCGCACTGCCGGCACTGCAGGGGAACCGCAAAACCGCAACCCCGTTCCACGTTGACCCGCGAACGCGGGGGATGCGCTTCGCGAATAGCCGTGACCAGCGACTGGGTCTGGGAGTGCTCGACTCCGCACGCCAGTTCGCAGGTCTTGCAGCCCATGCATCGGTCCGCCTTGACGACGATCATTCCCTTCATGGCTATTCAACTCCGTTGGGTTCCATCCCTTACTCGTTCACCGAAATCGAACTCGCGGGTCTTTTTCCCGCACAGCCCTGGTGCGGACTCGCGGGGACCCCCCCGGAGGGCGCCTCGCTTGCCGCCGCCGCATCCGACGACTCCGCCGAGACGGCATCGCCGGGCTCAAGAAACGACCGGCCGTACATCAGCGGGCGCAGTTTCAGCGCGGCCCGCTTCTTGTCCATGTGCGCCATCATCAAGTGCGCGGCCTTGACCGGATTGCCCTCGAAACTGAACTTCCCGCCCAGCACCTGTTCCACCTCGTCGGTCAGGAAGTGCGTGACTTCCGGGCTGCCATAAACACGCATGGCCGGGCTGTAGTTCACGTAGGCGCCCGACGCGACGCAGTAAAAGCCGATGGCGATGGCCTTTTCGCACATGGCCTCGGGCGCGGCACCGGCGATCGGCAGATCGGACAACTTGTCGCCCAAACCGCCCTCGTTGATCATCTCGCACAGCGCGACCAGGATGCGGCTGTTGTCGACACAGGACCCGAAATGCAGCACGGGCGGAATGCCGACGACCTCGCAGATTTCCTGCAGCCCCTTGCCAGCCCACGTGGCCGCGGCTTCCGGCTGGAGCAGTCCGACTTTGGAACAGGCGGTGGCCGCACAGCCGGTCATCACCACCAACACGTCGTTGGCGATCAGCTCACGCACCATCCGGACGTGGCTGTCGTCCTGGGTCTTCTTGACCGTGTTGCAGCCGATCACCGCGGCGACGCCCCGCAGTCGCCCCGAAATGATGGCGTCGTTCAGCGGCCGGAACGTGGAGCGGTAGCGGCCTCCCAGGTGGGTGAAGGTGTTCGCTACGGTGAACCCCGCCACGAGATCGTTCTTGTGCTCGGGAATGTCGACATGCCCCCGTTTGGGATAGTTCTCGATGGCCG
>Ga0268276_1002223_pt1 | contig 17012 bp, 15 predicted proteins | sample saktaG_4_FD_190145 | JGI IMG/M metagenome (GOLD analysis project Ga0268276, IMG submission 190145) | Saline water microbial communities from Sakinaw Lake, British Columbia, Canada - sak_2010_1_5_45m | ecosystem: Environmental > Aquatic > Non-marine Saline and Alkaline > Saline ...
ACTGCACGCCGCGCTGTTCCGATTGTTCTTCCACCAGTTCTTTATACCCGTAAACCGGCCGCTGGAATCGGGTGTCGTATTCTGAACGAGAAGCTCGTCATCGGCAAGGGCAAACGGCGCAGCCTGAAACAACAACGCGGCGCAGAATAAAACGACCAATATGTTTCTCATGGAAACGCTCCCCTATATTATTTTTTGCCGCTCTTCTGTTTTATCTCTACAACGAGAGTTTCTATCGAGGCCCTCATATTTCGACATACATCTCCCATATCCGAGGCGTCGCTGTAGTCAAACATCTTGGCAGCCTTATCGAAATAATCCATGGTCTCAAGCGAAAGACTCATCAGCTTAGGCCAATCCTGATCTTTGGTCGTAGGGTTTTTGTTTATAGCGAGTATTTCATTGGTATTTGCATAGGCAATAGTCATAGTCTCGATCGCGTTAAGCCTCGCCGTAACGAGGCGCTCATCTACCACCTTTCCCGCTACGATCTGTTTCATCGAATCCACTATCTCCAGGCATCTGTCTATATATGTGTCACATGTGGAAAAGTCGTATTTACTTATCGCTTTCCCGGCTCCGTCTAAATTGCCCGCCCACTCTCTTTGCAGAGCATCGAACCTCTGGGCGTCGGCCATTGTAAAGACCGGTGGAGGCGGAGGCTCTACAGGAGCAACGTAACTGGGCTTCTCCAGTTCGTCTATTTGCGCCTGTAACTCCGCCATTGCTTTATTGGATGCGATCTGCTTTTGCATGGCCTTGTTCGAGGCCTGCTGACATCCCTTCACAACAACCATACCCGCGATCAGCGCTATCAAAACTCCCGCTCCGATCAATGCGGTTTTGGTGTCTAATTTGACCGTAAAAGTGCCGGGCGCTTTATTTGTGCCGGCTTCGACCGCTGGTTTCTCAGTAGATACCGGCTTTGCTTGCTGGATGATTACGGGTGCAGCTTGTGAAGGCGTTGTCCCGTCAGCCAATTTCCGGTATATATACGCCATGGCGATCATCATAACCGGTATAGCGACTAATAAGCCCACCAAGAGCGCAAGGGCGCCCAGTATGGTTATCAACAAAAATGCGAACCATAGCACTAAAAGATTGAGCGTATTTCCTTCCGTCGCCTTCCAGCTTGCTTCCAGCGCCTTTATCGGGCTCATATTCTTATCAACAATGAAGTACGCGAAGAACTGCAGCCTCAGCATAAGGATTATGCCCGGCACTATGAGGAGGACGAGCCCTATCGCGCATGCTATCCAGAAGAGGATAAGGGCGCCTATATAGTTTAGTATCAGCGGGTAGGATGAATAGAGATCTTCGAATCCCGGCTTCTGGTTATCGCAGAACTTGAGCGCTACCTTTATGACACCCATCGTTATTAAGGCGTTAGCCACCCATGAAATGACAGTCACGATGGCTACTGAGAGGAAGTTCCCCATTGCTATGCGCGTTAAGGCCTGGGAGACCATCGATACCAGAAGAAAAATGACGAATAAAATAACTATGAACGCGATATTCTTTATTACCGTCTTCCAGCTGAAACTTACAGCCTCCTCAATAGAGAACTTCCGGACATCCATAATGACCTCCTGAGTTATTTACTGCCCACAACATTTGTTTGCGTTACCATTACCACCTTAAGCGTTATAAAACCAACAATAAAATTTTTATTTCACTGCCCGCCGCTATATAAGAGTGCTCCCGCCTAATTTTGATTTGCTCCGCGCATTCCTGAATTAATAGCTTCGAGCGTCAATGCGGCGATCTCACTTTCCGTGAGCTTTCTTTTTGTGGGCGCGGCTTTCGCAGGTGACGGTGAAACGACTGGAACCTGATGCTGCTGGGCATTATACGCATCATTCGCCGCGTTAAAAGTCCTGAAGATCCCTGTCGCCTGCTGCATAACTGCCTGCGCCTGCTGCATCTGCAGACGTCGCTGTTCGGCCAATTGCGCCTGGTAGGCTTGGCTATTAACCTGCTGCTGACCGCGGTTTGCCCTGCTGGCCTGGATCTTATCGCGAAGGTTATCCATGTACCTATCCATGCCCTCCTGCATCAGCTCACCTGTGGACCACTGCCCTGTCTCCACGGGTTGTGGCGGAGGCGGCACAGGCTGCGGCGGTGCGACCACCTCCGGGGCCGGAGGGGTCTGGCCCTGCAACTTCTGCTGCCTGGCGCGCCGCCTTTCCCGGATCCTATCGTATGCGGCACTGCGATCTGTCTCCGGAAGATCCGGAGGCGCTTCAACTGACGGAGGCTCTGTGGGCGGCGGAGGTTCTGCCGGAGATATCTCGGGTTCGATCGTGTCGGACGGGATCGGCGTGGCGACCGGCTTTGCGGCTTCCGGCGCTTGTACGGCCTCGGGTATAGCCTGTCCGGGCTCAACCGGTTGAGGCTCCGGCGCCACGGGGATCTCCTGCGACGGCTCAGGCGCAGGCTCAGGCTTTTCCTGTAGGGCGAGGGAGGCCATGAAGTCTTTGCCGAACATATTCCCGGCCCCTTTTAACTCCTCGTCTATGGATTTTAAATCGTTTTGTGTTTTTATTAGGCGTTCCCCTGCATCTTTGCGCCACTCGCTATATTCATCGCTGATGTGGTTATCCAGCTGAAGAAGCCTTTTGAAGGCTTTGGACTCCTCCGCACTTAGGACATTGTCCATAAAATCTTCCATGGGCTTTTCTTTGCCGTCCTTCGACCACTCCGTCATTTTCTGTTCGACTCTTTTTATGACATCGGATCCCGCCAGTCCTTTAGCCTCCTCCTTCAACTCCTCTATATGAATGCTGGTGGCGGTACGATTAAGAATACGCTCTTGCAGCGCCTGCAGATTTTGCTCCTTGGCTTGCAATCCATCCCTGGAGCTGAGAACTTCTGAGATATGGGTCCTCTGATCTTCAGTCGGTTCGACGAGACCGGCCTGTCCGGATTTCTCGGCGGAGGATCCTCCTAAAGCCGACTGCTTTAGCGATACTTTCCGTGAAGACTCTCCCGGCAGCTGAAGGTCCTTAATATCTAAAGGACCTTTCAGGCGCACTGAACCTTCCGCTACTTTTATATCAACATAATCTTTCGGATTACTCATCGTTCTCGTAACTTGTCTGATCTGTCCGGAGAGGCCGGACATATATTTTTCGTCAAGCCCTCCTCCCATGGCCTCCGACCGCGCGTCCCATAAGGCGGCACGCAGCGGCTCGATCGCCTGTGCTTGCTCGAAATTACCGGATATGTCATGCATATTTATGATCTTCAAGGCCATATCTTTCTGATATTCTTTAATATCCGAGACCTCTCCCCTCTGTGCCTGCTGGAACTGACTGTTAATATCATCGTAACGGCACGCCAGATAGGCTATCTCTCGCTCGGAAACTATCTGCGAATTGGTCTTTTCACTTGGCTTGAATATTACCTCACTGCCATCCGGCATTATAAATTCACTTCTTCTTGCCAATCCATATCCGCCCACGATTACATCTTCCGTGGAAGCGCGCACCGTCCCGCCGGGAGACATGGTATTTGCCATAAATTGCGGGAATTTTCCGTCGGCTACCTGACAGACTTCGAGGTCTATCCTCGCGTCGCCGGTAAAGAGGTTTTGCGTGCTCTGGCCGGTTTTGGTAACATCCCGCTCCCACTGGGTAACGGTCTTCTGCCAGGCGGGGGCACCTACAGCCTCGACCACTTTATCATTGGCATCCCGATAGCTCAATTCGTCCACAAACGCCTTCGGACCCAGCCCGTTTTTATCACCGTGGCTTCCGCAATATATCACACGGCTGAGTTTTCTGTCCTCTTGCGCCCGGTCTGTATTAACGGCGCTGCCGTCAACGCAATTTAAAAAACCGCGCATATCCATATCCCTGGATACATATACCAATCTGTCTTTGGATGGGCCTTTGGCGTGTGGGCTGCGTTCAATGCGGGTGGTGCCGGATTTATCTATTACTACGATCTCGTAATCATTTGGGTGGGCTTTCTTATAGTCTTCTATATATGTACTGCACGCCGCGCTGTTCCGATTGTTCTTCCACCAGTTCTTTATACCCGTAAACCGGCCGCTGGAATCGGGTGTCGTATTCTGAACGAGAAGCTCGTCCGCGGCAAGGACAAGCGGCGTGACCTGCAACAATAACGCCAGGCAGAAGAGAAAAATGAGTACGTTTCTCATTGAAATCCCCGTATATAGTTTCTATCCGCCATTCTTCTGCTCTCTTTTATCAATGACCTATTTCATCTAGGTCTTGAACTTCCGCCGCATATCTCCTGTTAAGATACAATAAAAAAGCAATCCGGAAACCGGGTTGCTCTCTTTATCGCGCTTATTGTATGGGTACTGCCTTCCATGGGCACGTCCTTGTAATGAAAATAGTATATCATCTTAATTGCGCCACGCCAAATAATTATGTCATAAAACGCTCATTCGTACCTCAGGGCCTCGATTGGATCGAGTTTCGATGCCTGCCTGGCCGGCCATAATCCAAATATGAGCCCTATGATGATCGAAAAAGTAGTCGCGAGAATGACCGAAAAGAGAGAGACTTTTATAGTCCATCCGGCTATAACAGCAAGCAGCAGGGCTATGCCTGATCCGAAGAGAACGCCTAACGCTCCGCCTGTAAATGTCATAACGATCGACTCTATAAGAAATTGCAGCATAATATCGGATTCGCGGGCGCCTATCGCTTTCCTGAGACCTATCTCTCTCGTCCTTTCCGTAACGGATACGAGCATTATATTCATTATGCCTATGCCGCCTACAAGAAGGGAGATCGCCGCGATCGAACCCAGCAGCATGGTCATTGTTTGCGTGGTCTGCACCAGGGTTTGCTGGATGTCCGCCATGTTCCTTATCTCAAAGGCGTCTTCGCTCTCCTTCTTTGTAAGCTTGTGGCGCTTTATGATCGATTCCTTTATCGAATCCTGCACCCCGTCCATGAGAGACGGGTCTCTTACTTCCACATCTATTGAGTCCACGTATTGTTTTCCAAGAAGGCGGTACATAGCCGTAGTTATCGGCACCAGGATAAGATCGTCCTGATCGTGCCACATCGTGGTGCCCTTTGTCGGTAGAACGCCTATGACCTGAAAGTTTACGCGATTTATTTTTATCACGCTGCCGATAGGATCGGCGCTTCCGAACAACTCTTTCACTACCGTGGCGCCCACCACGGCCACTCTTGAGCGCGACCTCAGCTCTTCCTCCGTAAAAAATCTTCCTGCCACCGGAACCGAAGCCCTCATCTGAGCAAAGCTCACTCCTGTACCCTGAACCTGAGTATTCCAGTTCTTATTGGCGTATACCGTCTGGCCACGACCGGTCACCGAGGGAGAAGCCTTTGCGACGCCGGGGATCCTCAATATCGCGTCCACATCCTGCGTCGTGAAGCGGGTGACAGATCCCGCTTCCATCGCAACGCCATGCAGGCGGTGCGATCCTGGCCGGACCGTCAAAAGATTGGAGCCCATGGAAGCTATCGTCTTCGCTATCGATTCTTTGGCGCCCTGGCCAAGCGCCAACATAGCTATTACGGCAGCTACTCCTATCAGTATACCCAGCATAGAAAGCATTGAGCGCATCTTGTGAGATACTATAGCCCAGAACGCCTGCCTGAAATGGTCTATGAATTCGGCCCTTTTTGCCTCTTTGACCGCCGAGGTTAATATATCATCTATTGAAATTTCCACAGGCGAGGGCGGAGGGAAGCCTTTCTTTTCTTTTTTCAGTTCATCGGAGATGATATTGCCGTCGCGCATACGTATGATCCTCCTGGCGTGCGCGGCCACCTCTTCTTCATGAGTTACCATGATTATAGTCTTGCCTTTTCTGTTGAGCTCTTCCAGGATCGCCATTATTTCATTCTGGCTCTTTGTGTCAAGGTTGCCGGTGGGCTCATCCGCGAATATCAGTAAGGGATCATTTACCAAAGCGCGGGCTATAGCTATGCGCTGCTGCTCTCCGCCGGAAAGCTCGTTTGGCTTATGAAGGGCGCGCCCCGCAAGGCCTACATCTTTTATCCTTTCCATTGCCTTCTCCTTCAGGTGCCTCTTACCGGCGTATATAAGCGGCAACTCCGCGTTTTCGAGAGAGGATATCCTTGGAAGAAGGTGAAACTGCTGGAAGATGAAGCCCATCAAATTGTTCCTGAGAGTCGCCAGCTGGTTATCTGTAAGGACCGTTACGTTCTTTCCCGCCAAATAATATTCGCCGGAGTCGGGCCTGTCGAGAAACCCCAATAAGTGAAGCAACGTAGACTTACCTGAACCGGACGGCCCCATGATCGCTATAAACTCTCCGCCCTTTACAGCCAAAGAGACGTCCTGAACGGCCGTTACGCCGGATCGCCCCATCTTGTAGGTTTTGCGTATATTTTTTAACTCTATCATCTTGATCTTCTGCGCGCAGGCATAAACGGATTTGTCGCCGTTTTCTCGTTCTTCGAAAGCGTATATCTCTGCGTAACCTCCAGTATACTATCGTCGACGCCCAGGCCCGAAACGACCTCGACATCCTTATCATCGAATATCCCAACCTCGATCTTCCGTTCAACAGGCCCTTCGCCGCTTTCTCCCGCTAACAAAACATAGTCGCCGTCTATGGATTTTTTTACCGCGCTCAGCGGTATCATCAGGACATCTTCCTTTATATTATCCACTATCTCAACCGTGGCCGTCATGCCGGAGCGAAAGACCGCGGGTACGGTATCAGGCATGATATCGACCTGATATATGGTCACATTGTTCACGATCTTCGATTCATAGTAAATATGATCGACATTGCCTTTCACCTTTATCTGGGGATACGCGTCAAGGCTTATAGTAGCCGTCTGCCCGATCTTCACCCTGCCTATATCGGTTTCGTCAACCTGCGCCTGGACTATCAGACGGTCCGACAATACTACCACGACATCCGCGGCAGTTACCGTCTGCCCCGGCTCATCGGTGCTGACTATCACCTCGCCTTTTATGGGAGATATCAGAGGGGTCGGCTTGTATACATCTTCCCAGTACTTCATCGCTTCCGGGCCGCGGGCCCTTGCCGCGTCAAGAAGCGCCGCCCTTTCCGTAGAGCTCATCCATGCAAGTGTCTGGCCCGCCTCGACCATCTGGCCTTCTTTTACAAGGATCTCATCTATGCGGCCGTTTATGGGCGGCTTTATCTCCAGGCGGTTTTGCGGCTGCACTATCGCGGTAGAAGTTATAAAGGTCTGTATAGTGCCATAAGAGGGCTGTATCTGCCTGACGACTTCTTTATCCGGCTTTCGCCATGGCTTCATCACAACTACAGCTATTACGACTATTGCCATTAAAAATATAAGAACCTTCCATCCTTTATTCTTTATCATATTCCAGCGTTCCTCCTTTTGCCTGAATCCAGTTTGCTTCCGCGATCATGGCGGCGTTTTGGGCGAGGAGATAAGACTTTTTAGCGGTGACCAGATTATCTTCTATGATTATCCAATTATCATAGGACAGGAGCCCTATCGAATATTCCGCCGCCGATATCCGGGCGCGCTCCTGGGCCGCTTCAAGCGTCTTTTTCTGCACCTCCACGTTATCAACCGTATCCTGTAACTGTGTCCAGGTGTCCGCCAGGGTAAATATGACACCATCCCGGCCGCTTTTCTCTTCAGCCTGGGACTGACCCAGGGCTCCTTTTGCTTTCGCGACAGTAGCTATCTTGTTGCCTCCGTCAAATATGGAAAAGTTCAAGCTTGTCCCTATCGAGTATTCGTTCTTATCGGGGAACCATCGTGTGCCGGTATTGCCGGCGCTACCGCTGGCATAGACCTGTGGAAAGAAATCCGCATAGGCCGATTTTAAACCGAACTTCGCCGCCTCTTTTTGCACGATGAGCTGCCGCAAAAGAGGATTTGTCTCGGCAATATTTTCAAAATTCGGCAACATGCGGACCTGGTCCTCGACTTCGAGATCTCCCACCGCAGTTATCAAGTCAAATTTTGACCGGCCGAGTTCCTTTGTAAGCCGTCTCTGGTAAAGATAGATATCCCTGGATGCCTGCGCCACATCGTAAATCGCCCTGGTCAGATCGGCCTCTGAAGTCATCAGGGAACCTTTGTGCTCCCTTCCCCCTTCATACCGCAATTTTACGAGTTCCAGCGACTGGTTGCGGCGCGCCTCTATCTCTTGGGCCACTTTAAGGTAATCCTGCGCGCTCAACAGGTTTGAATAGGCGGTCCGCAACCATAACCTTACATTAGATGAAGTCACATCGTAATTATATTTTGACGCCGTTATGTTCCTTTCGTTGGCCGAAAGGTCGAATGAAGTCTTAAAACCATCGAATAAGAGTTGCTGCGCGGATATTTCGAATTGATATGTGGTCGACCTATTGCTCTTTGAGGACCCGGATGAGGAGCCGGATACGAGCTCCACGGAAGAGCCCGAAACTCCGAAAGAAGGATTCTTGGTCGTAACTTCACTCGCGTCAAAATCAAGCTGAGGCAGATACGCGCTTCTGGTGATCTCCTTGGAGGCCCTGGCCTGTTTGATCTTTTCCATAGCGGAAAACAGGTCCGGATGGTTTTTCTTTGCCTCTTTCACGCAATCTTGCCACAGAAGGGTCTCCTCCGCAAGAGCTCTGCTTAATAGAGTGGCGGATAAAAACAGGATAATGGATAAGACCCGCATATATTTCATATTTGCGGATTAATCTTCCTTCCCTACCTTGTTCTCCAATTTCGATATTATCTTTGAGGCCCTCTGCAGAAAATCGCTGAAATCCTTCTCCCTCATGATGCTTATCATCTTCCTGTCGATCTTGGCGAAGATCATGAGCCTCTCCCCGGCCTTTATACCCAGGTCCTTTCTCAAGTCCGCGGGGATAACGAGCTGGCCTCTTTCGCCCACCGTAGCCGCGCCATAAACCTTGCCTTTAAAAAACCCGTTCATATGAATCCTCCACGCCTGCGGACAGGCAGGCTTTTCCTATTAATATGAAATATGTGAAATGTATGAATAAAATGATACCACATATCCTGCATTCTGGCAAGGAAACGGGAAAACAAAAAATTTTCTATAAAAATGTGGAACTCTTTCGCTCTTGCCGGCGTCTAAGCTGCGGAAAGATAAAAAGGAGATCATATATGTTAGCAAAAGGATTAAGATATAGAGTGGCGGTGGCTATCATGTTGGGGTTGGCGTTCGCGCTACCTTGTACGGCGGTAACGCTGAAAAGAGCGGGCACCGGATATGTCGGGCCGCAGGGAGAGTATTATTCCGATAATCCAACAGTAGAACAACTGAAAGTCTTGTACGGGAAATAAAAGATACCGGAATTGCTGATATAAAAACTCCGCAGAACGTCAGCCCGATACTTTATTATCAGTTTCGATGCGTATGCGCGGCAAGCATTCAGGGAAGCGTTGTTGCAAAAATTCCAGGAGTTTCTCCCTGACTTCGCAGCGTAAATTCCAGGCGGTGGGAGAATCCGCCGCGCTCATCAGCGCCCGCAGCTCAACCGTCTTTTCGGTAGCGTTGGTGACCTGCAGCACATTGACCTTCTTATCCCACTTTGAGCTCTTTTCCAGGATACGTGTTAACTCATTGCGGACTTCATTCACGGGTACGGCGTAATCGGTATAGATAAAGACGGTTGCCAATAAATCTGCCGAAGTCCGCGTCCAGTTCTGGAACGGCTTTTCGAGGAAATACGATATCGGGACGACCAGGCGCCGCAGGTCCCAGATACGCACCACTACGAAAGTAAGAGTGATCTCCTCGATCCACCCCCATTCATTTTCAATGACGACGACATCATCAAGCCGGATCGGCTGAGCGACGGCTATCTGGATACCCGCGATAAGATTGCCCAGAGTTTTTTGCGCCGCAAAACCTATGACTATCCCAAGGACTCCTGCCGAGGCCAACATGCTTACACCTATATGTCTGACTGCTGAAAAACTCATCAGAACAAAGGATGCTGTCAGTATGACTATCCCCACGCTTATTATGTTTGAGATCACGCGCATTTGTGTATGCATACCGCGGGCACGCATATTATCCCGGACATTTATATTGTAGCGGTTTAAGAACGCGTCGCGAAGCATATAGACGATCTTCGTGGCAACCCATCCAAATAACGCGATAAGCAGTATCTGGATAAAATGGTTAAAGTTGCCGCGCATATTTTCCGGCAAACGCAAGAAAGGGCTGACCCCCGCGATGCACAAAACCGGTATCAAAAAACGTAACGGACTTTTGAGAAGCCACAGGTTGACGTTTATCTTCTTTGATAAAAAACTATCCCGCCGTATAATTAAAACCGCGACTAAAAGATAAATTATCCAGCCTGCGGCGAAGCCGGACGCCAGTAAAATAGCCGAAAAGAGATAATCATCCATAATGTTACTCCCGTTGTTTTTTATAGTTGGTGAAGCGCGCTACCGTCGACTCCGTTCATCTATCTGCACAGTTTTGCCGCATCTTCTATCGCTGACTTTAGCGAAGAGGCCATATCGGAATGCCCGCTTAACTTGGGCACAAATGCGCTGACATTCAGTTTCTCTGACCATTTTAAGGCATCTTTATCCGGATATGCTGTCAACATTATCACCGCGACCTTGTCATCTATTTCACGGATCTTCTGCAGGGTGGCGATACCATCCATTTCAGGCAACCTGTAATCCAGGATCACTATATCCGGTGACTTATCCCTTACCGCGCTTACGGCTTCTTCGCCGCTCTTCACCATAGTCGGCTCGTAACCCCAGCTCCTGATCCTTGTGCCTATAAGATTAAGAAAATCCGGCTCATCGTCTACCAAAAGGATCTTTATCTTAGCCATATTCCTCATCCCCCCACGTTTCCTACAGATCGGATATATCCTGTAAATTATTTTTTTCCGGCAATGCTTCCGGGTCGAACGATCTTAGGCTGCAATGGCCTGTGGTCAGAGTCTTATGTTTTCAGTTTAACACCATTGATCTTATTTGTCAAATTCTAGCATCCTCGACAATTCAAAAAGGCGCCGTGTCTATTCACAAATAAAAACCTCCGAGAAAAATTCGGAGGTTTTTTATAATTAGTGAACCAAGAGGGACTCGAGCTATCTCCTATCTGAATATTGATTTTTTTAATGAATGTTTAGCTATTTTCTTCCAAAAGCCGTAATAACTCTTTTTCGCCCACCTTAAAACAGTTTCAGTATATATATCCCGGCATAATACAGCCCCACAATGATAAAAATACCGCCGGTTATCTTGCGTGTATAGTATTCAAGCTTTGTAATCCTGTGAAACCAATGGCTCAAGGATGTCACGCCCAAAGCAATGGCAACAGCAAATACAAGAACCGGTAACCCTGTGCCAATTCCGTAAATGAATGGCAGGACGATGCCGCTTTTACTATTAATCGCCAAAGGAATAAGGCTCCCAAAGAATAACGCTGCAGAGATAGGACAAAACGCTAAAGCAAAAATAAAACCAAGCAAAAAAGCACCCGGCGCACCGGACTGGGCAAGTTTATTATGGTGTTTTTGTGAAAGTGCTACTCCCGGCAAGCGAATAGTAATTATTTCCAGCAAAATGAGCCCGGTAAGAATTAATAGCGGGCCCAGAGCCTTACCCATGTATTTCTGTAAGAACTGAGCGACTTGGGGGACACTTAAAAGAGAACTAATGATGACCCATCCCAAGATTGCATAAGAAGCCATCCTCCCCAGCGTATACGCCAACCCTGAAATAAACACAAGTGCTGGATGCGCTATCTTCTTAGATAAAAAAGAAATGGCGGCCACATTACTGGCCAAAGGACACGGGCTAATGGATGTCAAAATCCCCAACCACAATGCTGACGCAAAACCTATAAATATACCTGTCATTGGGCTTCCTTCAATAAATCGGCAACCCCACTCTTCACATAATCAATAAATTTCTGCTTATTGCCGACATATTCCCAGATCTTATCCATATTCTTCCATTTTATTTCCTTACCATCTTTAACTAAAGACAAAATAAGCGATTTGGTGTAAAGCTGATAATCGTTGCCATAGTGTTCATTGCCTTTATCTTCTACATTTACAACTTTAAATTCCAGCTTTCCAGACGTAAGCGCATATTTAAAGTTAGCTTCTATCGCTTCCTTTGAATACTGCTCCAACTTATGGCAAGTAGGGCAGCGCATTGTTCCATGAAAATAATAAGCTATGAGTTTAGCAGACGATGCCTTAGCATCGGATACATAAACAGGGAAAGCAAAAAAGCCCGTGCTAACCACTGCAACTATTAGAAAAACGAAAATTGCTCTTTTCAAGCTTACCCCCTCATCTAACAATGATCCTTTTGATATCATCCTTACTTAATACCTTCCCGGATGAAACTACTGTGCCGTCTACCGCAAGAGCCGGAGTCATCATAACGCCATATCCTGTAATCTTACCAATATCGGTGACTTTAACGATTTCGGCCTGAATATTTAACTCTTTCACCGCTGCTTCAGCATTGGTGGTAAGCTGTTTGCATTTCGGACAACCGACTCCTAAAATTTCGATCTTCATCATTTCTCCTTATTTCACTATAAATCCGAAAACCATGCCGCTTATGGTTGCCATGACAACAACCAGGCTCACATAAACAGCGGTCTTTTTAGTCCCCATAACACTGCGTACTACGAGCATGGCTGGTAAACTTAACGCCGGGCCTGCCAAAAGAAGCGCCAGGGCAGGCCCCTTGCCCATGCCGGAACCGACCAAGCCCTGTAAAATAGGCACCTCGGTAAGGGTAGCAAAATACATGAATGCAGCCACGATGGATGAGAAGAAATTGGCTCGCAAGGAGTTGCCTCCCACAAGCATAGCCACGAATCTTGAAGGGATGATCCCTTCATGTCCGACCCTGCCCAATAAAAATCCGGATACAAGCACGCCGACGAATAAAAGCGGCAGTATCTGCAGAGCGAATGCCCATGTAGCGCCGACCCAATCTTTGAGCTCTTCTTTTTTGAACCACTTGAAGATCATAAAAAATAAACTAACGAGCGATAATCCCGTAATCCACCACTTATAGCGGAATATCTGAAACCATAGACCGGACTCTTCCGGACCCTTACTCCAGTTCGCGAATACCAGGATCGCTACCATTGATAGAAAATATATGGCTGTCTGAAATAACGGGCGAGTCTCCCTTGTCTCCTGTATGGCGAAATCGCCGCTTGCGTGACGAGCTCTCTCTTCCTTCAAGAATATAAGGTGCATTAATAAACCGATGACAACACTAAAAATCACCGCACCGACCGCTCTTGCCAATCCTAATTGCCAGCCAAGAATACGTGCCGTTAAGATGATAGCCAAAACATTTATCGCAGGCCCTGAGTACAGGAATGCGATCGCGGGCCCAAGGCCGGCCCCTCGCTTGTAAATTCCTGAGAATAGCGGCAGGACCGTGCATGAGCAGACAGCGAGGATCGTTCCGGAGACCGATGCTACGCTATACGAAAGGAATTTATTCGCTTTAGCTCCGAAATACTTCATAACGGATGCTTGGCTCACAAATACAGAGATCGCCCCCGCAATAAAAAATGCCGGAACAAGGCATAAAAGTACATGTTCTCCCGCATACCATTTGACAAGAGCCAACGCCTCAAATACAGGCCCCCTAAACGGCAGTTTCTCAACGGGAAGATAGAAGCATCCCAGAAAGACCGCGGCTACCGAAAGAAACTTCTTCCAGTCCTTCACTATTTACTCCTTCCGGAAATCTTACAGCACCCGCCTTCAATCCTTATAGCTTTGATATTGACAAGCCCATCAGCTATCTTGTTTCGAGCTGAAGCTACAATCCTTGAGAATGTGGGTCTGGATATCTTGAGTCTTTTTGCTGCATCAACCTGTTTCAATCCATCAAGATCTGCAAGCCTGATGGCTTCAAACTCATCAAGTGTGAGATATACCCCCTTGAGCTTGCTCAAAGGTTTACATAACGGCTTAAAACATCTCTCGCCTGGTAAACACTTGATCCATCTTGTCTTTTTAGGGCGCAAAATATTCTCCTTTGATTATGAACATATGTCCATAATAAGTTTATCATTTTCTACGATTTTGTCAATAAAAAATCAACGAATTCTGCCGCCCCTCGACGCGGCCAACGCTCAAACAAAGGCCTTGCCCAGGGCAGGCTAAACTAAAAACATCCATGACTAGATAGGTTGATAGACATATTGGCACGAGAATTGGACTTCGGGGGAGGAATCTAATCTAACCAGGTTAGATTTACCAGATTACTACTATGTCTAACCTGGTTAGATACGAGCCACATTCCTCATCGAGTAATTGAAGCAAAGTAGCCGACGTTTAAACGTCGGCTACTTTGCATTGTTATCTACCTATCTGTTTTCAGGTAAAAAAAGTGGTGAGCCGCGCTGGAGCTCTCACGTCGCTACGGCCTCACTGCGACCAACTAGTTATAGATTTCGGTTAGTCTTGTTCGGCCTTCGCTCCCCAAAGGGAAACCCAATGGTTTTGCTTCGCAGAACCATCCTGAAGCATATCGCCAGATGGTTTCCCTTATGGCGTCCCGCCTCAATGCGTAATAGCGTCGAGGCGGGACTGTTATCCCTTCCTTAGCAAGCCATAGACTCTCTTTAGGGAAAAACACGGTGTTTTTCCCTAAGACCCTTTTCCCGGTTCTCGTCCAGCGCGGCTCATTCAATAAGAAAGGTCACCTGTAGTTTTACCTACGGGTGACCTTACAACATGGTGAGGGGCTATGCCTCTCACATTATACTTATCTCTGAAATCGATACTGCTATTATATAGTTATGAGTCACAAGGAGCAAGATTTTTCTGAAATCAGAGAGGCGAGTTTTAGAGAACTATCCGGACATGCGTGTATGCTTAAAAAATGTCCGTTTTGACCGGTCATTTTAAGGACAAAATGTCGTAACTCTTTACAACACAAAGAGATACAAAATGTCCGGCTTCGCGAGGCGGACATTGGTACCTACATAGCAGAAACAGCGCGAGAAAATGGTTGAAAAGAATCTTTGTTTGTGGTTAAATCTATACGTGATCAAACGGTGTAAAAATGAAACATAAAAAGATAATAATTTTAATTACCCTCCTTATCATTATCCTTTCTGCAATAGTCCTGTATAAACTGACCAGGCCCACGGAAATTATTATACGGGAAGCAAAGATCGTTACCGGCGTTGATAAGCAACTGACACCTCTCAAGGTAACGAATTTCTTCCCTAAAAATACCTCAAAGGTATCAGCCTGGATACGTTGGCGAAACGCCAAGATCAACACGCAGATTTTAGTTAAGTGGTATTATTCGACTGATGATGTACCCATCTACGATTATAATCTGAATATCCCAAAAAGAGAAGGGATCGCTAATGTCTTGCTTTCCATGCCTGAAGGTAAAACCCTGCCTTCGGGTACATACAAAGTGACAATTTTATTAGGAAAAAAACACCTTACCAAGCCCCTTGTCTTCGAAATAGAGTAGCCGGCTCCTGCCTCATCTTCAATATCGCCTTTTATCTAATTTGCGAGAATACCTTGACGCCGCTGAATGTATTCGGACTGATCATCCTGGATATACTTGAAGCAATTGACGCGTCTCTAAAATGCATGAAGTCGGGAGTATTGGCATAACTCGTTATATTTCTAAATGTCTGGGGCGTAGAAATTCTTAAAACTGTTGCGGTAACATTGGCTTCTTTAAACAACAATTTTATCGATGCCGCAGGCATTGGAGTCGGCTGCGGCATTGGCATCACAGGTAATACGGGTGCCATCGGTACTGGCGCAATAATAGCCGGCATTGGCATGGGCCCGACAGGAGTAATTATCACTATGCTGGCCGGAGCGGCAATTGCAGAAGGCGTCATGAAAGGTTGCGGCATGGCCAGGCCTCTATACAAAACGCTCTCCCCTGTTTCCAGAGAAGCGCGGAAACTCTGCTGACCGACATACGAGGCCAGGTTGCCATTCGCGAATACAAATCCCGGAATATCCCCTTGATAAGAATAGCTCCCGGTTCCATTAATAGCGATCGACGTTAGATCCTGCATTCCGCCGGCATGTATAGTGAAAGTGCCTGTTACGGAAGTGTTGATGGGGTTTGCGGCTGTTCCTATAAAACCATCTACCGAAAGCGCCGGATTCGTTCCTTGTATCGTTCCGCCGGAAGTTGTAGTGAGATTCCCATTTATCGTAATAGACGATGCGCCGGTACTGATAGCACCGTTTAGAGTAAAGTCGCTTTTTACGGTAAGGGCGTTGCTGTTTGTGATTAAAGTGGCGCCGCTATTTATGGTAAGGCCGCCTATGGTCGTGGTGCCGGAGAGAATAGGCTCATTGCCAGTTAATGCAACGGTTACGATAGTTATATCTGACGGCACGGATCCGCCGGACCAATTGGCGCCATTATTCCATTCTGTTGAAACAGCACCTGTCCATGTAGCGCCTATGACCGGTCCGCTCGGTGTGATAGTAAACGCCGCTGTAGTGTCGGTCTGCACGCCCGCCGTAAGGGTGGCCGTCGCGGTAAGGACCTTGTTATTGCCGACGAGATCTATATTCAAGCCTTTCCCTGTGAAGTCGGCGATACCCGCTACGGCATCCATGAATGCCGTGCCGGAGAGCGAGCCGGAGCCGGCCGTTAAAGTCAGCGTCACCGTCTTCGTCGCGTCAAGGCCTGTAGTTACGGTGTTACCGAACTGGTCTTCGATCGTCACTATAGGCTGAGTAGCGAAGGCCACCCCCGCGACGGTACTCGCCGAGGGCTCCGTAGTGAAGACGATCTGAGAAGCCGCCGCGTGCGTGATCGTGAAGGCCGCTGTAGTATCCGTCTCGACGCCTGATTCAAGCGTCGATGTCGCCGTCAATACCTTGTTGTTTCCGACGAGTTCGATACTTAAGCCCTTGCCTGTGAAGTCGGCGATACCCGCTACGGCATCCATGAATGCCGTGCCGGAGAGCGAGCCGGAGCCGGCCGTTAAAGTCAGCGTCACCGTCTTCGTCGCGTCAAGGCCTGTAGTTACGGTGTTACCGA